>Ga0210402_10004677_pt1 | contig 12419 bp, 14 predicted proteins | sample IncBWC7MmetaG_FD_161055 | JGI IMG/M metagenome (GOLD analysis project Ga0210402, IMG submission 161055) | Forest soil microbial communities from Barre Woods Harvard Forest LTER site, Petersham, Massachusetts, United States - Inc-BW-C-7-M | ecosystem: Environmental > Terrestrial > Soil >...
AAAATCAATTTCAAAACGAAAGCAACGGTATGTTTTATTTACATAGGTCCATGAGAAGTGTTCGCCTGTGGCCCAGCCGCGAGGCTTGAGGCTCTGCACTGTGCTTGTCGTTGTGGGGGGATCGAGATCGTCCGAGGCGGGCTTGGGGTCATCCTGGAGAGAAATCAACTTCAAAGCAAAAGCAGCGGTGCGTTGTAGTTACATAGGTCCATGAGAAATGTTCGCCTGTGGCCCAGCCGCGAGGCTTGAGGCTCTGCACAGTGTTTGTTATGGTGGGGGGATCGAGATCGTCCGAGGCGGGTTTGGGGTCATCCTGGAGAGAAATCAATTTCACAGCAAGAGCAGCGGTGTGTTGTAGTTACATAGGTCCATGAGAAGTGTTCGCCTGTGGCCCAGCCACGAGGCTTGAGGCTCTCCGCTTCAGGAGCGCGAGCCTGGATGTCATCACGCTCCTTGATGCCCTGAGGCATAGCCATCTGCGACAACCATCCAAGTGTGTAATGTCAGAGAGGACCAATGGAATAAGGTAATAGGTACATGCAGTGGCGGATCCAACGACGGCGAGCATAACAGCAAAGTGGAGGATGTTGCTGGCAATCATTTTTGTGATGTGTGAAGGGAAGAAGCAACTTTGAAGGATTTGGAAGATTAGACAATTCTACTGGACACCCTCGAGAAGACAGAGTTGCATTTATAGGGACTGGTTACACAAGGCCAAACGATTCGGAGAAACATGAAGGCCCGAGAGACATTCAGTCGCGTAACATATTCGAACCCCCGAGTGGAGCGAGAAGGAAACGGGATACCAACTTGTACACCGCAATACCTAGTCTTCGCGGTGTTATGACAAAGGCGTAAACTCAGTAATACGCCGCATAGTACGTACACATTGTCAGTTCCGTAATGTATCTGCGAGTAAGCCGATGGTGAGATGCACAGCTTTCACAGATGCCTGCAGACCCAGGATCCAAAGATCGAGTTGACATATCTGCACGCACATCGAGGCTGATCGAGCGGCCGTTAACTGGATACCAAAAGCGGGCTAAGCTATCGTAAGGTATGGTCCTCCGGATTTCGTAACTTGACGGAGAGATCGCAGATTAACTGTCCCTGCAGAGAACAGTTCCGGATGGACCGGACCTCTGAACGTCGCTTCTAGAGTTGTCTGGGAGTGTGCGATACGTAAGCTAGAGGCTGTGCTTAGCGATCTCCTGTCCAAAGTACTGGGTACAAGGATGGAACCTTGGCGTTTCCCACAACTTGAAGTTCAAGTTGAAGTCGGCTCGAGCTCATGAAAATCGGAAACGCCAGTGCACAGAATAGGTCTAACATCTAAAAAGTCATTGCTTCGTGTTGACGAATGGACTCTCACCTAGCTATTTAGTTAACTGGGCACCCTGCATCGTAGTAGTTACGTAGTAGTAGGTTGCGGTGCAGAAGTTCAATAAAAGAAAAGAAAAGCCTGACGTAATTGTTGTGTGCGGTCTTTCAACTTGAAAATCACAGGTCACCAAAGCTCGTTGCAATCGAATCTCAGTAATTCCGCTCTTGAATCACCGGTCCTCCCCACTCGGACTCTCCGTCGCGCCGCTACGACCCTTCCTGCATCCAGCCTAGCAGGAATGCAACATAGAACACGATGTTGACAATCATCAGACATGTTTCTCCCGGAATTTTCACAACACATTTGTTCCGGAAGCAAGCTATGCACGGAGAGTCCTTACCATCTTTCAAAGACCACGTACCAGGAAAACATGCCGTATCGTTGTGCAAATGGAGGTCGAATGTCTGTATATGTACATAAGCAAAGAAGAGAAAGGTATAGCCAGAGTCCCACATCTTTATCCCGATGATTTCGAAGGTGAGATCGTCGTATCTAAAAGGCACAATCCCGCTCACCTGCGCTTGGTTCTGCCTTATAGACCTTCTTGATGGCCTACATACAACTTTCCATTGCGTTGGCAACCCTCTTCCTAGTGTGCTTTGCGGTCAGTAATTGTATTTATATCTCGCTCGGCAGTAGAACAGTGTACTTATACTCATTCTCATAGGAGCATGCTGTCAGTCCCGGAACTCCAAGTCTCGTAGCCTCTATACCAACCAATATGACTGATATTGATGGCTCCGAGGTCTGGAAATGGCCCATCAGTCTTGATGAGAGTCGTCGTCTGACGCTTATGCTCGGCCAAGAATTCAAAGATCTGAATATCGGAGGAACCCTCGTCACAGTCCCGACTGCGCAGTGTACCAAGTGTGGAAAAGACAATGAGTTTATCGACTGGTATGATATCTGCTGCTTCTTCCACTATCTGTGTCGCTGACACTTCTCGCTGCTTCTAGGGTCTACACCGCCCTCGAAAAGGGATTCCACACTCCTGAATTTATATATGACGCCTTGAGAGACAGGCGATCCCCGAAAGAGAGCAAACACGACATTTACTGCTCGGGATGTGGCCATTTAACAGGTTTGCGGCGGCGAGAAGGTACACCACCAGAAGTACCCAAGGTTAATAAGAAATTGCTGCGTGGGGATGACTTTGGCAGACCATGGCCAGTCCTACAGGACATTCATATTGAGAAGGACATCCGGGATTTGTGAGTTTCTACAGACGAAAATTCGCCTTCCAAGATTGTGGCAAAACTACCTCCATTATTCGATCCTGTAATGTGTATACAATTAAATAAATAACAGCATTGTCGTCCAAACCTGGCCTTCTCACTAGTATCTCTTTCGGCGGTGATCGAATCAACAACTTGAACAGTGACATCTGAGTCGAACTGAGCGAGTTGGACGTTGGACCCTCACTATCGTTGTTTTCTGATCGTTGCCTGTTCAGAACACGTCGTCACCCACTCCGGCTGGCATCGCCATATCAACATCTCAACCTCATCGCGTCACCCACACTCGCCTCGCCCTTCCAGCACTCCAAAACGACTTCACGCTCTGTGACTCTTCCCCCTACTTCTTTTTGCCATTTGGAGTCCTTCCACATACATGACCAAATATAGTCCCACCGATTCCGCGTCGCAACAACATCCTCCCCCGCTCGACACCGACTTCCAGAGTTTTCAACTACATAAATCACTTCGGCGTAGAGTCGCTTCATTTGGGATCGGTAGTCTTCGTCAATAATTTTCAGGTATTTGACGAAGTCAGAGGGGCGATCTGTGACTATGGATCATACCTTGAATTCCGCCATTAGCCTTGATCACCATCAGCCAACGCAGACCCACACAAAGAAAACACTCACCCAATGCCTACGACCTGACCCCCAACACACAAATCCACCGCCCCACCCCTCGCTCCCTTTCATCATACTCTTGTTATCGCCCCCCCTCCTTCATTTCACAGTGGAGGAACGCGGGGCCGGGGAGGTATTGCCTTCGCGCAATTTCGAGCTCGAGTTTGGTTTGCGAGGTGGGAGTACACAATTTCGGCTTCGCCGGGGCTGGATTCATGGCCGCGATGATATGTGGTTCCATCGCGGGATGTTTCGGCTTCAAGTTGGTGGACGTAGACGTGGCGGGGCTTGTATTCAGTTTCGCAGTAGCATTCAACTTGGACGTCCACCACCTCCCTCAGCTTCGCGTTCTCCTTTTCATCCACATTTCCCTGCGCCTTGTTAGCTACTCTCCCCTTCCCTCTGATACGGCCGGCGCTCAAACTCTCATCCTCATTCACTTCTTCCCCTTCCACATTCGGAGTCCGATCTCGTGCGTTCCTCGCACGGGCTCCCAAGGCAGCGCATATGCTCATACGACACGAACTTGTCGGTTTGGGGCGTGGAGCAGGCGCATTTTGGGTCAGTCTACAAAATTTCAGGCATCAAATGAGAAGGATACAACCATAGATATCAGAGCAGACACGCATCATATGTTTCCCGTCATAGTGTCACCCGTCTGGGGGGTTGCATGTCCCTATCGACTTCTACGGCACTCGCACAACTACTGTGCACGCACGTGCTCCGCCTCTCGTCATGCAGGTGTTGTCGTTGTCGAAGTGTTTGTGGCAGCGGACACAGTGGAGATTTGGGGGCGAGGTTAGAGATGTTATGGTGGCTAGGGTTGATGGGAGGAGGGCGGGGGAGAGGTGCGAGGGTATAGGCGTGGATGATCTTTGTGGGAATGGTGCGGAGGGTGAGAGGCAGTTGTTTGTCCTTGTGTCATTTTCACGTGAAGTCAGCGTGAACCATGATTTAGTGTTGAAGTATCCTCGGGGCGCAAAAATCTAGTGTGAAACTACAAGAATCCAGGATGTTTTGCATGCGCTTGCTTAGACCACCGGATTGAAGTGGTTCTGTAATTGCTGCTAAAATCGAGAATGATGTATTGCTCTGCTATGTTAGGAACAGAGGCATAATTCGTACAATCCCCATTCATTCACTGGGAAAAACAAGGCCAGGTAATGTCAGCTGAACTCCGCAATGATTGACTCGTGTGACCCCATGTCCTCCACAAGCATAGGTGTCCTGATAGTGTAGCCCTCCTCAGGAGATCGGGAGGTAGCTTGAACGACTTCGTCATGGTCAGGACAAGTGATCGCGCAGTTCACATTGAGCGGATGGTCTTCGAAGGTCACGGGAGGGGTGTGGTCGTTCATTTGGGGGTACGTTGTGGAAGGAGATAGGAGAAGAGGCGTACTTGAGTGAACTAAGCTCGATATCCGTGGACATGCTCTCCCACCCTGAACCAAGCCTATAATCGCGAGATCTGGGATGTTGGAGTTCTGCACCACGCATATATTCATTCCCATCAGCACCAAACTCCAAAACCAAACCGTAAAAAGGAAATGTGCACTTCAGCAATAAACGGACTCTAGCAGGTACCGGTATTCTGCGAGGTTGTAGTGTTTATCAAGACGTAGCCCCAGACTGCTCCAGCAGGGGCAGAGGAGGTGGAGGAATGTTTGTTGGATGTATACTTGTGGGACGGAAGAAGTGAGGGGCCATTTGTGTGATATCTAGATGGGGCGCATAAGGAATAGAATGGATTCAGATGCGTGAGTCTGGGTGTGATGCATGTGATGACTGCCTGTGCGTGTCCCTGGTGGAAGTTGGTGTAGAATGTTGTTCAAGTTCAAGTTGCGGTGCGGAATTCGCCCATATTCGGTGAGTCACATGTCACATGTGGAACTTGAAGTACATCGTTATGCCGGTCACACACTACCTGCCAAACTGCAAAGTTTTTATTCAAGACCCCGTACTACATAGGCTAGAGTCGACACCACCCTGACCATCAGCCTGAGTGCTACCATGTCATTTCACAAGACATCAGCAACCCCCAGGCCTGACATTCAGAAACATCGTCTCGCGTGGAACGGAAGCTGGGAGAAAGATCTAGCTGCATGTCATTCTAATGGAGCTAAACTTCTATATGCCACTCTCAATTCGCAAGGGCCCCTGGAGAAACACATTGACGAGGGACTCAACATAGTACAGGTTACCAAGGCGATTTGCGATCTACAGCACGACTTTGCTCGCCGCATGGTTGAATCACTGGCAACGGATAATTTCGAGGCTAAGTGGCGAAATCTCCCCGATGCGCGAAGACAGGAGTTGGTTTTAGAAGGCATATGTCGAGCCTCAGTTATTGGGGAGGGTAGGCGCATTTGGTGCCCGGAGATTACCGTCAGCGGATTGGCGGGACAACAAGGCGCCGGTTTCATGGCTCTTGTCCACAACCTCCTGCCGGCCGATGTTCACTCCCCATCAGTTGAACCCACGTATGTATCACATCCTGTCATGGATGTAGTATTACAAGATGCAGGCACCGATCCCAGGAAAAGTGCCAGTGTGCGTGCAGTGCGACTTGAACGTATCTACTTTCTCTCTATGGTGGCTTGGCAGATCACACTTACTTTCGTGAGTTTTGCCGTCCGGGTATCATTCCATGCATTTAACCCAAAGCTCATCTGCAGTATGGTGTGGAAGAACCGGCTTACATTGCTAAACCAATGGATGGCGGCAAGCGATACATGAAACATTTTGGAGTTGAGGATTATGGTCCTGAAGAGGCCGCGCGGATGATGCGTAAATACAAAGAAGTCTTCAAGAATACGCATCATAGTTGTTGGAATTGCCAAAAAACAGAGATGGGTGGTACGAAGTTCCCCGCATGTAGTATCTGTAGACAGAAGACCCACCGCTATATTCGCTATTGCTCCAAGTATGCAGATTCCATCCACATATGCTCATGTTCGACTTTTCTGATCGACATTTCAATTAGGGAGTGTCAACGTGCAGACTGGAAGGAACACCGTCAAATTTGCGGCAAGGTCATCGATCCCGAAATCGGTGTTCCCAAGCCCGCCCAAATCGACGATGATGAACTCATTCCCCCGCCGATCCCTTCGTTTCGCAGGTCGCCTGCTCTCCTTCACCAAATATCGGACTTGAAAACATTTCCAGCGGCCGACTACAATGTGAGATGAGCACATCTTGGCTTTATCGGGACTTATTCCTATCTAGATCATGCATCCTGACCCACTCAATGGGCAACGTCTTTCTCTCCCGCCACGCGGTAAGTTCCTGTATTCATATTTGCCATATTTACGGCATCATCATTTCGGTTGTCAGTGCCTGGTCGGAGGGAGTTTCTTGTTATGAGACGCAGAGGTATGGTCATCGAACCGAATATTTCTTATACTCACCAGCTACTACAGCACTTCGCAGTGGTGATCCTTCGGCAGTTCGCTGGATGTTTCAATTGCTTACCCAGTATGCGGTGTTTGCAAAAATGTCTGTAGAAAGGCTGAAAGAACAGCTAGAGACTGAGTATGGTGTAAACTTGGATGCTGCTGCAGACATGGGGGAGGTTACATTGGTGACTGCTGAAGAAATAGCCATTGTGGAACGGTCGGGGAAGGTAAGAGCAGAGGACCATGATTGGTATTTGTAACGTGCTTGGCTGCCTTTGTATCAAGGTTATATTGTACATATATCAAGACTCGGGAAGGGCCAATTGCGTCGGCACAAGCCTTGCTTGCTTAACGAACAGAACAGGTTTAACTTGTATCCGTCCAATTCAATTCAGGTACTACTTCTACTGACTACTGAGCTTGAGAAGAACTGTAAACAAATGTTGAAGTTAAGTATTAGAGAAGGTAGAGTAAGTTGAGTGCAAGAATGGGCTAAAGGAATGTTGTGACTAGAAAGGACAGTCATCTGATTTTAATGTAGATCTTCAAGTGCTATCTGCACGAATGGGGCAAGATCGTTTGGTAGGTGAAGTTGGATGGTAAGCAGATATTTACGTTTTCGAGGTGAGACTGGTTGGGGGGGGAGGAATAAGCGCCGCATGGCATCGCTGCTTTTACCCAAGCAACTCACCTTTGCTCAAGCTTTTAGTATATACAGTCCGACTTTGGTCCGACTGCACTATCTCAATAGTGGATAATTGTGTTTTATTCATACAATTGGAAAAACGAAAGAATAAGGCTTAACAACTTCATCGAGAAAATGACATGCCAAATACGTCGTTAGGCCACCTGTTCCAGCCAGCCATCGTGTCTGCTGTAACAACTGCACGGGCTAACAAACATGTCTGACAGGGCGTATAAGGGTGACAGCAGTTCATAAGAATATAATGCAAGACGAATGTATATCCCTTCGTCAAGCTTGTGCCCTTCTTATGATTGTGGTTGATGTTAACCTTCGTGCATGTCATATGGACAGCTAATGCTGTTGCGGGCGTGGATAGCTAGGGTTATTGCATAAGACAAATATGGCGCGGAATACACACCATTGGCAGAACTTGTTGTTTCCTTGCCTCTTCCACCTGTCGTATCATCGGCACTGACTGGCAACATCGTAGATTAAACGTTAATGGTTGGGTGTGTCACGTAAGAGTCGATGGCCACCAGAAATGGGACAGGGAACTCATCCGTCGTTGTTTCCGTCGCTTCTTCGCAAGTTCTGGTCTTTCTAACATATCGTGAAATGGCCGTTTCAATGGAGCTGGGGTGCTTGGTACATCCTCACTAGGACCTCGACTATCGTTTACAGGTGTATTGCCGCTGTCCGTGTCCATGGTCAGCTCAAGAGTCGCGTCGACTTATTTTTTTGACGAGAGACGCGTCTGGTAATTAGTGTCCATTTTGGGACTTTACGTAATAGTGCAACCCTACGGTTGGTGTCACGCGATAACTAACAGACTTCAGAATCAAGGTACGAAGTTTCTGAAGCGTCTGTCTAGGAGAGACTAATGCTGGCTGCACCAAAACCGATTGCGCCCCCTCAAACGTTCTTACGAACCCCCTCAAACATTCTCGCGCACCCTCCAGTATGCTCTAGAATGCCTCTATTACCATTCTTTCCAGTTTCCTCCAGGCCGCCCTGGACACAACACAGTGTATGTAATTCCACGATAGATTTTTCAGTCATACTGATTTTCATGTATACGAATTTTCCTCCTCATAAACAACTAAACTATTTACAGCTCTGTCGTATGTTATGTTTTTTATATCGCCCATAGATAACCGCTCCATCTTGCTTCTTCCGTCGAGATTTTACCGGAAGGAGAGCCCCGTCATTGCGCACCAGAACAGGAGGTGCATTAGACCACGAGTCTCTGGGTGGAGTATGTGATACTGCAGAGCCTCGCCTAGGAGCTGCTCTGGTGCGAGCAACCCGAGATTTAAGAGAGGAAAGTCGTTGCCGCAGATCCTCATTCTCAGCCAGATGACAAAAGTTTACACTGGCCAATACGCCTGGAAAGAAATTATGAGCTGAGACTTGGCTGAGACAGTTAGCTGCATTACTATTGAATAATTTACTGGTAGGATTGCAACACTTGCGATAGGAGCCTGAGAAAGGGGTTCAAATGTTTCACATTACGCTTGAGCACGCTGTAAGGACATGTAAACTAGACTGCATAGTGTGTAAATAATCGTACACTAATTGTACATGACTTCTGAACTATCGTAAGATTCGTAACTCGACTGGATCAACTTGGTTGATCAACGCATGACGTTTATACAATCTAATACTCCATATTGTGATTTGCCATATTGCAGCGATCATCGGTGGAATACCCAATCCTAAACTAACCCCAACAGCAACAGAAACGTGTCTATTATCATGATGGCCTCCAGTTGCTTTATGAACAATGATTACAGTTATGCTAAAAGATCTGTTAGACAGGTACTCACTCATAGGAGTAGTAGTAGTAGTAGTACCACTATTGGTGGATGTGGGTGGCCCGCTGACGGAAGACAGTCCATCGTTGAAATTTATGAAAAATGATTAAAGTTACGCTAAAAGATCTGCCAAAGAAGTACTTACTTGTAGTACTACTACCACCGTTGCTGGATGTGGGTGGCCCGATGCCAGGTGTTGAAGACGCTCCGAAATTAGTCGCAGTCACAGTCGCAAGGTCGTTGTAGCAGCCGTAGGCAGGATCGGTTGGCTCCCAGTAGACGAACTGACCAGGAAAGGTATTCTCATCTAACACCCCTTCACCCTGCCCTTCCCACTCCGTCAGGACGTCACTGAGATGTGACTGTAGGAAATAACAATTGGGAATAGTGGTCAGCGTAGCTGATCCACTGGTCACACCATAGAAATTCCTGGTGCCTTGATTGGCGGCTACCACGCAACAGCAACACTGATTGCACATTGACCCAGGGTTGGGGGCCCATCCAGAAACTCGGAGAATGTTGAACAGGAGTAAAAGTATAACAATGTTGCGAAGCATTGCGAATGACATTCCAGCGAGTCAGATTTTGTGGTCGGATGCCGCGTTGAAATTCGTCGGCGGGCTGGGGTACAAGCAAGGGTGCCAAACGTCGTCGTTGTGGTGGTTTGTCGTGAAAACCTGCGGGCGCCTCTTTTTATATATGTTTGGGCAGTGAGCACGGCTGAAAAAACTATCTCAGTATGAAGTAAAATACTGTACTCCGTTGTAAGTACCTAGAGTAATACTACAATAAACGTTAGCTATGCATGGGTAAAATATTTATGAGGATCTTACATCTCAGTGTGAAGTAAAGCACTGAGATGTCGCAACAACTTTGCGCGGTACATAAGGTACATACTGGAGTGATTACATAAGCGAAGGCGTGATAGGCACAGTGTACGCATGTACGCATGTCAACAAGATAACACGCTTGGTTGACATACTGGCCCGCCGCCCAAATTGTGATGATCGCTCCCTGCGCCTCCCTCTCCCTTCCCCTAATTGATGCGCGGGGCAGGGCTCGAAAGTGAAAGTAGACGGATCGTTCATTGCTTTTGGAAACGACCTCTGTATTTGGCTTGGAAGAGCATAACGGAAAGTTTGTGATCGTAGGACAACATCATGGGGTCGCTCCACAACTGCTCCACATCGGTGTCTCGTGTCTGATCGTCGATCTTCACCAATGTCCATTTCGGTGATAAGACGGATCGTGCCTTTTTATTTTTAAGGTTAAGCGCGAGGTTTGAGATCTATGGTTGTAGATACATCCGTACAAGTAAGTAAGCTGTAAGGAACTGTCGTACGAGCGCTGAGGCCGTTTGGGGTCGTGATGTGAAAAGGGAACGAGGGTAAGGGATTAGAACGTGTATGGTGTCCAGGGGTGTGTAATACCGAGGGAGGAGGTAGCCCAAAAAAAATCTAGCCAGAAAAACGAAAGCAAGAGTTCCAATATCTGAACGCCCGGAACATAGAGATTAAAATCAGAGACAAAGCGCAGGTCTAATCCTTAAGAAAAAACGAAAGAAAAGAGTTCCAAGCCCGCGGTGTCTAATCCTTATGCCGCTTGACGACATGCTGCGTGATCTTCTGCGTGACGTCGACACACACCCAGTTCTCGTCCAATGAGCCGTTTCGAAGTTTTCCAAGCGGTTCGCGAATTTTTGCGAGATGCTGCGGGCGCCGGTGGCGAGGATCGACGAGGACTGCTTGGACTCCAGCGGCGGGCGTTCAGGCTGTGGGTCACTGCTAGCTGGCCCTGGGTCACGATAGTTGTACGCGTTGCGGGCGAGGACTTCGGATGGTGGGACTGCGGGACGGAGATGGGCTGGTCTGCGTCGTTTTTGGAGACGACGGTGGGGTGAGTGGTTGGGAGAGTTGGATAAAGAAGACCCGGGTGGGAGTTGAGACGGGCCTTCGAGCGAAGACCATGAGGAATAGAGACTTGCGTCGTCGGATTCGATTTGGACAAAGTTGGTCGTGGAGGTGGTCGTCATTGAGAATCTGGAACACTGTGGGGGGTGCGGAAGTCAGTGTGTGTGAGTAAGGGAGAGGGGAAGGGAGGGGACGGACGAGGTTGTGTTCGCCACCGCCTTCGAAGAAGCCTTCGTCTTCGATCGTCTCTCTCGATTTCCTGAATGCCATAAAGGCGTTATGGGGGTTGAACATGGGTGATTTATCGAGTCTATGAAAGATGGACCAGTATCGCGAGTGTGTTCGGGGCACTTCTTGAGTGTAGACGTCTAGCCCGTCGAGGGTGGACGATTCCCTAGTGTGTGGGTGTTGTTGGTTAGGTGTCACGAGTCGGAAAGGCTGGGCATCACGAAAGTAAGCCCGTATGGCTGTATTGTTCGCGGACATAGTAGGACCGAGCGTATGTTGGTCAAACGAAAGCACCTGCGACGACGCTTCGGAAGGCGCTTCGACCGATTTCGTCCGAGTCTCAAAGGCGGCGATGTCGGTGTGGGATAAGGTATGAGGCCTTCGTCGGGGTCGTAGATGGCGGCAAAGGTCAGTGCGGATTCGGGAGGGACGACGTCGGACCATCGTTGGTCTGTTGACGAGGTGGTGGTGGTGGTCATAATTCGAGGGTGGGTGGGGGGTGGGTTGCGATGGGCGGGGATCGGGAACTGTTGCGAGGGCTGCTGTTTTTTGTCGTTGTTGGGTTTGGGTTTTTTGGTGATTTGAAATGAGGAGACGGGGGACTTACGTCGTTGGTACGGGCAGAGCCGCGGATAGGAGGAGTCGACACGTGGTCTTGGACATGGTTTCAAAGGTCAGTGCTAGGCGGGTTTATCAGTGAGGTGTGGTAAGGTATGTATGAGTGAGTGAGTGTTGATACAAGGGTGTTGGATTGTGGTCTTGTTGCTAGTATTCCAGTCCGTTAGATGGCTAGATGGCTACAGTGCACCAAAAACGCACTTTGCTTTATCGTCGTACGGTGAAAGCACAAGGAGAAGAGAGTCGTCACGGTAGAGATGCAGTGTCAAAGGTGAAAAGGGTCGATATGCCTGATATTCCTCGTCAAAAGTGGGTCAAAGGGTGCAACGCCGCGTCACCAATGAACCACAGAGACCTTTGGTGAGGATAGCAACTAGCATCAAAAATCCCAGCGTATGTCGAATTTTGACACATTAGAAGAATGTGCTCGAGCCCTTGTTTGGCAATGGTTGAAGTTTAGCCAAACACAGCGCAGCCAAACAAGCCAAGCACGCCGACTTTGTTTGTTTTCGTACAAACATAGTACG
>Ga0210402_10004679_pt1 | contig 12413 bp, 8 predicted proteins | sample IncBWC7MmetaG_FD_161055 | JGI IMG/M metagenome (GOLD analysis project Ga0210402, IMG submission 161055) | Forest soil microbial communities from Barre Woods Harvard Forest LTER site, Petersham, Massachusetts, United States - Inc-BW-C-7-M | ecosystem: Environmental > Terrestrial > Soil >...
CCCGGGCGGGTTGAGCCGGGGCTCATACAACACACCCTCGGCTGGCCTTTGGACAGCCGCACCTACGGCGGCAGCTTTCTCTATCACCTGGACAACGATCGGGTGTATGCCGGATTCGTGGTCGGCCTGGATTACGAGGATCCGCGCCTCAAGCCGTTCGAGGCCTTTCAACAGTGGAAGAATCACCCCTCGGTCAAGAGCCTGCTCAAGGGCGGCGAAATCATCGCCGGCGGAGCCCGTACCATCATTGAGGGCGGCTATCAGTCGATGCCAAAGCTCGAAATGCCCGGCGCCCTGCTGGTCGGCGATGCGGGCGGCACGCTCAACCTGCCGAAGATCAAAGGGATTCATCAGGCCATCCGCTCAGGCGTGACGGCGGCCGCGCACTATGTCGAGACCGGCATGAGCACGGGTTTCGATGCGCGTTGGCGCTCCTCGCCAGGCGGCCGCGAACTCTACAAAGTGCGCAACATGCGGGCGGGATTCCGCCGTGGCCTGTGGTTTGGTCTTGCCAACGCCGCGTGGGAGACGGTGACGATGGGCAGGTCTCCCTGGACCCTCGCCAATCATGCGGACGACACTGCGCTCAAGCGTCTGGATGAATACGTCTCGCCGGATCGCGGATGGAGTGAGCGGGAGCTGCCGCCGCGCGATCGGGTCGCCTCGGTGTTTTTTGCGGCGACCACGCATGATGAAAATCAACCCATACATCTGCACGTAGCGGATACCTCGCTGTGCGCGACCCGCTGCATCACGGATTTCGGCAATCCCTGCACGAATTTTTGCCCCGCGAATGTGTATGAAATGATTGCGGACGGCAACGGGGGCCTGAAGCTGCAGATCAATTCCTCGAATTGCGTGCACTGCAAGGCCTGCGACATCAAAGAGCCTTACGCGGGGCAGATAACCTGGGTCGTGCCGGAGGGCGGTTCCGGTCCCAACTACCAGAGCCTGTAGTGCAGTTGATTTCCGCGCGCCTGCGCGACGAGGTCGCCGCACATCGTCTTGAACCCGATGCCAGTCAGGAGGATGCGGCCGGGCGGCTGGATGCGCTGCGCGTCGATCTACTGGAGCAATCGCGCTCCATCAGCCGTAAGTTGCGCGCGCAGGTGCGCTGGCTGCCGGTTCAGGCCGGCGATACCCCGCTGCGCGGCCTGTACTTGTGGGGCGGTGTGGGCCGCGGCAAAACGATGCTGATGGACATGTTCTTCGAGTCGCTGCGCCCATCGTTTGCCGAGCGCACTCACTTCTATCGCTTCATGCGCGAGATACATGCACAGTTGCGCCGCATCAAGCGCGCCGAGCCGCTCGAAGCGGTCGCGGAGAAGCTGGCGGCGCGGTTCCAGGTAATTTGCCTGGATGAATTTTTCGTCTCCGACATCGGCGATGCGATGATCCTGGCGGCGCTCATCGAAGGCCTGTTCCGCCGCCGTGTGACTCTCATCGCCACCTCCAATGTGCCGCCGCAGGAGTTGTACAAGGATGGCCTGCAGCGCGAGCGCTTTGTGCCCGCGATCAAGCTTCTGCAAAACCACATGGACGTCCTGCATTTGGACGGCGGCATCGACTATCGACTGCGTCAACTGGAGCAAGCCCCGACCTACCTGGATTCGACCCTGCCGGGCACGGCGGCGCAACTCGCTGCACGCTTTGCCGCGTTCGCCGGCGCGACCGCCGCGGGTCCGACGGTGTTGTCGGTGGAAAACCGGCACATCGCCGCGCTCGCCACCGGGGCAGGCATGGTGTGGTTCGAGTTCCGCGACATTTGCGAAGGGCCGCGCAGTCAGAACGACTACATCGAGTTGGCCCGCCTCTATCACACGATTTTCATTTCGAACATACCCCTGTTCACGCGCAGCAACGAGAATGCAGCACGCCGCTTCATTTCCGCCATCGATGAATTCTACGATCGCAATGTAAACATCGTGGTTTCGGCTGCCGCCGCGCCGGGAGCTCTCTATCAAGGCGAACGGCTGCAACTGGAATTCCTGCGCGCCGCCAGCAGGCTCATCGAAATGCAGACTCAGCAGTACCTGGCCCGATCTCACCGGCCGTGAAACTCACCAAGGCCCAAAGAAGCGCGCGGCATCGCGCCCTGGCATAATTCGCGCATGCGGACGGTCGCCGAATTCAAAATCCAATATAGACAGGTCCTCGATCCGCAGGGGCGCATCGTCGCAGCGCTGCCTGCCTTCGCCGCTGATACCGACGAAGTGCTGCGAATGTATCGCGCCATGACGATGGCGCGTGTATTCGACGCCAAAGCGATGAATCTGCAGCGCACCGGGCAGCTCGGCACCTACGCCTCGTGCCTGGGGCATGAAGCGACGCATATTGCGGTCGGTGCGGCCATGGCAGCCGAGGACATATTGGCGCCTGTGTACCGCGAGGTCGGCACGCAGCTGTGGCGGGGCGTGACCATGCGAGAGATTCTGACGTACTGGGGCGGCGACGAGCGGGGCAATGATTTTGCGATTCCACGCCAGGATTTTCCCTGGTGCGTGCCCATCGCCACCCAGACCCTGCACGCAGCCGGCGCCGCCATGGCGTTCAAGATCCGGAAGCAGCCGCGCGTGGCGGTTGCATATATCGGCGACGGCGGCACCTCCGAAGGCGCATTCGCCGAGGCGCTCAATGTGGCCGGCGCCGCCAATCTGCCGGCGGTTTTCGTCATCGTCAACAACGGCTGGGCCATCTCCCTGCCGGTCGCGGCGCAGACCAAGGCGCAGACCCTGGCGCAAAAGGCGATCGCGGCAGGCATCCCCGGAATGCAGGTCGACGGCAATGATGTATTCGCCGTGCGCCAGGTGGTGGCCGAAGCGCTCGACGCCGCGCGCTTAGGCCGTGGCCCCTGCGTGATCGAGGCGCTGACTTATCGGTTGAGCGATCATACGACCGCAGATGATGCCAGCCGCTATCGCAGCGAGGCCCAAGTCAAGCAAGCCTGGGAACTCGAGCCGCTGATTCGGGTTCGCGCGTTTCTGGTCAATGCCGGCATCTGGGACGCGGCCCAGGAAGAAAGTCTCCTGCGCTCATGCGCCGAGCAGGTCGAGGCCGCGGTCAGCGCCTATTTCAGCGCGGCGAAACCGTCCACCGATGCGATGTTCGAGCATCTGTTTGCGGTCAAGCCGGCGCATTTGCTGGAGCAACGTGCCACGGCGCGCAAATACGGCACAAAATCCAGCGGTCATTGACTTGGCGAAAATAACCATGATCGAAGCCATCGCAATGGCGCATGGCTGGGAAATGCAGCATGACGCGAACGTGGTCGTGATCGGCCAGGATGTCGGCGCCAATGGCGGCGTGTTCCGCGCGACGGCGGGGCTGCAGGAACGATTCGGCAAGGAACGGGTGCAGGATACGCCGCTCGCCGAGGCGATGATCGCCGGTATGTCGGTGGGGATGGCGACGCAGGGTCTGAAGCCGGTGGCGGAAATTCAGTTCATGGGATTCCTGTATCCGGCGTTGGATCAGATCGTGAATCACATGTCGCGCATGCGCAATCGCACCCGCGGCCGCCTGACATGCCCGGTCGTCATGCGCATGCCGCATGGCGGCGGCATTCACGCTCCCGAACATCATTCAGAATGCACCGAATCCATGCTGTGCCACATTCCGGGAATTCGCGTCGTGTGTCCGTCCTCGCCGGCGCGCGCTTACGGGCTGCTGCTGGCGGCGATCCGCGATCCTGACCCCGTCATGTTCCTCGAGCCGGTGCGGCTGTATCGCGCGGTGCGCCAGGAAGTCAGCGACGATGGTCAAGCGCTGCCGCTCGATGTCTGCTTCGTCCTGCGCGAGGGCAACGATGTGACCATCGTGACGTGGGGCGCGATGACCATCGAAACGCTGCGCGCGGCCGCCGAGCTCGACAGCCTGGGCGTCAGCGCCGAGGTCATCGATCTTGCCACCTTGAGTCCGATCGACATCGAGACGATATTGGAATCGGTCGCCAAGACCGGTCGCCTCGTCATCGTGCACGAGGCGGTTCGCAACCTCGGAGTCGGCGCGGAAATTGCCGCGCTGGTCGCAGAGCGCGGCCTTTACGACTTGCAGGCGCCCATTCAGCGGGTGGCAGGATTCGACACCGTCGTGCCGTTGTTCAAGCTGGAGCAAGATTACATTCCGAGCGCGCAGCGGATCATCGATGCCGTGCAGAATACACTTGCGGACCAAGGGTAAATGACTACATTCAAGCTTCCGGATTTGGGCGAAGGTTTGGCCGAGGCCGAGATACTCGCGTGGCACGTGAAGGTTGGCGACCATGTGCGGGTCGACCAACCGATGGTATCGGTGGAGACCGCGAAAGCGGTTGTAGAGGTGCCAGCGCCCTATAGCGGCGTCGTCACCGCGCTGCGGGCCGCGCCGGGAGACATCGTGCCCACCGGAGCACCGCTCATCGAATTCGACGCCGGCACGGTCGTCGGCAGCATGCCCGAGACCGCTGCGGAGGAATTTGTCGAGCAGGTTTTCGCCGCGCCGCGCGGCGCGCGCGGCAACGGCAATAGCAACGGGCGCGCGGTGCCCGCCGCGCGGGCGCTTGCAAAGCGCCTGAATGTCGACATCACGGCGCTTGCAGGCAGCGGCCGCGGTGGCCTCATAACCCTGGACGATGTACTGGCGGGGGTGAATCCAGCGGCGCCGCGGCGCGATCCGGGGGCCGGCCATCCGGGGGCCGGCGAGGCGGCCGGCGAACCGGAAGCCGCGAACGGCGCATCCGAACCTCTGCGCGGCATGCGCCGCGCAATGGCGCACAGCATGACGCTGTCGCGCGATCAGGTGTCGGGCAGCACGGTGTGCGACGATGCCGATGTCCACGGCTGGACCAAACAAAGCGACTACATGCTGCGCCTGATGCGCGCGATGGTCTGTGGCTGGCGCGCGGAACCGGCGTTGAACGCCTGGTACGATGCGTCGCATCTCTCCCGCACGCTATTCGCCCACATCGACCTCGCGATCGCCATCGATACGCCCGGCGGTCTGATTGTCCCGGTATTGCGAAATATCGAGAGCAAAACCTGGGAGCAGTTGCGCGATGCGCTCTTGGCGCAAAAAGAGGCCGCCCATCAGCGGCGCATTCCGCCGCAGGACTTGCGCGACTTCACGCTGATGCTGTCGAACTTCGGCACGCTTGCCGGCCGCTACGGCGTCCCCATCGTGGTGCCGCCGGCGGTCGCCATACTCGGCGCCGGCAAGGTGCGGGAGGATGCGGTGGCCGTCGCGGGCAGCGTCCGGGCGCATCGGCGCATGCCGCTGTCCTTGAGCTTCGATCACCGCTGCGTCACGGGCGGCGAGGCTTGCCGGTATCTCGCGGCCGTGATCGCAGATCTTGAGAAGCCTGAATAACGGGGGATGACCCATGTACCAAGGTTCACCGGAAGAACACCGCCACCTCGTTTCGGCAATTACGCGCAGCGCGGGGCGTCCGCCCAAAGCGCTGCGAGATTTGGATTGGCGCGGATTTCTGCGCACGTATCTCGCCAACGTCGATGCGAAGGACCTTGCCGACCGCGACCCGAAAGAGATCGCCGGCGCGGCGATGTCGCACCTTGCCTTCGCGATGCGGCGGCGCCGGACGGCGTTGGTGCGGGTGTTCAACCCGACCTTACGCGAACACGGATTCGTCTCGCCGCACACCCTCATCGACGTGGTCAACGACGATATGCCCTTTCTGGTGGATTCGATCAACCTCGCGCTGACTGAGCGGGGCCTTACCCTGCATTTTCTGGCGCATCCGATCTTCGCTGCGTCGCGCGACATGACCGGCACGTTACGCGCTTTGCACAGGCGCACCGAGCCGTCGCAGGCGGCCAAGCAGCGTCTCGAATCCTTTCAGCACCTCGAGGTGGACCGGATTGTCGATCCGGCGGCGCTGAAATCCCTGGCGGCGCAGATCGAACGCAGCATGCGCGACGTGCGCGTGGCGTGCGCGGATTGGGGACCCATGAAGGATGCCGCCCGCAGCAGCGTAGAGGACCTGACTGCAATGAGCGCGCGCTTCGACCCCACCGACCTGAGCGAGACCTGCGCCCTGCTCGAGTGGATGGAAAACCGGCACTTCACGTTCTTGGGCTACCGCGAGTACCGCCTGCGGGGCCGCAAAGGCCGCGAAGTGCTGGAGCCGATCGCGAACAGCGGCCTCGGCATTCTGCGTCCGCGCCACAAGCAGCCGGAGAACACGAATCGCACCCTGCCCGCCGACATCCGGCGCCAAAGCCGTTCGGGCAGCTTGTGTCTGGTTACCAAGTCCAACTTGCTTTCCACCGTACATCGACCCGGTTACCTCGATTATGTGGGCATCAAGAAATTCGACGCCAAGGGCGCGCTGATCGGTGAACGCCGCTTTTTGGGTTTATGGACCTCCGCGGCCTTCAACAGCAATCCGCGCGACATCCCGCTGCTGCGCCAGAAGGTCGCACAGGTGGCGCAGCATTTCTCGCTGGCACCCGACAGTCACGACGGCAAAGCCCTGCAGCACATCCTGGAAACCTTCCCGCGCGATGAATTGTTCCAGGCCAGCGTTGCCGAACTCAACCGCATTGCGACCGGCATATTCGGCCTGCAGGACCGGCCACGGGTGCGCGTGCTGTTGCGCCGCGACCCGTTTCGCAGGTTCTATTCCTGCCTGGTGTTCGTGCCGCGCGAGAAATACAACACCCAGGTGCGCCAGCGCATTGAACGGGTGATACGCGAGGCATTTTCCGCGGTGAGCATGGAATCCCAGGTACAGATCGCCGAATCGAACCTGGCGCGCATTCACATCGTGGCGCGCACCGCGCCGAGCGACGTCGTCGCGCGAATTGATCCCGACACATTGGAGCGGCGTGTCGCCGCCGCCGTGCGCTCGTGGCTGGACGCTTTCAGGGCCGCGCTGCTGCAGCATTTCGACGAAGCGTATGCGCTGCAGTTGTTCGACAAGTATGCGCAGGCGTTTCCAGCCGCGTACACGGAGGATTTCCAAACCGAGGCCGCCGCCCTCGATGTATCGTTTCTCGAGGCCGTGGAGAAGCACCCTGCGCGCCTGCACCTGGACATCTACCGGCCGGACCCGCGCCGCAAGGAAAAACTGTTCCTGAAGATTTTCCGCAGCCAGGACGCGATCCCGATCTCAGACCTTTTGCCGATGCTCGAGAACATGGGGCTCAAGGTGATCGCCGAGCGGCCCTACGAAATCGAGTTTGCCGGACAGAAGCGCGCCTGGATTCAGGATCTGGAACTTCTCATGCAGGCGCCTCCGGCGATTGCCTTGGAGGCGCTCGACCTCGAGATCAAAAGCGCATTCACCGCCGTGTGGAACGGTCGCATGGACAGCGACAGTTTGAATCAGCTCACGCTATCGGCCGGCATTCCCTGGCGCATGGTCACGGTGCTGCGCGTCTACTGCCGCTTTTTGCTGCAAACGGGCCTGCCCTTCAGTCAGGGCTACATCGCGCAGGTGCTGCAGAACAACGCATCCATAGTCAGATTGCTCGCCGAGCTTTTCACCGCGCGGTTTGATCCGCAGATCGTCCACGCGCTGCGGCAGAAAACGCTGGCGCGGTTGGGCCGGGACATTCTGGCCGCCCTCGAGGAGGTGACGCGCTCCGATGAGGACCGCATATTGCGTGCCTTGTGGAACGCGCTGTCCGCGACGGTGCGCACCAACGCCTATCAAACCGATGCCTCGGGCCAGCTCAAGGAATATCTGTCCTTCAAGCTGGAAAGCCAGCAGCTGCGCGAACTGCCGCTGCCGAAACCGCTGTTCGAGATCTTCGTGTTCTCGCCGCGCATGGAAGGCGTGCATTTGCGCATGGGGTACGTCGCCCGCGGCGGCATCCGCTGGTCGGATCGGCGCGAGGATTTCCGCACCGAAGTGCTGGGCCTGATGAAGGCGCAGCAGGTGAAGAACACGGTCATCGTCCCGGTGGGCGCGAAGGGCGGATTCGTCGTCAGGCGCATGCCGGTGGAGCGCGAGGCGCAGCAGGCCGAGGTGATCGCCTGCTATCAAACGCTGATCCGCGGCATGCTCGATATCACCGACAATATCGTCGCCGACAAGATCACGCCGCCGGCCATGGTGATCCGCCATGACCGCGACGATCCGTATCTGGTGGTGGCGGCCGATAAGGGCACCGCCACTTTTTCCGATATTGCCAACGCCATTTCCCAGGAATACGGATTCTGGCTCGGCGATGCGTTCGCCTCCGGCGGTTCGGCCGGATACGACCACAAGAAGATGGCGATCACCGCGCGCGGCGCGTGGGAATGCGTGAAACGCCATTTTCGCGAAATCGGCGTCGACATCCAGAGCCAGGATTTCACGGTCACCGGTGTCGGCGACATGGCGGGCGATGTTTTCGGCAACGGCATGCTGCAATCGCGGCACATCCGGCTGGTGGCCGCATTCAACCACCAGCACATTTTCATCGATCCGCAGCCGGATGCCGCGCGCTCGTTTGCCGAGCGCCAGCGAATGTTCAAGCTGCCCCGCTCCTCCTGGGACGATTATTCGCGGGCTGCCATCTCCAAGGGCGGCGGCGTGTACTCAAGGTCCGCGAAGACCCTCAACCTGTCGCGCGAGGCGCAGACGCTGCTCGAAGTGCCGGCGCAGGTCACGCCGAACGAAGCGATCAAGGCCATATTGAAGGCCCATGTGGACCTGTTGTGGAACGGCGGCATCGGCACCTACATCAAGGCGAGCCGCGAAAGCCACAGCGATGTCGGAGACCGCAGCAACGACGCGGTGCGGATCGACGCCCGGGAATTGAACTGCAAAGTCATCGGCGAGGGCGGCAACCTGGGCGTCTCGCAGCTCGGCCGCATCGAGTTTGCGCGGCGCGGCGGCAGGCTCAATACCGACTTCATCGACAACTCCGCCGGCGTCAACACCTCGGATGTCGAGGTGAATTTGAAGATTCTCTTGAATGGCGCGGTGCGCGCCGGGGAAATCACGCTGGCGGCGCGCGATCGGCTGCTCTCGCAGATGACGGACGATGTAGCGGCTCTGGTACTGCGCAACAACTACCTGCAGAGCCAGGCCATCAGCACCGGCGAATTTCAGTCCAAGGAACTCCTCGGCGAAGGCGCGTACGTGATCCGCGCACTGGAGCGCTCCGGAGATCTCAACCGCAGTCTGGAATTCCTCCCGACCGAGGAAGACATCGCCGAGCGCCGCCAGGCCGGCGAGGGCCTGACGCGTCCGGAACTCGCCATCACTTTGAGCTACTGCAAGATCTGGCTTTACCGGGCGCTGATTCATTCCAATGTTCCCGAAGATCCATATCTATCCGCGGAACTCAGGCGCTACTTTCCGGTACCCGTGCAAAAGCGCTTCGCGGCGCGCCTCAAGCGCCATCGCTTGCGGCGCGAGATCATCGCAACCGCCATCACCAACAGCATGATTAATCGGGTGGGGCCGGTTTTCCCGGTGCGGGCACAAGATGACACCGGCGCGGACCCGGCGGCCATCGCGCGCGCCTACAGCATTGCGCGCGAGGTGTTCGCGCTGCGCTATATCTGGTCGCAGATCGAAGCTCTCGACAACAAAACTCCCGCCGCCGTGCAGTACCAGGCGATGTTTCAGACCACCCGGCTGCTGCGGCATATGAGTTACTGGCTGCTCGAGAACCGGCGCCACGATCTCGACATCAATCGCGCCGTATCGCGCTATGCCAACAAGGTGACGGAATTGTTTTACGAATTGGCCGGGGTACTCGGCGTGAACGCGCACGCGCGCTTTAGCGCGCTGCGCTCGCAGCTGGTTGCGCAACACGTGCCGGACGAGCTTGCGGTGCGGATCGCGTCGCTCGAGGAACTCCATTGCGCGCTCGACCTGGTCGAAGTCACGCTGGTGGCGCGCGTGCGGATTGTGTATGCGGCGAAGGCGTACTTTGACCTTGGCGAGCGCATCGGCCTGACCTGGATCAAGGAGCAGATCGAAAGTCTGGCGGCCGAAGGGCATTGGCAGGCCGTTGCGCGCGGCACCTTGCGCGACAACCTGTATGCATTGCAGGCCCGGATCACGCTGGCGGTGCTGAAGTTCAAGGGCCGCGACCCCGCGGCGCGGGTCAGCCAATGGCTGGCGCGTCACTCCGCGGCCGTCGATTCGTTGAAAAGGGTGGTGGTCGACCTGCGCACCGGTTCGGCGCCGGATTTCGCGACGCTTTCGGTCGCATTGCAGGCGGTCAGACGTCTTGCACGGGTATGACAAGCTGATGGCGCAGCCCGGCGACTACGGCGCACACTATTTGCAGCAGCGCATTGATCGGGAAATCGCGCTGGCGAAACCCATGGGGGTGATCGTGGAAGCCGCGGACGACAGCGGCGTGGTGCTGCGCGCGCCGCTGGCGCCCAACTCGAATCACAAGGGAACCGCCTTCGGGGGAAGTCTGTATGCGCTCGGGGTGCTTGCCGGTTGGGCCTGGGCGAGCCGCGATCTCGCGGCACGTGAGCTCGACGCCGACGCCGTCATCCAGGAATCGACCATGCGATTCTTGACGCCGGTGCACGGTGAATTGCGCGCCAGTGTTGAGATTCCCGCTGCCGCCGCCATCGACAAGTATCACCGGATGCTGGCGCGCGCCGGGCGCGGGCGTATCCGCCTGCGCGTGGATTTGCACCACGGACAGGTTTTGGCGGCGGTTTTTGATGGCTTGTTTGCGGCGGCCACGCGCCGCTAGGAGATTACATGCCCGGACAATTGATCTTGGTTCGCCACGGCCAGAGCGTTTGGAACCTGGAGAATCTGTTCACCGGCTGGCGCGATGTCGACTTGAGCGATCAGGGGCGCAAGGAAGCGGCACAGGCGGGTCGCGAGCTGCTGAACGAAAAACTGGAGCCTCACATTGCCTTCACGTCGGTGCTCACGCGCGCGATCCGGACGCTGTGGATCATCCTCGATACGACCCAGCGCATGTGGATTCCGGTCGAGCGCAACTGGCGCCTGAACGAACGCCACTATGGCGCCCTGCAAGGCCTCAACAAGGCGCAGACGGTCGAGAAGCATGGCGAGGCGCAGGTCAAGATATGGCGGCGCAGCTACGATGTCCCGCCGCCGCCGTTGAGCTGGGACGACCCGCAGCATCCGCGCTTCGATCCTAGGTACGCGGACATCGATCCGAATTGGCTTCCGGCCGCCGAATCGCTCAAGGATACGCTGTCGCGGGTGCTGCCCTTTTGGGAATCGCGCATCGTGCCGGAGCTGCGCGCCAAGAAAAACGTGCTGATCGTGGCGCACGGCAACTCGCTGCGCGCGCTGGTCAAGATGCTCGACATGATGTCCGAATCCGATATCGTGGAATTCAATATCCCGACCGGCATTCCGATGCTATACGAGCTCGATGAGCAATTGCAGCCGATCAGCCGCCGCTTTCTCGGCGACCCTGCCGCTCTGGCAAGCGCACAAGAGGCCGTTCGCAAGCAAACCGAAAGGAAATGACGACCCGCCGCGCCTTTAGGATCACGAATCCGCGGCGACGGTCACTTTGATGCCCGACAGCGCTTCGGTAAAGTCGACCTGGCAGGACAGCCTGGAGGTGGCAGCGCGATAGTCCGTCAGTTCAGTCAGCAGTTCGAGCTCGTCGCTTTGGCGCTTCGGCAGCCGGTCAACCCATTGATCATCGACGTAGATGTGGCAGGTCGCGCAGGAGCAAAGACCGCCGCAGATCGCCGCGACGCCGTAGTCGAGCTCGCGCAGGATCTCCATGATCTTCAAACCGGTTTTTGCCTCGATCTCGTGCTCCTTGCCGTCACGATCAACCACGATCATCCGCGCCATTAATCCTCCGATGGGTGCCTAAACTCTCACTTAAGCCGAGTAGTGTGCCGGAACGCGAAGGCGCGCGTCGAGCTGTGTTAAACGCCCGGAAACCTTGGGGTTGGCAGGCCGCAGATTCAAGTACAACTCGCTCCAAAGCAGGCAGATGTAGTCGTACAGCCAGAGCAACAGCTTGAAGCGCGTCCACTGGCGGGGGGTGGGCGGCGTTTCATGATATCGCGCCAGCAAATTGCGCTGCGCCTCCGTCTCGAAGTCGTTATTGGCGCTCCACCCGGCCAAATCCCACAGCGGCTCCGAAACATGCGCGTACTCCCAGTCGAGCAGGATCATCGATTGATCGCGCTCGATGAGATTCAGCGTATGCAGGTCGCTGTGGCACAGCACCGCCGCGGCGCTCGGGAGCTTGGAATAGTCGTCCAAATGCGCTGCCGCGGCGGCGCGGAGGGTTGGGTTGGGCGGCCGCCCGGCGCGCGACAGAGCCGCGCCATACCAATCCACCCATGCAGGCGGGCTCATGAGGCGCACAGGCTGCGCGACTTGCAAGCCATGAACGCGGCGCAGGAGGCCGGCGATGCTGCTGACATTGGCGCAATTGCGCGCTTCCTCAAGACTCCAGGAGCGCCCCTCGACCCAGCGAGACACGAGCACGCCCTGCGCCGGG
>Ga0210402_10004683_pt1 | contig 12406 bp, 12 predicted proteins | sample IncBWC7MmetaG_FD_161055 | JGI IMG/M metagenome (GOLD analysis project Ga0210402, IMG submission 161055) | Forest soil microbial communities from Barre Woods Harvard Forest LTER site, Petersham, Massachusetts, United States - Inc-BW-C-7-M | ecosystem: Environmental > Terrestrial > Soil >...
GGAGCGTGTCGTGCCCACGCACCTGCTGCATTTCGCGTGGATCGCGACGCCGGGTGTCTATTGGCAGAGCGCGCAAAACTATCGCTGGCTCACTTCCAGTCAATATCTGCTGCGCGCCTTTCGGGCTCTCGGCGGAATCCGCGCCGTGGTGGCGGGTAGTTGCGTGGAATACGACTGGTCGCAGTCGGGCGTATGCGTGGAGGGCTCGAGTCCTTTGGCGGGCCAGGGCGGCGCGGCGCTCACGCCCTATGCCGCGACCAAGATTGCATTGCAGAAGGCGTTGGCGCAATTTGCCGGCGAAGAGAAGCTGTCGAGCGCTTGGGGCCGCATTTTTTTTCAATTCGGACCTTACGAGCATCCGGATCGTTTGGTGCCCTCCGTTATCCGGCACCTGCTCCTGGATCAAGAAGCGCTGTGCACACATGGGCGACAGATCCGCAGTTTTCTCCATGTCGCCGATGTCGGCGCGGCATTTGCGCAGCTTCTCGACAGTGAGGTCCAGGGCCCCGTCAATATCGGTGCCGACGAGAGAATTGCCTTGGCGGACTTGATCGAGCGCATTGCGCTTGAGATCGGCCGGCCGGATCTGGTGCGCCTCGGCGCTCGCAGTGCACCGACCGACGAGCCGGCGCTGTTGGTGCCGGATGTGCATCGCCTGCGCGACGAGGTGCAATGGCGGCCGCGGCGTTCGTTGAACGAGGGAATCAGCGACAGCATCGCGTGGTGGCGCGGCCAGCTGGCTTCATCGAGGCACTCATGAGCCCTTCGCCGAGCTGGCATCCCCTGGTGGTGCATTTCCCGATCGCTCTCATTGTGGTCGCGGCGGCTTTGTTGCTCGCAGCTCGATTGCTGCGCAACGAAACCCTTGCATCGACCGCGGCCACCGTGGGGACTTGGAATCTCTGCTTTGGCGCCGTGGCCGCCGTGTTTGCCTTAGGCTCCGGACTGGGTGCCGTGCTCGATCTGGATGTGAGCGCCGCTGTGCGCGCTGCAATCTCCCAGCACATGAAGTGGGCGATGTTTACGACGCTGGTGTTGGTGCTTCTGGCTGTCTGGCGGGGTGCGGGCACCGCCCCTGGATCAAGACCCTCGTGGATCTTTATCGTCGTGCTCTTGGCTGCAACCGCAGCCTTGGGTGTAACAGGTTATCGCGGCGCTAAAAATGTGTACGAATACGGGGTGGGCGTTCGAAGAATCGCCGTGCGGCCCCTTAAGGCACCGCACGGCGATCAAATCGGCGATCAAACCGCCTATTGCGCGGGCATGGCTCCCGTGAAGTACGCCATTACATAGGCCTTCAACGTCCCGTCGGATTGCGGAATCCCGTATACCTTGACCGGTTCGCCCGCCGTCAGGTTGCTCGTCAGGGCGGCGAGTCCACTCGATGTGGTGATGTCGATTGGGCTCACCGTCAAGACGCCGTTGGTGAGATCCACCTGATACACCAGCGTAGCGCTGCCCGAGGTTGCGCTGACGTCGACCGTGGCCGCATTGGCGCCGCCGGGAATGGTCATGGTGAATGCGTTGCCGGCCAATCCACTGGCGACCAAGGCCAACGGCAGCGTGGAGGGCGTGAGAATGGTCGCCGCGGCCGACCAGCCGTTCGCAGCGGCCGGATCATTCCAAGTCGCGAAGCTGACGCCGCGAGAGGGCACTGCGCCCACCGTGCCGCCAAAGTTGACGCTGTCGTTGGTGGCGGCGATGAATTGGCTGACGGCATTCGCGCCGCTCATCAACACCGTCGGATACGCAAAGTTCCACCATTGATAGCCCATGATCGGGTTGCCCATGGGGTCCGTGCCGTTTGCCGTCGCACTGTCGATGTAGTTCAAGTTGACCGTGTAGTCATCGGTAGCCGTCGCGAACAGTCGGGTGTACGTGAACCCGCTCATGTTGGGCGCGGAGATCTTGCCGTCGTACTTGGCGACTTCGATATCGACGGTTTGCGCGACCAAGGGCGTCGCCAACGGATCGACCACGCTGGCATGGACCTTGAAGCCGCGCACCAGGTCGTGGTTGGTGAGAAACGCCGTGCCGGTGGCAATCGGCGTTGCGTCCGCGAGGCCGTTCTGCGGCTGGCGAAAGAAGAACTGTGTATTGGCGTCGACCACCAGATCCACACCGCGGCCCGACTCGTTCTCGACGGTCATGACATCGGTGCCGGTATCGACGTGCAGCACATGGCCTTCCGGGCTCAGCCATACATTGTTGAACTGACTGCTGGCCCAGATACGGGTCGCGACCAGCGTGCCATTCTCTTGATAGCGCGCAGCCACACGCACGAATTTCCCCATGACCGAGCTCTCCGATGAGAAGTCCTTGATGACCGTGCGGGTCTTCGCATCCACATCGTAAAAAATCGTGCCGTTGGCCGCGTCCGCCAAGATCTGCAGCGACTGCGTGCCGGCGACGGCCGTTTCAGGCGTCACGATCGGCCGGGTAGGGAACTCCTTCGTGATCGTGATGCTGGAGTTGTCGCCGGCAATCGCCGTCACATCCCCGTAAGTGTGGCGCAGTACCAAGCGCGCCAAATCATGCAGCGGGTGATGACGCACCGGACCATCGAAGTTGACGGCCCACAGCGTCGTGCCTGCGCCCGGCGGCACATGTCCCATGAGGAACGCGGGGTGGCCGAGGTCAAATTCAAGATCCAGCGCATTGTTCTGATTCGCAGTCACCACGAGCGGCGAGACGAAGTTGACGGTGACCGGCACGGTGAGATTGGGCGCCGTGCCCATGGTGTGCTGAATTTGAATATCCGAGGAAGCAATCGTGGTACCGGGGGCGGCCGCAAATCCGGCTTCCGGATTCGCCGCGACGGTCAGCACGACATCGCCCGAATTGGCGCTTACCGTCAGCACGGCGCCGGTATAGGTGCCGGCAGGTACGGTCGCGTTGCCGAGGATTTCGGCAATTTGATCGAGCTCCGCCAAGTTGACCATCGGAGCGGGCGAAGGCGCGTTATAGACGGTGACATTGCCGCCGCCGCCCTGGGGTATGAGGGCGATGGAAAGAATTTTGACGCCGATCGTGGCCCAATCTTCGCTCGAGGCGTCGCTCACGAGCATTGAGACGGTTGCACTTTGCGGCGCCGAGGGCGGATTCATCGAGCCCCCGCCGGAACCGCCGCCGCAAGCGGCAAGCAGCGCGCCGGCGACACCGATCGCCAACAATTGCGATTTATTGGAAGACATGACTGGTTTCTCCTCTGAATTAACCATAACGAATTCTTGTCGAATGCCGGCAGTTCTGATTGCGCCGCTGATGCAGGCAACAACGGCGCTTGCAGACTGGCGTTGACAAGGCGCCGCGTGATCAGGGCTGTCTAAAAAAGGCGACAGCGATTTTTATGGATGCGCTTTAGCGATCGCGCGTGCGGAGGGAACCGAAATCGTGGGGCAAAAAAACACCGCGAATCGGCTGCCCGATGCGCGGCGGTAAAACTTTCAAAAAAATCCAGCCTTTGAGGACTACTGCACAGTGCCCGTTTGGCAGTCGATATCTGTCGTGGTGGTTGCGCCTGTAGCTCCATCGTTCGATTGCGGCGTCGAACTGATTTGAATTTGCTGTGCTGAAATCGTCAGAGTCTCGGTGCGCGAGCTGGACACGCTGTCGCCACCGAACAAGACGGAGGTGACCGTGGCGTTCTTGAGTGCGAAACGCAGAAACTCATGATCGTTTCCGCCGCTGAGCGCGGCCAGGGTGACGGTCGCAAAGTGCTTGCCCGTGGCCGCCGCCAGCGCGAGTTCGGGGCTCGTGGAATCAAGCGGCTTGATCAGCACCAGCGGCTGGCACATCGGCCTACCCGAACCGCCGCCGCCGCCCGTATTTTGGCTCGTCGCCGTGATGATGCCGGTGGAAAATGAATTGACCAGAATCCAGCCACGGTATTTCGAGAAATTGACGCCGCCGTTGATGCTTGGAATCTGCACGAGGAACACATCGCCGGGCGCTGCCTGCGCGGCCAGTCCGATCAGCAAGGTGCCGATCAAGAGTAGAAATCTATGCATCGGGTTCTCCCAGTGAATGGTCCCGAGCCACCGAATGCTCGGGTAATATGACAAGACTGCGGCGTCAAAAGTACTCGAATAATGCGCTGCGATTCGAGTTCGGCATGCTGAAACTGTGCGCCGCATCGCGCACTCCGTGGCCGGCTTCCTTGATCGCGTGACGGCAATCACATTTGCCCATCGGCGATCGTGCGCAACATCACAAACGCGGGGGGAGTGCCGCGCTATCGTGCGCAGATTGCCTTACGGAGCTCCTATGAAAAGCCGCAAATCGCAGTGGGTGTTCGGAATAATTGCAGCCGGAGCGATGGCGGGCTGCGCCTCCACTCCGACCGGAGTTCTACCCGCCGGGCAGGATGCCTATCATGTGAGCGTGTTCGGTGCGCGCTATGAAACGCAAACGGATACCAATCTCAAGGCGTTAAGCCTCGCCAATCAATATTGCGATCAGATGGGCAAGCACGTGATGTTTCGCCAATCCACCGAATCGAGCGAACATGCCTGGTCGCCGAAACAGGAAGACCTGACATTCGTTTGCATGGACGCGACGGATCCCGCCTATATGCGCGCAGCGGTCGAGCGCGATCCTCCGGTCGTCGCGAAGCAGGACTAGCCCCGCACGTCGGGACTGTTCATGCCTTCGGTGCGGCCAGCAATTGCACCCAGAACAACCCGCGCCTCGAGGCGTGCCCGGCCGCGTAAGCAATGCCCATCTCCGCGAAGCGTGGATCCATGATGTTTTCGCAGTGGCCGGGACTATCGAGCCAGCCTTGCACGACTTCGTCTGCGGACTTCGGCCCGTACGCGATGTTCTCGCCGACTAATTTTTCGTGGTACCCCACGGCACGCACCCGGTCGGCCGGTGAGCGCCCCGTGAGATCTTCGTGTTCGAAGTAGTTATGTCTTGCCATGTCATCGGCGTGTCCGAAGGCGACACCGGCCAGCGCCTCGGATAGCTTTACCGGCGGCACAGGCCCGAATGAGCGCTCGCCGCAACGAGCGCCACGGGCACGAACCTGGTTGACGAGTTGCAGGGCGCGAGTCGCGAGTATCGGTGCCTGTGCGCTGGCCGGCGCAACATAGACCGAGCCCAACACCAGCCAACTGTCCGCGCCGCGCTGATACAGGCCGACATCGTGGAAGTCTGGGTTTGTCAGTGTGCGGCACCCAGACTGCTTGAGGAGCTGGACAGTTGCCGCCGCAGGACCTTTTATGTGTAGACCCGCTGTCGATTCCGCCTCATAACCGCTCAATTGGGCAGCTGATGCGAGTGTGCGCCCATTCGCCCACTGCTCAGCGGCTCGATCCAGGGAGGCAATGTGACGAAGCGGCCGAGTAGGGGGCAAAATGCCTCCGCAACCGCCTTCCCGCAGCATTTGCAGCGCGGAAATCGGGTCGGCATGCGCCGCAAGCGAAGCCGCGAGCCCGCCCATGAGCAGCAGAAGGCGCCAGCCGTGCCGGTGAAATGATGCGTCCACGGTAGAGCAACGCGAGAGGCGCGGATTGGATGACCCTCATAGGCGGCACCCGATCACAAAATCCGCTCGACCTGGCTACACTGGAGTCAATGACGATCCGGCAATACCTAAAACGACGCAGCGATCGATATGCGACGCTGGCTTTTGCGTTCCTTCTCATCGTGGGCGTCGTGATGGGATATGCGCCGCGAATTCTCGCCGTCCGAATTGTTTTTGCGGTCCTGGTAGGCGTCGTGCTTTTGGCGGCGTTTTGGAGCCTCTTTGAAATTCCCTGCCCAAACTGCGGAAAATCGATGGGCAGCATGGGCTTTTGGGTCAGCGTCGGTCGGGCGGGCAAGGTGCCTGAGCACTGTCCGCACTGCAGTATCGGGGTCGATGCGGAGATGCCCAACCCTTCAAAGGCGGGCGCCGAGCGGTGACGGGCACCGCTCGGCGCGAGTGCTAGCGGGTCTGGCCCGAGGCAAGCATGATGGGCTTTGAAGCTCCGGTCTTGGCATTGTAGATCGCCGACAAAGTCGGTTGATCGACGTCACTTACCGCATTGCTCATCGCCTTGTGCACGCATGCAGCAAACACGCTGCGCGCGGCGAGATCGGCATTGTTCAAGGGCTGGAAGGGGCGGCATACAGCCTCCGCCGCGATGCGAATGCGAGTATAGAGCGTGGTGGCGCCGGCCGTGCTCGACACATTGAGGTCACCGAACTTAACCGTCGCTTGCAAGGCGTCGGAGCTGTCAGATGCGAGCGACACCGTGGCGATGCTGCTTGTCAGGGCGGCGAAAATCGTGACGGCGAGGATGCGCGATAACGGGTTGGAAGTGTTCATTGTCGTCTCCTTAAATAGTCGTTTGGGTTCTTTGGCTGTTGGCAGATCGGCTGTCCGTTTTGCTGCCTCACTCATACAGACGCAGGCCGGGGGCGAAAGCCGACATCGGGTCCTAATCATTTTTCTGCCTGCCGTGGCGCCAAACGAGCGGAAGCGCTATCTTGGTGCGATCGAACCTAAGCGGGATGCCAAGGCCATCGATGAATCAGCTCACCGAGCTCCTCGGACGGATGCAGTCGGGCGATGCCGACGCGCGCCACGCGCTTTACGCTGCCGCTTATCCTGAGCTTCACCGGTTGGCGCGAGCCCGGTTGCGCGACGGGGGCCGCAACGCAATCTTGGACACGACGTGTTTGGTGCACGAATCCTATTTGCGGTTTTTGCAGGCCGGCGAGCTGCGTGCCGAAGACCGGCGGGCCTTCTTCGCCTATGCCTCGCAGGTGATGCGCTCGGTGATCGTTAACAGTGTGCGCGAACGGCTGGCGGAGAAGAGGGGCGGCGATTGGCGGCCCCTAACCCTGTCCACCAACCTTGCGGCCAAGATCGCGAATGATGAAGAAACCGTTCTGCGAGTGCACGAAGCGCTCGAGGATTTGGAAAAGGCAGAGCCACGCTTGGCGCAAGTCGCCCAAATGCGCTACTTCGGCGGCTACAGCGAGCAAGAAATTGCCGAGACCTTGGATGTTACCGAACGCACCGTCCAGCGAGATTGGGAGAAGGCGCGATTGATTCTCGCGGCGGCATTGCGTTGAGCGGCAGTCGGTAGCGCGCACCATGACCCTGTCCATTGCACAAATGACCGCGATGAGCCGCCTGCTCGACGAAGCTCTGCCGCTGGACGCTGCGGGGCGCCGTGCATGGCTCGAGGCACTGCCCCCTGAACACCGGGAACTCGTCCAAACTTTGCGCGAAGCGCTGCTGCCTGATGAGGCGCAGGCGGCAGGCCTTGAGCCGCTTTCCCCGCAGGCCAGGGCGGCTTTTGCTGACCCTGCGGACGCGGCGCGCGCGAGCCGCCTGCAACCCGGCGCGCGAGTGGGTCCGTACGAATTGATCAGACCTCTCGGGTCCGGAGGGATGGCCGAAGTCTGGCTGGCCCGACGGGCCGACGGCGCCTTCAGGCGCGAGGTGGCCTTGAAGCTGCCGATGCTGAATCAGCTGCGGGGTGATTTGGAGGCGCGATTTACGCGAGAACGCGACATATTGGCGAGCCTTGAGCATCCTAACATTGCGCGGTTCTACGATGCGGGGGTCGATCCGGATGCATCGCCATACCTGGCGATGGAGTATGTGCAAGGTCAACCATTGACCGAATGGTGCGATGCTCACCGACTCACCGTGACTGCGCGGCTCGAGTTATTCATGCAGGTGCTCGAGGCATTGCAGTATGCCCATCAGAAACAGGTCATCCATCGAGACCTGAAGGCGTCCAACATTTTGGTGACGGAGTCCGGGCAGGTGCGATTGCTCGACTTCGGCGTTGCGAAGCTACTGGAGGCCGACGAGGCCGACTCGGCCCCGTTGACAAGTGTGTATGGGCGCGCGCTGACCCCCGACTACGCCAGCCCGGAACTGTTGCATGGCGAATTGATCGATGCGCGCAGCGACATTTATTCTTTGGGAATTCTTCTTTACGAGATGCTGACAGGCCTTCGTCCCTACAAGCTAAGGGGCGCCGCATCGATCGGGGCGCTCGAACAGGCCATCGCTGCGGTCGAAGTGAAGAAACCCAGCGCGCAGCAGGAAGCCGATGCAAGCACTGCGCGCAGCACGACGCCGGAGAAACTGGCGCGCGAACTGCGCGGTGATTTGGATGCCGTTGTGCTCAAGGCTCTGGCGAAGCGGCCGCTCGAGCGCTACCAGAGCGTCGCGGCGCTCGCCAAGGATCTGCGGCACTATCTCGATCGAAAACCGATCGAGGCGCTGCCGGCCCGGTTCACCGATCGCTTGGCTAAGTACGTGCGGCGCAATAAGGCGATGGTCGCCGTCAGCGCGACAGCGCTCGTTGCCATTCTGGCAGCCGTTGCATTCATGGTGTGGGGACCGGAACGGCAGGCAGCGGACGGCGTCCGAGATCCGTTGGCGGAAGCGAAAGTTACGCGTCTCACTGATTTTGCTGGGACCGAACAGGCGGCTGCCATCTCGCGCGACGGCCGATTTGTCGCGTTTCTGGCGAATCGAGATGGAAGGATGGATGCGTGGCTGACGGAAATCGGCAGCAACCGCTACCGCAATCTGACCGAGGGACAGATTCATGATATGACCAACGCCTCGGTCCGAACGGTCAGCTTCTCGCCGGACGGCGCGCTGGTGACCTTGTGGACCCGCAGGGGCGACGGTTCGCGGCCCGAAGACATCAACGTGGTGGGCGCGCCAACGGCCGGGGGTCCCCTGCAGGCCTATTTGCAGGAAGCCGCGGAGTACGACTGGTCACGGGATGGAAAGCAGCTGGTCTTTCATACGACCGCGCCGGGCGATCCGCTATTTTTGCGTGCGGCGAAGGATTCCACTGCGCACCAAATCTATGTCGCACCGCCGGGTATTCACTGCCACTTTCCGATTTGGTCGACCGACGGCGAGTTCATTTATTTCTTGCGGGGTGAACCTCCCGTGCACTGGGACGTCTGGCGGCTGCAGCCCTCGGGGGCGGGGCTCGAGCAAATCACCTTTCACAACACCAAGCTAAGCTATCCCGTCGCACTGGATTCGCGCACCCTGATCTATTTGGCCACCGACGCTGACGGCTCCGGGCCGTGGCTGTACGTCATGGATCTTAAGCTGAAGCGAGAGCGCCGCATCAGCTTCGGTCTCGAACGGTACCTCTCCCTGGCGGCGAGCGCGGACGGCATGCGATTGGTATCAACGGTCGCCAATTCTCAATCGGACCTGTGGAGCGTGCGCATCGACGGCAATGGGCCGCCACCCAATAGTGCCGCGCGAGTGATGCCTGGCCTGCAGAATGCGGTGGCGCCGCGCTTCGGCCCCGGATATATCGCATACATGTCGACCGGCGGCGGCCGGCGAGGGATTTGGAAGCTCGCAAACGGCGTGCCAACCGAGTTATGGAACGACGCCGAGGCAGATCGCGTCGGGGCTCCGGCCATTGCGCCGGACGGCCGTCGCATTGCCTTTACAGTCGAGAAGCATGGTAAGACGCAACTGTATGTCATCGACAGCGACGGCGGAAACGCGCGGCTGGTGTCGGCCACGCTGGCGCTGCGCGGCGATCTGGCGTGGACGCCCGATTCGCAATCGATCGTCGGCGCGATCTTGCAGGACGGCGAACCGAATCTTTCCAAAATTCCTTTGGATGGCGCCGTGCCTCAACCGATGACCGCTGACTATTCCCTTAATCCGGTCTGGTCGCCGGACGGAAAATATCTTGTCTATTCCGGCGCCGATGTCGGCATGAGATTCCCGTTGCGAGCCTCGGCCCCGGACGGTAGACCCTACGGCATGGCGAGTTTGATTCTGACGCGCGGCGCGCGGCGCGTTGCGTTCGCGCCAAACGCGGGCTCGCTGGTCATTCTTCGCGGCGAAATTGCGCACAAGAATTTCTGGTTGTTAAATCCGCAGACCGGCGCTGAGCGGCAGCTCACCGATCTGCCATCAAGCTTCGTCATTGGCGATTTCGACGTGTCGCCGGACGGAACTGAAATCATTTTCGACCGCGTTCAGGATAGTTCTAGCATTGCATTGATCGAGCGCGCACGCTGAGCAGAATGCGCGAGTTCCGATCACAAAAGGGATCATTCGGTGGCGAAGGCGGGGAGTGAGTAAAATGAAGTTACTTGTGGGATTGTTGGGTACGGTGTCCTTCCTCGCAGGAGCAAGCAGTGCGCTGGGCGACGCGGCTTGCCAGAAGTGCACGCACGATATGCAAGTACAATACAGAACTTGCATGAAAAGCGGGAAGGATCAGGCAATCTGCGGTAAAGAGCAGCTGACGGCAGCGCAGGCCTGCATCGCGATTTGCAATACGAAAGCGGCGCCGCCTTAGATCAAGCGAGTACCCGCCCCCTCGCTATTCCTTGCCCGGGTATTTGCTTCCGGTCATATCTTCAGCCAGATGCAGCGCCGTTCGCACCAAGTGCTTGCGCAGTTGCTCGCCGCGCAAATCCGCCTCGCTGTGGGGCAACTTGAGCCTCCTCGCCTTCGTGCCGAAGGTGACGAGGATGTGACCTGTCGCCTGATCCCAGGTCCAGGTGCCAACCTGCTTGCCGTTGTCGTCAGACCAGGCTCCGGAAAGATCGGTTGATTCCGCGAAATGATGGGTGATTGCCATACCGTTGCATAAGCCCCGTGGTTAAGGCGTTACATTAGTAGGCAGTCTACAACGATATTGCGGCGAGCCTAAAGGGCCCGCCGCCAATTTGGATGCGATGATTGCGCTTACACGGGCTTCAGATGAATGGAGCCATCCCCCGTGTGGATGGTGAGCGTCGAGCCGCCCCCGTTCATTTTACCGCGGACCCTCGATTTGCTCATGACCCCTTCCATCGTGATCGGGATGTCGGAGGTAATGCGTCCTTCGCCTGAGCTGGCCTCAATATTGGCGGGTAGATCAGCGGGCACTGCGACATCGATGCTGCCATCGCCCGAAGTGATGCTCCACCCGGAATCCAACTTGGAGCCATGCAGCGCCTCTACGCCGACGCTGCCGTCACCGCTCCTGGCGCTCACTATGTCAAACCGTCCCGCGAGACGGATGCGGCCATCGCCGGACGTGGCGTCGCATTTCCCATCCAGATCACGGGCGTCAATGGACCCATCGCCGGTGTGCAGGCGGATTGCACCCTTCAGGGCACTCACGCTCAGAGCGCCATCGCCGCTATGCAGGTCAATGGTGCCGGTCACGTTGTTGGCCTTGATGGATCCGTCGCCCGTTCTCACCTGCAGATCCGCATCCTTCGGCATTCGAACCTCGATATGCAACCTTCGACTCATCCCCACGGAGAAATGCCACCCATGGGGAATACGCGCAGTGAGTACAACCTCATCACCGTTTTGGTTGGATTCTATTTCCAGAGACTTGTGCAGCTCGTAGCCCTGATAGTCGACGCGGAATTCAACCTGCTTAGTGTCGCCGGTCGAAACATTGACGCTGCCGTCGTCCGTGTCGATGCGCACGTTGGCGCGATTCGAAATGGTATAGGTCTTGGCGTAGTCATCCGCATGAACGGCGGCGGCAAACAGCCCGGTGGCGAAAAGCGCCATGCCGATGATTACCGATCGATGCACGGTGGTGCTTTTATATAGAGGCATTGCCAAAGTCTCCCGATGTTGCCAATAGAAAATTCGCAGCACTACCTTGAGTGCTCCGTGTACTGCCGCACAGCGCGTCTCGCGCATGCATACCTAACCCAGTTAGACGACAGGAGTTGCATTTTCGTTTAAGCGGCCGGTGAGATGCATCTAACCCACTGATTTATTGCCCAACTCGGATTCCATGAGCCCTTCGGGCGAGATTTTGCGCGCTATTCAAGTAGGGAGTACTGGAGTTCTCAGTGGCCGCCGAGAAAAACGGTGCCGCACCCAGCATGCCTGCCAACAACAGCACAGGTGCACGGATGTCGAACCGACGAACGATTGAGGCCCCCGCGGTTTTCAGCGCACGAGTCGCGTGGCTCGCGAGGATTGCACTCGGCTTTGCAATTCTGACGCTCGCCGCCTGTCATCACGATGGGGAGGACAGCGGCGGTCAGAGCAGTAGCGGTGGCGCGGCCCCGACCGGCCTTTCGTACAGCAACCCGGTATCGGCCGTGGCCGGCACTATGATGACGGCTCTCTCGCCCACGGTTAGCGGCACGGTGACGAGTTACTCGGTGACGCCCGCGTTGCCTGCGGGACTCTTACTCGATACGACCAGCGGCGTCATCTCGGGGACGCCATCGGCGGCGGCCGCGGGCGCGACCTACACCGTCACTGCGACCAACGCCTCAGGCAGCACGACGTTTGGGCTGTCGCTGACCGTAAATCCGGCGGCACCGACGGCGTTGTCCTACTCGAGCCCGGTCCAACTCACGGTGGGAGTTGCGGCAGCCTCACTCACGCCGACTGTTACCGGCATGGTGGCGAGCTATACGGTGAGCCCGG
>Ga0210402_10004684_pt1 | contig 12404 bp, 14 predicted proteins | sample IncBWC7MmetaG_FD_161055 | JGI IMG/M metagenome (GOLD analysis project Ga0210402, IMG submission 161055) | Forest soil microbial communities from Barre Woods Harvard Forest LTER site, Petersham, Massachusetts, United States - Inc-BW-C-7-M | ecosystem: Environmental > Terrestrial > Soil >...
GCCGTACACGTTGGTCATGCTGTACATCGAGAGCGCGATGACCACGGCGCCGGCGATGATGAGATATTTGGGCTGCACCTTGGCCGCCACGCGACCGACCACGAACATCATCGCCATGGTGACCACACCGCCGGGCGAGAGCACGAGGCCGGCCCAGGTGGCGGTGTAGCCGAAATCCTGCTGCACCAGCTGCGGCAAGAATTGTGTGGTCGCGAGCAGGATCGCGCCGGTCGCCAGCATCACCAGAAAGCAGGCACCGAACTGGCGCGTCGCCACCATGCGCAGGTCGATGATCGGATTGGGGCGGGTCAACCCCCACGGAATCATCAGCACAAAAGCCAGAGCGCAAATGATCGCGAACGTGACGATGAAGGACGAGCCGAACCAGTCATCCTCCAGGCCGCGGTCCAACACGACCTCGAGCGCGCCGAGGAAGGTCGCGACCAGCATGAAGCCGACGACGTCGAACCTGACACCTTGCTGCTGCGCGCGGGCCTCTGCCCGTGCGGTCGCGGACTCGGGCAGGACCATCGCGATCAGCGCCATCGCGATCACGCCGACCGGCACGTTGATCAGAAAGCACCACTGCCACGAGACATTGTCGGACAGCCAGCCCCCGAGCGTCGGCCCGACCACCGGGGCCACCACAACAGCGACGCCGAACAGCGCAAAGGCCTGGCCGCGTTTCGCTGACGGGAATACATCCGCCAGGATCGACTGTGCGACCGGCACCATGCCGCCACCACCGAAGCCCTGCAGGATGCGGAACAACAGTAGCGTATTTAGATTCGGCGCAAAACCGCACAGCAGCGAGCTGAGGGTGAATAGTCCGAGACAGATCAGGAAGAAGGTTTTGCGGCCAAGCTTCCGAGCCAGGAAGCTGGAGGCGGTCAGGATGATGGCGTTGGAGACCAGATAGGTGGTGACCACCCAGGACGCCTCGTCCTCGCTCACCCCCATGCCGCCGGCGATGTAGGGCAGCGCCACGTTGGCGATGGTGGTGTCGAGCACCTCCATGAAGCTTGCGAGCGCGACGAGTATGGCGATCACCCAGGGGTTGACCGCGCCGGTGCCGCTCGCGGATGCGGGAGGGCCGGCTTGGATCGCTGCGGCACTCATACGTACCTCCTCAACCGCTCATACAGCGACGGCGTGGGATTGATCCGCACGGTCGGGACCACCGACATGCCGGGGCCGAGTGCGACGTCGGTCGGCGGGTTGTCCATGACGAGCTTGACCGGCACACGTTGGACGATCTTGACGTAGTTGCCGGTGGCGTTCTCGGCCGGCAGTAGCGAGAACGCGGTGCCGGATCCGGGTTGAACGCTGTCGACATGGCCGCGGATCGTGCGTTCCGGATAGGCGTCGATCTCAAGTGTCACCGGATCTCCGCGCCGCATGTGATCGAGCTGAATCTCCTTGAAGTTGGCCGTGACCCAGATTTCATCAGGCACAAACATCGTGAGACTCGTGCCCGGCTGTGCGAACTGGCCGACTGCGGCGCCGAGGTTGACGACACGTCCCGGCTGGGCGGCCGTAACCGTCGTATAGGAAAGATTGAGTTTCGCCTGGTCGCGCTGGGCTTTTGCTTGCGCGAGGTTGGCGACCGCGCTGTTGCGTTGCGCCTTCAGCGCCTCGATCTGCCGCTGCGCGAGCCTGAAGGTCGCTTGCGCACTCTGCAGCGCAGCCTGTTGCTGATGCAGTTGCGAGGTGTACTGCTGGGCGTTCTGAACGGTGCCGTAGCCGGTTTGCTCGAGGTGCTCGTAGCGCGCCGCCTGCTGCTGCGCGAACACCAGTGCCGCCTGCGCCTGATCCACCTGCGCCTGGTTGGCGCTGATCTGCGCCTGCTGCACATTGAGCTGCGCGTCGATGTTCTCGATACTGGCTTGCGCGGCCGCAACCTGGGCCTCCGCCTGTTCGAGAGCAATGCGATAGTCGCGATCGTCGATGCGGGCAATCACCTCGCCTGCGGCGACATGCTCGTTATCGGTGACGGGGACGGCGGTGAGATAGCCGGACACCTTCGGAGCGAGCGAGAATTGCCGCGCCGCGATAAAGGCGTCGTCGGTGGACTGGAAGCGCCTGGCGTAGTCGAGGTAGAGATAGCTGCCGCCCAGGACAGAAGCGAGAAGGATCGCGCCGATGGCGGAGACAACGGGGCGACGATGCAGCAGCCCGTTTCGACGCGGCTTGCTGGTCGTTGGCGGCGACCCTTCATTGGGCTCATCCGGTGCGATCGACCGCCTGGCGACGGGGCTTTCCTGTTGCAGGAGATCCCCCACCGTGGCGGTTTGGTTCGATGACCGGTCGTTCGGCTCGTGCGGCAAGGCCGGGAGGAATTGGGCGGTTTCTGCCTCTTGGGCCCCGAGATCGCCCCTTTCCAGAACGTCGTTTTCAAACATGATCGTCGATCCTCCATGTCGGTCGAGGGCAGCCAGGCGAGGCGTTTGCGGTTCGTTCAGTTGAGTAGATCAAGCCCTCACTGATCGTGGCTGCGCGAGCCAACCACGCTGTCGCGCGGCATCGCCTCACCGGAGGGCCTCGCGCCAAGATCGATCAGATTGAGCAGAACCGAGATCAGGATGACCGACAGCATGTCTCCGCGTGCACAGGCGAAGCTCGCTGCGACCAAAGCGGCCTTCGACGTGGCCATCACTGCAAGAAGCTTTGACATCGGACACCTCACGGGCTTTTTCGTACTCTCTCGCAATGGCTTCGGACGGGTGCGATCAATGCTCGGGCGCAACGCCGGTATGCGATGCATTCGACATACGCCTCTTGCCCCGGCGGGATAATCCCGCTTTGCTTTGCATGACTTTTGCGTTTTTCGAGGAAATCGATGGACCTCCTGGGCGCACTCGGAGTCCTGGTACGCGTGGTGGAAACGGGGTCGTTTTCGGCCGTCGCCCGAGAGCGCGAATTGAGCCAGGCCGCGGTCGCCCGCCAGATTTCACAGCTGGAAGAGCATTTTGGGGTCCGCCTGTTTCACCGCACGACCCGAAAGCTCAGTCTCACTGACGATGGGCAGATGCTGCTGGGTCTCGCGCGGCCGATCCTTGACAGCGTGGAGGGATTGGAGGCCGCTCTTGGGCGGCAGAGCGCCTCAGCGGTCGGGCTGGTTCGCGTGGGTGTCACGGTAACCGCGAGCCGCTTCCTCGCGCAGCGTTTGCCGACTTTGCTTGCCGGTCACCCGGGGCTGAAGGTCGAGCTCGTCGTCGGCGATCGATTCGGCGACATGATCGACGATCGGCTCGACCTTGCCCTGCGCCTCGGCGAAATCACGGATTCGTCGCTGGTCATGCGCCGAAGCTGGACGGCGGAGCGCATTGTGGTCGCTGCCCCGAGCTATGTCGCGCGGCATGGCACACCCTCCGTCCCTGCTGATCTCGAGCGCCACACGTGCATCGTCCATGATATCGGAACGGATTCCGACGTGTGGACATTTGTGATGCCGGAAGGACCCCAGGAGGTCCGAGTGCGTGGTGGATTTCTCGCCAACGACGTTCGCGCGATACGGCAGGCTGCCGAAATCGGTTACGGCATCGCTTTTCTGCCTTTGCTTGAGGCGTTCGACGGCCTGCACAGCGGCGAATTGGTTCGCCTGCTGAGCGGCTTTCCCACTCCCGGCTTCCCGGTTAGCCTGGTCTATCCATCGCGGCGGCATCTGGCGCCGCGCACACGTCTCGTGCTGGAATTCATCCTGGAGCAGGTTCGAGAAATCCGCGCCATGCTTGAAATTGACGAGGCACGCAGCGCCTAGGGGAGGTCAAAATGGAGGAGTGGCTTTCGCATAGGCGCAAGCATCGCCTCGATCCTGACATCATTGCTGCAGGGCGCCTCTGTTGTCTATTGGGCGAACAAGCGATCAAGGCGTACGCGGCTCGAAAATTATCTTAGGGCTAAGAAAGAGAAGTCTCCTGACGAGCCTTTTTCCGTTACGCCCATGCAACTCTGCAGCGCTTAATCTGTCGACCGCGATCAAGGCGCTTTTAGTCAGCATCCCCAGTGGGGCGTCGGCGGATCAGGGTCCCGATAGATGTTCTGGCGATCCGACGTCGTCGAATATACGGCTGGCGGTGGGACGTTAGTGTCCTTGGCGCAATTCACGTGATTTCCCGGACGGAAAAGACGTTTGAGCGCCGCAATTGAGGCTGCGAAATAGCTGTGGCTGCCGCTTGCATGCACAAAATCTGATTTCATTCAAATCCCCTCCGGCAGCGTGAGGATGCCGAGGAGCGCCGGAACGGTGATAACTGAGGCCACCGTCGATAGAAAAACGAGTCCGGCCACCTCTTCCGGATCGCATTCCCACCGCTCCGCGTAGAGATAGCAATAGACAGCAACCGGCATCGCACATTGAAGAATCAGCACGGATTTTGCCGTGTCTGGCAGGTGGAACAAATTGGCCACGATCACACCGATAATGGTCCCGGCGCCAATCCGTAATGCAGACAGACCGATTGCACGTGACAGCGTTGCTATCTGCAGCCTGGCGAGCGTGCCGCCCAGCATCAGCAGCATGACCGGAATCGTGAGGCCGCCAACAAGGCCAATCGTATTCGCGAACCAGGTTGGCAGATGGATCTGGAAATAAGAACCAACAAGGCCGATTGTGATCGCGTAGAGCATCGGCATTCGCGCAAGCGCCCTCCAATCGACAGTGCCGGCGGCCAGCGTTTGCCCAATGCTGTGGTTTCCGATGGAGGAAATTGCGAAAAACACGATTGCATAGCCCAATCCTTCTGGACCAAACGCGTAGAGCGCAAGAGGCAAACCTAGATTGCCGGCATTTGGAAAGGCAATTGACGGCAGGTATGTTCTCAACCGCAGTCCAAAAGCCCAAAGCACCAAGGCGCCAACACCTGCAAACGCACCGATTGCGGCACATGAGGCTAGCGCGACCGTCGCAAAAGCTTCGGGCGCTATCGCGGCCTTGAGCAAGGTTGATACGATCAGACAGGGTGTCCCAACATCTACCACGATGGGGGTAAGCACCTTCGAATCAAGAACTCGTCCATATCGAACCCATAAGAACCCGAGCGCAATCGTACACAGAACGGGCAATACCGAGGACAGGACTACGTCCAACATGACTGTCGCCTCAAATGGCGGCGTGGAGCGCCGTACAAAGGCCAACCCCGCCAAGGCGGGGTTGGAAAGCGGAGACTATCGGTCAGCCCGGGGTCAGCCCTTTGCGCCCGCAGCTAAAGCAATTTCCTGCTGACAATAAAATTTCCTACTGACAATAAAGAGAGGCTAAGGCCGTCCTTGAAATTCTGCATCACCCGTTCGGGCGACATGCGCGAAAAAGTTTGTTTCAGTCGTATGACGTTCCTGAAGTTCAAGTGAGCGTTCCGAGCTCTATCAATCAACCTCTGCGACGCAAAAATGCGGGAGGGGATGACCTTTCCTCGCCCATTCTTGCAGAATTTGGCCTGGGCGAGGTGTGAACTGGTTCACCACCTCTCATTGATTAAATGACGCGGAGATTAAATCCGCGCGCTAGGCCATGTTCACACAGAAACAGCCGAAATAACCTGAGCGCGGTTGCGTTACCTTCATGCATCGCCACTCGATCGGGAGTGGGCGACACCCACCTTGGCAATTTCTGTCTTCAAAATCTTTAATGCATGAATTCATGGGTATTTGGTTTGGATCGAAGCCGGGAAAAGCAGTCCGATAAACGTCAAGCTTGTCCTGAAAGGTCGCGGGCTCCACATATTTCTTGCCGTTCGTCTCCCTGATAAAAAAGCCATATGGGAAGCGTACATCTCCAAGCTTTACTTGGCTGACGGCCTTGTTGGCGGGATGGTTTTCGTCGTTGAGATCGTAACCTTCCATAATGACTACGCCGTTTCGCTCAAAAGACATCGGTGCCTCCGTTAAGCCTGCACCGGGACAGTGTAGTCCTCATCCTAAGGTTGCTTACGTGAACGGTTTCACAAATATCGAAAGAGGCGCGTCCGGAACGAGACTTTCCAGGCCAGTCGGGTGGTTTGTTTCAAGCAACATCGGTGGAGAGCGAGACGCTCTTCCATGCGTCGAAGTCGGCGAGCAGCGACTTGATCTTTTCGTCCACCAGTCGCACGGCGTCGCTACCGAGCAGCAGATGGGCCGGCGGGTTGTCCGACAGGGCAACCTTCAGCATCGCTTGCGCGGCCTTTGCGGGATCGCCGATCTGCCAGCCGTTCAGTTCCATGCGGCGCTTGCGGACTGGTTCAATGATAGCGTCATAATCCCCGATCGATCGCCCCGCCCTTGCCATCGATCGTCCAGCCCAGTCGGTGCGGAAGCCGCCCGGCTCGACCGCAGTGACCTTGATGCCGAGGTGTTCGACTTCCTTGCCCAGCGATTCGGATATGCCCTCCAGCGCGAACTTGCTGCCGTGGTAGTAGCTGAGGCCGGGCAACGTGATGATCCCGCCCATCGAAGTGATGTTGAGAATATGCCCGAAGCGTCGTCTGCGCATGAAGGGCAGCACCGCCTGGATCATCGCCACCGCGCCAAACACGTTGACCTCGAACTGGCGCCGCAGATCGGCGATTGACGATTCTTCCAAAATGCCCTCGTGGCCATAGCCCGCATTGTTCACGAGAACGTCGATCGCGCCGATCCTGTTCTCGAGGTCGGCAACCACAGGCGCGATGGCTTCGGTGTTGGTGACGTCGAGGATCAGCGCGTGCGCGCCTCGGCCGAGCGCTTCGAACTTCTGCTTGTCGGCGTCGTTGCGCACGGTTCCAGCGATGACATGGCCATCGTTCATTGCGGCCTCGGCCAGCGCCCGGCCAAATCCGGAGGAAACGCCTGTGATAAGAAATGTCTTTGCCATGGGAAGTGCCTTTCCGAGCCTGATTGTCGGCTCAACATAGGTGGCTTGATTGATGCAACAATTGGCATAAAATGGCATGACCTGATGCGGGATATCGCACAATGTTGCACACCGGTCTTTTCGAGCTGAACGCCGTTGCCGCGATTTCGGCCCATCGCAGTTTTCGCGCAGCCGCGACCGAACTCGGTATTTCGCCCTCGGCCCTGAGCCATGCGATCGCCGGGCTGGAAAAGCGGCTTGGCGTGCGGCTCATCAATCGCACCACACGCAGCGTCTCGTTGTCGGAAGCGGGAGAGCATTTCCTCGCCCGGGTCAGCCCCGCGCTGCGTGAGATTGCCGGCGCGATGGAGGATGTGAACGAGTTTCGCGACACGCCGACGGGAACGCTTCGCATCAATCTGAAGGAGCGCGCCGCGCACCAGATCTTGCGCCCCGTCGTCGCAAACTTTCTGCGGCGATATCCCGACATGAACGTCGAATTGGCCCTGGAAGGTCGTCCCATCGACATCGTTGCGGAAGGTTTCGATGCCGGCGTTCGGCTGGCCGAATCAGTGCCGCAAGACATGGTCGCCGTCCCCTGCGGTCCCGATTCCCGTTTTATCGTGGTTGGTGCGCCTGCTTATTTCGAACATGCATCGGTGCCACGCTCACCTTCGGATTTGCTCGATCATGAATGCATTCGCAGGCGCATGCCGGGCGGCAAGCTTTATCGCTGGGAATTCGAAAAACGCGGCGAGGAGATGGCTGTGGATGTGCCGGGCAGGCTCACCCTCGATAATGACAGCCTGATGGTCGAAGCCGCGGTCGAAGGCCTGGGATTGGCTTTCGTCAGTGATTTCTGGGTGGAGGGACACCTCGCCGCCGGAAGCCTGAAAGCCGTGCTGGAAGACTGGACCCCGCCATTTCCTGGCTTGCGCCTCTATTATCCCCCTCACCGGCATATGACCGCCGGGCTTCGCGCCTTCGTCGATATGCTGCGCGAGGAAAGGAAGTCGGCCGCCAAGGGCAAAGCGGCCGCCCGTCCCGGGGCCAGGCGGTCGGCAGATAGTCGCAGGCCAACTTGAACGGCTTCTCGCCCCAGGCCCGTTGGAATGAGTATGCAGTTCACGCGCGTCATTAGTCCCATTGAGGACATGGAAGTATGGAAGGCGAGCGGAAATGGCTTTTCGTTCGTGATCAGTTATGAGAGCCGCAGTGGTCCCGGCTTTCGCGGGCGAACCGGCTTCATGGCGTCGTGGCGTCCGATCCATCAAAACAGTAGCGCCATCAGGGTTGGCGGCTCGCCCTTCGAAACGCTCGCTGAGGCCGAAAGCGCCTGCGAGGCGATGGTAGGCCTCCTGACGAAAGCAGGACCGATGGGCCGTCGCGAGGCTCACGTTAATTTCGGTGCCCCGGCTGTTCTTCGCAAATGGCCTTCACTCGGCAACGCGCGACGTACGGAAGGCAGCCCCTATCTACTCGTCGAAGGCACGCTTGATGAGTGTTTACGGGAGTTCATGTCCAAGCCTGCCTCCGCGCGCCACCTGTACGAAATTCATGTGGTGCCGCAGCTTCCGTTGGCATCTGCGGTCTTGCCTGAAGGCCTCATCGATGAACTCGCGCGACTGCGGGATTTTCTTTAATAGGCTTCGCGCCGGAAGCGGACGTTCCGCCATCGGCGCTTTTGAGCGAATCGGACGTGGCGCGAGCGCGTCGGCGAATTTTCGTTCCGCCGGCGCTGGACGTTGCCATGGAAACCCGGCACGATTGTCAGGCGCTCCACAAATAGGCCCGGAAAGGTTCATCGACCGGCGGCTTCGTGACGCTGGCAGTATAGTTTGTGATAGTGGATGCCGCCACCACCGCGATGACCTCCAACGCGTGCTCCTTGCGAAACCCGACCGCCACGAATGCATCGACATCATGATCGTCGACGCGTCCACGCTTCTCGATCAAGGTTTTCGCGAATGTCGATAGCGCGGCGGACGTAGCGTCCTTTGGAATGCGGCGTTCGCGAATCGCCTGGACGTCTGTTTGGTCGAGGCCTTCCTTGAGGGCCAGACCCGTGTGGAAAGCGACCGCCCAGGAGCAACCGTTTGTCACCGCGTTGGTAAGAAGGAGCGTCTGGATTTGCGCCTCAGTAAAGCTGCCGCCATGCACCTTCCCGAACAGAGCAACCAGGCTGTCGATGAGCACGGGAGACGTTGCCATGGTGCCGGCGACATTCGGGATCATGCCGAACGCGCCTTGCAGTGCTTGCAGTGCAGGCTTGGATTTCTCGGGCGTGGTATCGATCGTAAAAACAGGAAAGCTTTGCATTTTGTTTCTCCTATAGGTTTGGCGCGATGGCTTCGCCGTTCGATTGTCTGGAACTGCTGCCGACCGGTGAACTCGAAGGCCGGAAACGGCCGTTCCGCCTATGCCTGTTTAGGGGAGGACGCCTTGGCGGATTTGCCAAATACCCCTCGTTTCCCGCCAAGTGGAGCTCATGGCGCGGCCTCGGAAACGTCAATGCCGAGGCGGGCGGCGACGCGGCGGGCGGTCGCCTTGCGTTGCGCGGTGATGCCGGCTACCGACTGCTGCGCTTGGGCAAAAATCGCGGCAGGCGCGGTTTCCGGAGTGCCGCTGTCGAAGGGCGGCTCCGGCGCGTACACCATGTAGAGCTGGATAGTCCGAGCGGCGTCGTCACCGCGCAACTCGGCGGCGAGCCGCAAGGCGCCGTCGATCCCGGCCGTGACGCCGGCGGCGAAAACCCAGTTGCCGTCCACGACCACCCGCTCGTTGACGGGGATCGCGCCGAAGTACGGCAGCAGGTGAAACGACGCCCAATGCGTCGTCGCCCGCCTTCCCTTGAGCAGCCCCGCCGCGCCAAAGAGCAACGCGCCGGTACATACCGAGAAAACGCTGCGCGCGCCGGCCGCCTGCTGTCTGATCCAGGCCAGCACTTCAGCGTCCTCCATCAGGGCTTCCTGGCCGAATCCGCCGGGCACGTGAAGCACATCGAGTGGTGGTGCATCCGACAGCGCCGCATCCGGCGTCAGCCGCAACCCCTTGAGGTCGCGTATGGGCTCGGCGGTCTTGCCGTAGAGGCGGTAAGTCGAATTCGGAATGCGCGACAGCACTTCGAAGGGGCCGGTCAGGTCGATCTGGTCGAGGCCCTCAAACAGTAGGGAACCGATTTGCAAATGGGTGTCATACGGGATCATGGAGCACTCATTCAAGTTGGGATGACAAGGCCAGCCTAAGCGGATAGACTCTGGCGGAAATGCCAAAGTCCCCTCGTTTCCAGCCAAATCCTGTTCGCGGCAATGCGGCTCGCGTCGTCGAGGTGTTGGCCTACCCGTCGGTGCAGCTGCTGGATGTCACGGGGCCGCTTCAGGTGTTCGCCTCCGCCAATGATCACGTCGCGCAGGCCGGCGGGACGCCGCCATACGTCCTGCGCGTAGTGGCGAAAGGCGGACAGGGCGTAACGGCCACGGCCGGACTTGGGATCGCAACCCGCCCGCTGCCGCGCACCGGAACGCCTCCGGACACGCTGATGGTCGCCGGTGGCCCGGGCGTCGACGCGGCCGCCGCCGACACGGTGCTGGTTGATTGGGTGCGGCAGCGAGCGAAGAAGGCGCGTCGCGTCGCTTCGGTGTGCACCGGAGCGTTCCTGCTGGGTGCCTCGGGCGCGCTCGATGGACGGCGAGCGGTCACCCATTGGTCATACTGCGCCGAGCTTGCCCGGCGTTTCCCCGCGGTGCGGGTCGAGTCAGACCCGATCTTCGTGCGCGATGGTTCGGTCTGGACTTCGGCAGGTGTGACGGCCGGCATCGACCTCGCGCTGGCGTTGGTGGAAGAGGATTTGGGTCGTACCGTGGCACTAGCGGTTGCGCGTTATCTCGTTGTCTTCCTCAAGCGTCCGGGCGGGCAGGCGCAATTCAGCGAGGCTCTGTCCATGCAATCGGCCGAGGACGAGTTCGGCGCGCTGCACGAATGGATCAACAAGCATCTCTCCGACGATCTTTCGCTCGCGATGCTGGCCGATCAGGCCGGGATGAGCGAACGCAGTTTCAGCCGACACTATGCTGAAGCTACGGGAGTAACGCCGGCGCGCGCCATCGAGCGACTGAGGGTGGAGGCGGCGCGGCGGCTGTTGTCGGAGTCACGCCTGCCGGTGAAGCGCATCTCGCAGCGCTGCGGCTTCGGCTCGGAAGAAACCATGCGTCGCAGTTTCCTGCGCGTGCTTTCGGCAACGCCGAACGACTACCGCGCCCGGTTCAGCTCTTAAACGTCGCTTATAGGCACTTTCGGGCCTCATCGCTTCGTCGAATGTCCGCTTCGCGCTGCGGGTTCAAGCGATCGCTGCAACACATTCTGCAAACTTCTCGCCTGGGGTCTGATAGAGCAAGGTCTTTCGGGGTCTTTCATTGAGCTGCCCTGTTCGCGACCTTGACCAGCACCACGTAGCGCGAATGGCGCTTGCCAATTCGGATGCGGATCGCTCGCTTCATGCGAGCCGTGAACGAGGAGCCAACCAGGTTCGAGCGCCGCGAGCGGGAGTTTCGAAAGAAGCACCACGACAAACGGGCAAAAGGATTACGGATGTCGGTCGAAACTGCGACGCCGAAAATTTGTGCGTAGTAGGCTGTCAAATCCCGACTCCTGGCCCGGCAGGCATCTGACAACCTTTTGACTTTCGAGTCCCTGGCAAAGCGCTCCCACATTTTGGGCCTGAAAAGGAAGGTCATATCAAAATATAGGCCGCGACATCGAAACAAAAATTGATGGGATAACCTCAAAGCTGACTTGATTCCCCTATCCGCTTCACCCGTCAGCCATTTTTGATGGGGAAGGAACAATGACTGATCAACAGTTGGCGCTTGAGGCGGTCAGCGAAGCGCAACGAATATTGGAAGAATATCTTCAACCTCGCCCGCAGAACAACGAGCGGCGCATTCTCGACCAGTTGGTGGAGGTTCTCGAACGGCCCGATTTGGTAGTCGCTGTAGGTCGATTGCAGCAACGAAGCAGTATCTGAGTTGCTTGAATTATGACGAGACAGTTTGCTTCCATCACTCTCGCGACTTTCCTGACTGCGCTGTGGTCAATTGAGCCTCCAACAGCGCAGGCGGGACGAGAGTGCAGTGCGGCTGTGCCATCAAACCCACAAGGTCATTGGTGGTCCTACCGTCTGATCGATGGACGAAAATGCTGGTACGAAGGCAAACCCGGGCTTTCCAGATCACTGCTGGAGTGGCCCAAGCAATCAGCGCAGCCCGCTTCAGCCGAAGAGATTACCAGCGCCGTTCCAGAGAAACCGCGCAGCCCCCTGGACTCGCAAGCGTGGGCATCAAATTCACAGGCCTGGGCGCCGGCAGACCCTGACACCTTCGAAACGCGATGGCGCGCCAGGGGGGCTATTGAGACACGCGCACCACCTGAAGAAGGGGTGTCGGTAACGGATGCGAAGCCGGCCAATCCTGAGGCCGATGATGTGCCGCCCCTGAGGAAAGCGGATAGACTGCAGTCATCCGACTTTGATAGCAGACAGGCAAAATCGATCCGCACACTTGTGATTATTCCAGATCCGCCGCACCCGCGCGGGTTCCCT
>Ga0210402_10004685_pt1 | contig 12404 bp, 9 predicted proteins | sample IncBWC7MmetaG_FD_161055 | JGI IMG/M metagenome (GOLD analysis project Ga0210402, IMG submission 161055) | Forest soil microbial communities from Barre Woods Harvard Forest LTER site, Petersham, Massachusetts, United States - Inc-BW-C-7-M | ecosystem: Environmental > Terrestrial > Soil >...
AAAATCGCGCCCTGCTGCAGTCCTGTTGCGCTTTTACTGGCCGTCGCCCCACTCCAGCAGGCCGACGTTGCGAAGGATGCGTCGCACTTTCTTCGGCGAAATCGAAAGCCGGGTCGAGACTCTCGACACTTTCTTCCCTTCCCGCTGCCAGACTTTGGGAATTACGATTTCGGCGAACGCTTCGGTGATCTGCTGAAATGTCTTTTCGCCGAGGATTCCCTCAGACCACGCGCGCAGGGTTTCATCGATGCTCGAGGCGCGCAGAATGCGGGCCTTCAGCGCCATGAGGTCCTGCCACAGATGATCGCGATCTTCCGGTGCGAGCAGCGCCGCGGCGTGATCGGCGCAGCGCTTGGCTTCGTCCCACTCCTGAAAGAAGTCGTTGGCGAAGGTCATGCCGCGCGCGACGTAGGCCTCGGCGGTCAGCCGGCGGTTCTGCGTGAGCTCGGCCCAGTGAACGGCTTCTTCCGCATAGCTCCGCGCGTTGGCAGCATGAACGGCGGCATCCGCATCCTCGCCGAGTTGTTCGTCGACCTGAGCGTTCTCCGCGATGCACTGGAGCGTGCGCGCACGCGCCATGTGGATGTGGTCGTTCTTGTCGCGCGCCTGCTCGTAAGCCTTCAGGGCCTCGCCGGCTCCCAACTCAATGTTTCCGCTGTCGAGGTGCAGATAGCCGGCGTTTACCAGCACGGAAGCGATTCCGCCGTAGTAGCGATGCAAGGTGTAGATTTCTCCCGCCCGTTGCAGCTCGTTGAGGGCTTCGCGGCAGATCGCGGTGTATCGGGCCAGTTGCCCGGGTGGTGCGAGCGAAGAAGCATTGCGGCGTCCGGTCTTGGAGGACTCTGCCAGGGCATCGATGCGCTTGCGCAGTTGCAGCGCGATCAGGCGCTTGACCGATGCCGTGTTAACCAGCGCGCGCGCCAGGTTGCGATGGTCGGGATCTCGCTGGGCGTACAACTGGACGGCCTTAGCGAAATGCTCGAGCGCCTCGGCGTATTTTCCGGCGTGGCGCTCCATGCGGCCCTGGGCGGACTCGATGTTGCCGAGGGACAAGAAGTCGTCAGTGTCCGACAGTTGCGATCTGGCTTCCTGCAGCAGTCGAAGCGCGTCACTCAGTTGGCCCTTCTGAAACAGCAGCCAACTCTCCTGGATCAGAATGACCGCTGCCAGCCTGGGCGCGGGGACGATCTGCATGAGGCTGCGGCCCTTGACCACATGCGACATGGCCGCGTCGTACTCACCCTTTTTGCGGTGTGCCCGTCCCTTCCAGAAATGCGCGATGGCGGCCAACCGCTGATCGCCCAACTCGGATTCAGCGTGCAACGCGTAGTCCAGTAATTCGATGGCGTGATCGAGGTTCTCTTCCCCCAAGGCGCAGAAGGCCTCAGCCATGAGCAACTGCAGATAGGCCTTGAGCGTCATGCCCCCGCGCGTGTCAGGCGGGAACCTCAGCAGTAACTGCTGGAGAAATTCCACATCGCGGTAGCCCAGGTCGACCCACTGTGCCACGCGGACCACGATACTCGCTGCATCTTGCTGGGAGGGCTTCAGCCGGGCGAGCTCGGAGTCACTGCGATCGAGGAGAGCGAATCCTTCGGCGACCCGGCGCTCTATCAGCGCGCGATCGAGATCAACGACCAGCCGGGATTCCCGAGGCATGCCGCGATTGTAGGCCGACAATCCAATTCGGTCTAGTGCGCCTCCGGAACACCCGAGGGGACACGGTTTTAGCCGTCCCGAGGCTGCTCCATATCTATGTATGCAATAGATTTAATGGCTACTAATCGCAGATAGGCACTCCCTGGGCCATTTTGGCTACTAGTCCGAAACGGACCAGCACCTCTTGCGCACGATGTGGGCCCGTCGTTTAATTGTCTGGCAATCAGCACTCGGAGAGACGATCATGACGCAACCCAATACCGCGAATGACCATAACTGGAATTCACCTCGCTGGAAGGGCATTACCCGTTCCTATACGCCTGCCGATGTGGACCGGCTGAGGGGCACGGTCCGCATCGAACACACTTTGGCTCGTGTGGGGGCGGAGAAATTCTGGGACTTGCTGCGCACCGAGCCCTACATCGCGGCTCTCGGCGCGCTCACCGGTAACCAGGCGGTGGAGATGGCGCAAGCGCGGCTGAAGGCGATCTACCTGAGTGGCTGGCAAGTTGCGGCCGACGCCAACCTGGGCGGACAGATGTATCCCGACCAAAGCCTGTATCCGGTCAACAGCGTTCCGGCGGTAGTGCGGTCGATCAACAACGCGCTGCTGCGCGCCGACCAGATATCCCACAGTGAGGGACGTCCGGAGTTCGACTGGATGCTGCCCATCGTCGCAGACGCTGAAGCGGGTTTTGGCGGCAACCTCAACGCGTTTGAGCTGACCAAGGCAATGATCGAAGCGGGAGCCGCCGCCGTCCACTTCGAGGACCAGTTGTCTTCGGCAAAGAAGTGCGGGCACCTGGGCGGCAAGGTGCTGGTACCGACGGAGGAAGCCACGCAGAAGCTGGTGGCAGCGCGTCTGGCAGCCGATACCATGGGCGTGCCAACAGTGATCATCGCGCGAACCGATGCCAACTCAGCCGGGCTCATCACCAGCGACCACGACGCGCGCGACCGGCAGTTCCTGACGGGCGAGCGTACCGCGGATGGATTCTATGTTTATCGCGGAGGTCTGCCGGCGGCGATTGCGCGTGGACTGGCTTACGCTCCCTACGCCGATTTGCTATGGTGCGAGACATCAGAGCCAAACCTTCACGAGGCGCGTGAGTTCGCTAATGCGATTCATGCGCAGTTCCCCGGCAAGATGCTGGCATACAACTGCTCTCCTTCGTTCCACTGGCGGTCGAAGCTGAACGAGGAAGACATTGCGTGCTTCCAGCGCGACCTGGCCGCCATGGGCTATCGCTTCCAGTTCGTAACATTAGCCGGCTTTCATGCGCTCAACCTGTCGATGTATCAACTGGCGCGGGGCTATGCGCGCTCGGGCATGACAGCCTACTCGCAACTGCAGCAGCGCGAGTTTGAGATGGCGGAGAACCAAGGGTACTCAGCGGTGAAGCACCAGCGCTTCGTGGGTACGGGTTACTTCGACGCCGTCGCAACCACGATCAGCAACGGACAAACGTCCACTTGCGCGTTGCCGGGATCGACGGAGACCGAGCAGTTCGAGATGGATACTCGGGAATACAATGATGGGGAAGCGACAGAGCGCACTCCCATGCCGCATCTGTATACGTTGCTCGAATCACTGCCGCTACCCAGCACTGCTGCGAACGACTGAGGCCTGCATCGGACGGAACGGCTTGACGGTACGCAATTACCGCTGCCGTTTCGTTGTTCGGTCAAAAGGCGATGCATGACTACTCAGACTGAGGCGGTCCGAATTGTGGGACCCCAAGCCGATGCCCAGCGCGGCATTCTCACCCCGCAGGCGACTGAGTTTCTGCTGGCGTTGCATACGCGCTTCGAGCCGGAGCGCCAGGCACTGTTGCAGGAACGAAAAAATCGCCAGGCGCGCCTAGACGCCGGCCAGTTGCCCCAATTCCTGGAAGCCTCTCGCCCAACCCGGGAGGCCTCCTGGAAAGTGGCACCGATCCCCGCCGATCTGCTCGATCGCCGCGTGGAAATTACCGGTCCACCCGATCGAAAGATGATCATCAACGCACTCAACTCCGGCGCCAGTGTCTTCATGGCCGATTTCGAGGACTCGAACTCGCCCACGTGGACCAACTGCATCGATGGGCAACAAAATCTTCGTGACGCAGTAGCGCGCACCATTGAATTCCGCTCGCCGGAAGGCAAAGAGTACAGGTTGAACCCCAAGCCGGCGGTACTGTTCGTGCGTCCGCGAGGCTGGCACCTCGACGAAAAGCACGTGCTCATTAACGGCACTGCTATTTCTGGTTCGTTGTTCGATTTTGGTCTGTTCTTCTTTCATAACGCTAAGGCGCAGATCGCCTCTGGCACACGCCCGTATTTCTATCTGCCGAAACTGGAGAGCCACCAGGAAGCGCGCCTATGGGATTACGTGTTCGTGTTCGCGCAGGAATACGTCGGGGTTCTCAAGGGTACGATTCGCGCGACCGTGCTGATCGAAACCATCACGGCGGCGTTCGAGATGGACGAGATTCTGTACGAGCTGCGCGACCATTCCGCCGGACTGAATTGCGGGCGCTGGGACTACATTTTCAGCTTCATCAAGAAATTCCGGAACCACGCGAGTCATGTGCTTCCCGATCGCGGCGTGGTCACGATGGAGCAGCCGTTCCTGCGCTCGTACGTCAAGCTGCTGATTCACACTTGCCACCGCCGTGGCATTCACGCGATGGGAGGCATGGCGGCGCAGATTCCGATTCGCAACAATCCTGAGGCCAATGAAAAGGCGATGGAGCGGGTGCGACAGGACAAGCTGCGCGAAGTTCGTGCAGGGCATGACGGAACCTGGGTCGCGCATCCGGGACTGGTGCCTATCGCGAAGGCCATCTTCGACGAGCACATGCCGGCGGCGAATCAGATCAAGCCGCCAGCAAGTGCGCGTTCGCCGATCACCGCTGCCAATCTGCTGGAGGTGCCGAAGGGCGCGATTACCGAAGGCGGGCTAAGCCGCAACATTGATGTTGGATTGCAGTATCTCGAGTCTTGGCTGCGCGGGAATGGATGCGTCCCGATCTACGACTTGATGGAGGACGCCGCGACGGCAGAGATTTCTCGTTCGCAGATCTGGCAGTGGATTCGGTATCGAGCAAAGATGGACGACGGACGAGCCATTACGCAAGGGATGTTCGACGCAATTTTGCGGGAACTGGTGGAGCGGTTGAAGGCGGCGGAGACGACGCCGAAGGACCACAAGTTCGACCGCGCGGCCGAATTGTTCACCACCATGTCAAAAGGCGAGTTCCAGGAGTTCCTGACCGGCGTTGCTTGCGAGGATCTGCCGTAGGGACTAACCGAACGACATGACCAACAGCGCCTCCGGAGCTGTCATCAGGAGGCGCTGCGACTTATACGGAAGGCCTGTCACATGGACTCAAACCTCCCTCGTTCAACTCGGTGAAGTTTTCGCTCACGGGGAACCAAGAAATTCACATCAAGGTCTGAATCGGCCGCTCACTGAGGGGTTCGTCGACATTTCCCACTGCTCGGTCGGGACATCCATAAGTTTTTGTCGAGCTTGTGGTCTTGTTGACGTCGTGGATTACTGCTACGGCCTACTCGCCTGCGGGTGTACATAAGTAGTGCGCGCCGGCGCGAACTCCATTCCATCGCTGACCGCCGGACGCGAAACATCCCTTCCTGCAGGCCGCGTTTCGGGCGAGGCATATTCCATCGGATAGAATCAAGGCGGTTATGTCGAAGCGACTCCTCGTAGTCATTCTGCTTGGGATCATCGCGATTTTTCTATTCCTCCACGCCGGCTCCTTCCTGGTGGTGAACCATCCTGAACCTTCGAACGTGATCATCGTTATGGGCGGCGGGAATAATGACCTGCGCTACTGGAATGGTGTGAGGCTCATGCAGGAGGGCTATGCTCACCGCCTGGTGTTGAATGTGTTTGCCAAGGGACAGACTTTTGGGAACCAGGATGTTGATCTCGCGCGAGAGTTCGTGAATCGGACGACGCCCGGGCAGTCTACAGTTTGTCCCCTGGCGCAGAGTTCAACCTACGACGAGGCGCGCTATCTGCAGCAGTGCCTTCAAGGTGAGGGAGTGAACTCGATCTTGCTAGTGACCTCGACGTACCACACGCGCCGCACCCTGGCCATCATGCAGAAGCGGCTTCCTCAGTACCGTTTCTCGATTTACGCCGCAGACGATCCATATTTTTTCGGCACTCGGTGGTGGACGACTCGGGAATGGGCCAAGACCACGCTGGCAGAGTGGCAGCGGTACCTGTGGTGGCTCTTCGTCGACCAGTGGCGCAGCGGAGTGGTGCTGCACGCTAGCTGAAGCGGGTCGCCGTCCACAACGCGGTTCCGCAAGCTCCCAGGAAGACCAACAGAATAGCCGAGAGCAGCGTGGCCGCGGTCCAATTCAAGGCGATGCCAGGAACTCGGCACATCGTCGCAAGAACGATAAACACAGTAGTGGCGAACGCCATGATGCTCCAGTCGAGCCAAGTGCGATCGCGTTTATCCGCGGTCTGGCCGTTGGAATCTTCTCCGGCCAGGCCTGCTTGAATGTATTCGGCAGAAACTCCGTAGCGCTTGCCTTCACGGTGGGCAGCTTCATGCCATCGGACGTGTTCCCTGCCGGTAACTGAAGAGAATGCGATGGCTCCAGCACCTGCGGCCATGAGGAGCGATCCGCCGATCACCAGGGCGTAAAGCGAAAAGCCGCGGCCGCGAAGCTCGCCGAAGACGAGGATGCCCCACGCCAGTCCCCACAATTGATTTGTATTCGACAGTGGAATGCCCCGGCTGATACCCACGTACTTCGCGGCGTATTGCTGGAAGACGTCGCCGATGACCCATACGAAACCGCCGAGCAGCAGCCAGAAGAGCACCTCCTTCGCCTTGACCAGTTCGCGCACGAGAGGCGATGCTCCGCCGCTGTAGGTGAGCGCGAGGACCGTCATGGTGACGAGTTCGCCGATCGTGAAGAAGGCGACGAAGGACAAGGGATTCATGCCCGTCAGGTAGGCCTTGCGATAAGGAACGTACATGGTTCCCCACAAGACACCTGCGGCCAAAGCGGCAGTGATACCGCGAAGGGCGTGTTCGGGAGTCGTTTGCGCTGCCGACGCGTAGGCCAGCAGACATGCGCCGAGGAACATCAACACCGCGCCACCAAGCACGCTCAGCCAACGACCCGCGCCCGCGTTGCGCAATTCGTTAAACAAAACGACGCCCCACAGGATGCCGATGAGGCTGTTCATGTTCCACAGCGGGAAGGCGATGCTGAGGCCGACGTCGCGGATCGCAAAGATGGTCAGCGTGTTGGCGACGGCCCAGAGGCAGCCGGCGAGCACTCCCCAGACGACCAGATGCGGCGCCTGGCGCAGGTCCCAGCCGATTTGGCCGGTGCCGCGGACCAGCGCGGGAAGACTCCAGCGGGCAAGAAAAACACCGGCGACCATGAGCAGTGAAATCACGACCGGGGATATTCCGACGGTCACCAGTTTGGTCGGGGCCTCGGCCGCTCCGAGCCAGACTCCGGCGCCGAATCCGCAAAGGATCCCCAGAGACTGCAATCGGCGTAGCCGGTTGGCGTGGATCGGCGGATGAATTGCGGAGTTAAGCGGTTGAGTCGGGATCAGCTGATCCAACGCAGCACCGCCAATCCTCCCAGCAGGACGGCCGCGGGGATCCAGAAATGAACGTCGCACAGGACTACCGTGACCACGCTCTGCGATTTTCTCAGCACGCCGGCGTCACCCACGAACACACCTCCGTCGACCCACAGGATCACGACTGGATAGTTATACCAACAAGCCTTAGAAGGCTGCCTTAGCAGCGAGCCTTGATTCGTTCCGCCCGGTGGCGGCATCTACTAAAAGACACTCTCTCCAAGCTCTACTTTAAGGATTTTTATGTCAGACCGAAGCTTGCCGCTGCCAGCCGCAATGAGCGCGCTTGATCCTTTTACGCAGGCATTTCCTGCCTTGACCGCGGAGCAGATCGACCGCGCACGGCCGTACGGGAGAATCAGTCCCGTCGCGGTGGGCGACATCGTATTTAATGTGGGCGACAGCCACATTTCCATGTTCATTGTGCTTTCAGGGAAATTGGACATCCTGCAGCCCCATAATAAAGAGGGCGAGCGATTAATAACGACCCACCTGCCTAGTGCCTTCACGGGCGAAATCAACATGATTTCTGGACGGCGCTGCCTGGTACGCGGACGGGTTGCGGAAGCAGGCGAATTCCTGGAGGTCAGCCCGGACAACCTGCGTACGTTGATAGCGAAAGATGCCGAACTGAGCGAGGTGTTCATGCGCGCCTTTATCTTGCGCCGCCTCGCGCTGGTGAAACAGGGTTTCGGCGATGCGGTGGTACTGGGCTCCATGCATTGCGCCATGACGCTACGGATCCGCGAGTTCCTGAGTCGTAACGGACACCCGTACGAGTTCGTCGATCTCGACAAGGACAGCCAGTCCCAGGAGCTACTCGACCAGTTCGAGGTCAAGATCGAAGACGTCCCGGTCCTGATTTGCCGGGGTTCGAAGGTTCTGCGTCACCCGACTCTGCAGGAAATAGCGGACTGCCTGGGATTTAACAATCCAGTCGATGAGTCGCAAGTGCGAGATTTGATCGTGGTTGGCGCCGGCCCCTCTGGGCTCGGAGCGGCAGTGTACGCAGCTTCGGAAGGCCTGAATGTGCTCGTCATTGAGACCAATGCACCTGGCGGCCAGGCCGGATCGAGTTCCAAGATCGAAAATTACCTGGGATTTCCCACCGGCGTATCGGGACAGGAACTGGCCACGCGGGCAATCAACCAGGCACAGAAGTTCGGAGCAGAGATGATGATCGCGCACGATGTAGTGCGGCTGCACTGCGAGCGACGTCCTTACCAGATCGAGCTTGACAACGGCCAAATGCTGACCACGCGCTCTGTCGTTATCGCTAGCGGCGCGAAGTACAACAAACCGTCGATTCCCAACCTCTCACGTTTCGAAAATGTCGGCGTTTATTACGGCGCAACCAATATGGAAGCCCAACTGTGCGAGCACGAAGAGGTGATTGTAGTTGGCGGAGGAAACTCGGCGGGTCAGGCGGCAGTTTACCTCTCGCAATATGCGACCAAGGTCCACATCCTGGTGCGCTCGGGGCAACTTTCCGATACGATGTCACGCTATCTCGTCCAGCGCATCGAAACCCATCCCAAGATCAATTTGCATCTTCACACCGAGATCGTGGGGCTCGAGGGTCAAACCCACCTGGACAAGGTGCAATGGCGCGACAAGCAAACCGGTCAAACTGAGACTATGCCCATCCGGCATGTATTCATGATGACTGGGGCCGTACCCAACACTGCGTGGCTGGAGGGCTGCCTGGCGCTCGACAACAAAGGGTTCATCGTGACCGGCCACGACCTGCCAGCCAACGGACCAGAGAAGACCCAGTGGTCGCATCCCCGTCCGCCCTTCCTGCTGGAGACCAGCCTGCCAGGAGTGTTCGCCGTTGGCGATGCGCGCGCGGGCAACGTGAAACGCGTTGCCGCAGCGGTGGGAGAAGGTTCGATCTCGGTACACCTGGTGCATCGCGTACTCGCGGAGATGTAGCTGTCAGATGGCGCGGCTAGGCCTAAGGCACGCGCGACTGACGTCGCTCTTCGAAGCTCGCAATGTCTGCCTCGCGCTCCAGCGTCATGCCGATTTCGTCGAGACCGTGCAGCAACCGGTGGCGGCGGAAGGCGTCTATCTCGAAACGCTCTGACAGTCCGAAATCGTCGCTGATGGTCTGGTTCTCCAGATCGACGTGCAGTTGATAGGGACGATGCTTGTCGGCATGCTCGGCGATGCGCTGGATCACTGGCTCCGCCAGTTCAATAACAAGCAGGCCGTTGTTGCCGGCATTGTTGCGGAAGATGTCGGCAAAGGACGGTGCGAGGATCACTCGGAACCCAAACTCTCCCAGCGCCCAGGCCGCGTGCTCGCGCGACGAGCCGCAACCAAAGTTCTTACCCGCCACCAGGATCGTCGCCTTGCGGAAGTGCTCATGGTTGAGCACGAAGTCCTCGCGGTCGCGGCCATCGGGATGGTAGCGCCAGTCGAAGAACAGAAACTGTCCGAAGCCGGTGCGCTCGATGCGCTTCAGATGCTGCTTGGGGATGATCTGGTCGGTGTCGATGTTCTCCCGATGAAGCGGGGCAACCACGCCGCTATGTTTGCGAATCGGTTCCATCGCTAGTTCCTGTACTCCCAGCCGCGGACATCGACGAAACGCCCGGCCACAGCTGCGGCCGCGGCGCTCGCCGGACTGACGAGATGAGTTCGTCCTTCCCTGCCCTGCCGGCCTTCGAAGTTCCGATTGCTAGTCGAGGCGCAACGTTGTTTGGGAGCGAGGATGTCGGGGTTCATGCCCAGACACATTGAGCATCCCGGCTCGCGCCATTGCGCACCCGCCTCCTTGAAGATTCGGTCGAGCCCTTCTCGTTCGGCGGCCTGTTTCACCGCTTCCGAACCAGGAACAACCAGCACGGTCACATCCGGATGCACCTTGTGCCCCTGGATTACTTTCGCGGCGGCCCGCAAATCTTCCAGCCGGCCGTTAGTGCACGACCCGATGAAAACGCGGTCAAGCGTGATGTCTTCGATGCGCGTGCCAGCTTTCAATCCCATATATTCCAGCGCCGAAATCATGGCCGCACGCTCGGATGCGTCGCGGGCTTGTTCGGGAGCCGGAATGCTCGCAGTCACCGGCGCCGACATTCCCGGATTCGTTCCCCAAGTCACGATTGGCTCCAATTTCGCGCCATCGATCACGACCTCACAATCGAACGCCGCACCTTCGTCGGTGACAAGCTTGCGCCACATGGTGATTGCCTCGTCCCACGCGCTTTCTTTTGGAGCATACGGTCGGCCCTGCATGTAGGCGAAGGTCGTGTCATCGGGGGCGACCATGCCAGCGCGCGCGCCGCATTCGATGCTCATGTTGCACATCGTCATACGCTCCTCCATAGTGAGACTGCGAACAGCCTCGCCTGCGTACTCGATGACGTGCCCCGTCCCGCCATCGGTGCCAAGCCGGCGAATGACATCCAGAATCAAGTCCTTCGAGGTAGTGCCTCCGGGCAGCTTTGCAGAGACCGAGATGCGCATGCTGCACGGCTTGGTTTGCGAGACACATTGCGTCGCCAGAACGTGCTCGACTTCCGATGTACCAATGCCAAAAGCCAGTGCACCGAACGCTCCATGGGTGCTGGTGTGGCTATCGCCGCACACGATGGTCATGCCGGGTTGGGTCAACCCGAGTTCGGGACCGATCACGTGCACGATGCCCTGGCGTCCCGATCCGATGTCGAACAGCGGAACACCGGCGGCCTCGCAGTTCTTGCGTAATGTCGCTATCTGCTGGGCGGCAATTTGGTCCTTGATCTGGAAGCGCTCGTCGGAGGTCGTTGGGACGTTGTGGTCGATGGTGGCAAACGTCAGGTCAGGACGGCGGATTTTGCGCTTCGCCAGGCGTAGGCCTTCGAAGGCCTGCGGGGAGGTAACTTCGTGTACCAGATGAAGATCGATGTAGAGCAGCGTAGGCTCGCCCTCGGGCGCCCTCACGACGTGCAAGTCCCAAACCTTTTCAAACAATGATTGCGGCGTTTGCATCCCAGCCTCAGACCGCATGGTAGGCCATCTGCATCTGCAGCAGGTCGGTGACGGCCTCAACGACCGCCTGACCGATGGTGTCTGTAGGAACTGACGCGCGCTTGCGGCGTCCGCTCAAATCCGGTGTCACCAATCCGCGGGCGAGGGTGCGATCGACCGCCTGCATGATCTTGTCAGACTCATGGTAGAGCCCGGCAGTGTAGCGGAGCAACATGGCTGCCGATTGAATTGCGCCAAATGGGTTCGCCATGCTCTTACCTGCAATGTCTGGAGCCGAACCATGCACCGGCTCGTAGAGTTCCACCTTGCCGCCGACACTTGCTGATGCCAGCATGCCGAGCGATCCGCTGATGACTGCGGCTTCGTCGGAAAGGATGTCGCCGAACAGGTTTTCGGTCAGCACCACATCGTAGCGCGCTGGCGTGGTCACCAGTTGCATGGAGAACGAGTCGACATATGCGTGCTCCAGTTGAACGTCGGGATAATCCTTGGCGAGCGCGGTAACGGTGCGCCGCCAGAGTTGCGAAGTCTCGAGCACATTGGCTTTGTCGACAGAGGTAACAAGACGTTTGCGGTGACGCGCTTCCCGGAAGGCAACGTGCGCCACGCGCTCGATCTCGTCGACGTGGTAGCGCATGGTGTTGTAGGCCGAGAGACCGTCTTCATTGAGCGCGCGCGGCTGTGCGAAATACAGTCCGCCCAGCAGTTCACGGACGATGAGGATGTCAGTGCCGCGAGTCACATCCTCGCGCAGGGGCGAGCAGTCACCTAGCGCTTCGTACGCCTTGACGGGACGTAGATTCGCAAATCCACCGAGCGCCTGCCGCAGCGCAAGTAGCCCAACTTCAGGCCGCTTCTCGCCGGTGAGTCCGTCGAACTTCTTCGCTCCGACTGCGCCGAGCAGCACGGCGTCGGCTTCCAGGCAGGCCGCCAGAGTCCTTTCCGGCAACGGAGTGTCGTCCTGCTCAATCGCGGCCCCACCGATGCGGTGCGACTCGAATCGAAACTCATAGCCGCACACGTCGGAGACTGCCTGCAATACCGCTACAGCCTGTTTCGTGACTTCAGGGCCGATTCCGTCTCCGGGTAATACGACGATGCGCAACTTCATGCCGGCCGCATCTCCAGTGAGGGACCC
>Ga0210402_10004686_pt1 | contig 12400 bp, 5 predicted proteins | sample IncBWC7MmetaG_FD_161055 | JGI IMG/M metagenome (GOLD analysis project Ga0210402, IMG submission 161055) | Forest soil microbial communities from Barre Woods Harvard Forest LTER site, Petersham, Massachusetts, United States - Inc-BW-C-7-M | ecosystem: Environmental > Terrestrial > Soil >...
TGATTTTTCGCCCGCGCGCGTCGCGCTTTTGTCCGCTATCCAAAATCTCCGTCGTAACTGTTTCCATCACCTCACTATACAGGCCAAAAAAATTTATTCATAGGGGGACCCCGCACGGTCGTTTACGCTTGCCCATGGTGCAACCGAACTTAATTTTTTTTTTGACATAGCCAGTCTGGGTCGCGTTGCTTACCCGGTTCGTTGCGAAAGTCGTCCCTTGAATGTGGGCGGCACAAGCAGGGTTGCCGAGGGACAGCGGATGGAGGGGCGGGACCTTTCGTTGCAGCGTTTGGATAGTAAGTCGCAAGCCCGACAGCCTCTGCGACGAGAAGCTCGGTCTGGTGATTTTTTTATTTTAATACATAGCTGGCACACGCCCCGCTATTGGTTGCCGCTGTGATAACCTCTGTTTCGAGAAGCTTATTCAAAGGCTTATTTTTTATTCAGCGTTGGCATGCTGGCATCGCCGTCGCTATTGGTTGCCGCTGTTATTGGTTTTGGCTTGGAGGTTCATTTTTTGTCTCAATTCCTACCAATTTTTCGATGCTCCTAATCGCCCGCCGAGAATATTCATCGTTCGGATCGAGTTTTACGGCACGATCAAAGGCCTTGTAAGCATCCGACCACTTATCAATTTTACTATAAGCCAATCCAAGTCCCTTAAATAGCCTTCCATACTTTGCTCCGTTACTGATAACAGTAGAAAGCAAATGAATGGCCTCTGTTACTTGGCCAAGTTTAACCTGGCACTCAGCCGCAAAATCGATGGCTGAAATATTCTCTGGATTCAACCTGATTGCCTCCAAATAATCCCTAAGGGCGAGATCCCATTTTTTCATAGCCATGAAAGCAAATCCGCGATTTGCATAGGCGGTATCGCTTTTTTCGACCTCGATTATCGAGGTAAATGTATTTTCAGCCTTCTCGTACTGCTCCAAATCAAGAAACGCATCCGCCAGTAAATGCATCGTCGTAACGCGAACCGAAACAGATTCTCCTTTTCGCGCCAGAACGCTTTCGCAAAGCCGTATACAATCGCCATACTGCTCGTCTTTGAAATAGCGCGTTGCCATTTCAAATAAGTCGTTGGTTGGAATCGCGTCCATAAGATTAAATATCACACATTCCACCGTCATTATTTAAAACATCATTAAGAATTTGTTCTAGAGTATCTTGGTCAAGATTGTCAGCCCCGCCACGACCTTCACCAGCTTTATAGTCTTCAATTGCTTGCTTAAATGCCGCCTTCTGTTCTGGTGTGAGGTTTTTACCCTGCGTAGGATCACGATCCTCTCCGCCCATCGGATCTGGCTGCTTTTCGCGTGTCTTTGGCTTGTACTCGTAATCGTCGTAGTTTCCTCCACCGCTCATATTGCTAATCAGATTCCCTATCCAAGCGCCAACACCTGCTCCGGCAGAGGCGCCAGCAACCGAGCCTTCAACCGCCCCTCCAACGCCGCCAGCAACCGTTCCAACACCCGGCGCAACAAGAGTTCCTCCAATCGCACCACCGCTGCCACCAGCTATTCCGCCAAGCCAGCCACCAATCGTAGCGCCAATCCCGGCGCCAATCAAAGCTCCTTTAGTAGTCAATCCCAACGGATCCATAAAATTGACCGGGCTGTTGCCGACATACTGGTAAAGATTGATTCCGCCGTTTTCGGCGATGGGATCGCGGCCTAGCCAGCGGCCAAGGTTTGCGTCGTAGGCTCGAAACCAAGTCAAATCTAGTCCGCTGGCCGTGTGGTAATAATCTCCGGTAAAACCAAAGTCCGCCAAATCTGTGCCGCTGATAAGCGTGCGGCGGCCATACGGGTCGTAGTCATATCGGGCCATCAAACTGCCTGCGCTGTTGGTTATTTCCCGCACGCTGCCGAGATGGTCATAGGTAAAATAATAATTCGTGCTGCCGATCTGCTCGCCCTGGCTATAGAACCGCTTCGTAACGTTGTTAGACGCATCGCGCTCCTCGCACGGTTGAGCGCTGCCCATACACCAAATCCATTGCTTTAGTAACAAACCATTCAGCGTTTCTTGCACGCGGCGGCCCAGTCCATCATAAACAAACCCGCTTACATTGCCACCGTGCATGATAGTGCTTAACCGGTTGGCCGCATCATACGTGTAGGTCTTCCCATTGCCGTCATGGGTGAGGTTACCATTGGCATCGTGGGTCAGGGCGCGGACATGGCTAAGTTCCGTTTCGTTGGCTGCTTGCATGATTTGACCTTCGCTACCGGTCACCCGATGGCAGTTCATTTTTTAGTCCATTCTTATTTCTCCCCCAAATTCCACCGTATTTCTTTCCAGTGTACAAACGAGGTGCGAAATACCACCAAATAGTCCCCAACAACCCGTGCAGCAAATGCGGAAGGTAGAAAAATTGCGCGAGACTGAATTTACCCAATCCTTCCAACCAACTAGAATACCAATTTCCTGCTAAGAAATAAAGTAGGCTAACAGGCATATCAATGATAGCAAATAGCACCCACACCATTGGAGCCTGCGGCGCGCTCGAGTGCCTGATCCAGAGAAAGACTAGGATAAACACCATAAAATGCGCACTCGCGCACACGATGCCAATTTTCTTTGCGATAGAATGCATTTTATTTCCCTCCCCCACATCCGCAGCCGGGGCCGTTAGGGCCTGGATCGCGAGTCCCAGGACGGTCAATCCCAGCACCAATTACATCGCCCCAGAATCCTCCAATAGCATAAGCTGCTTTAGTTAGCACATGATCACATTGGCGGAAGCATTTACTTCGATCTGCAGGACAACACGGGTTGTTTTTCCTACATTTGTAGTAACAGATATCGTGGTCACGACAGGCACTATCCAGCGGGTCGATTGGAGGCAAGTAATGGCCAGGTGGGTGTGGTGTGTATTCTTCAACTTGTCCACCTGTCCAATCAGGCCCACACCAGTTTCCGTATATCTTTATTAAACCAGTTTGGTCAACAGCATCGATCGGGTCATTGGCAACATACGTGTACAAGTTTGATCCTTCGATGAGCTCGGCATCTCTTGGCAACAGTTCTTGGCTGGACGCCGTTTTCCGATTACGAAGCAACAAAGAAAGATTGCTGGCAGGGTTGCCGACTGGATCCCTTGATAGCCAGCGGCCAAGATTAGCGTCGTAGGCGCGATACAAAGTTAAATCCAGCCCGCTGGCCGCGTGATAATAGTCGCCGGTAAACCCAAAGTCTGCGAGGTCGGTGCCGCCGGGTGCCAGCGTGCGGCGGCCGTAGGGATCGTAATCGTAGCGGGCAACCAAGGCTCCGCTAGTATTGGTCATTTCCCGTACTGAACCCAAATGATCGCGAGTGAAATAATAATTCACGCTGCCGATCTGCTCACCTTGCGGGTAAAAACGTTTGGTGACGTTGTTGCTGGCATTGCGCTCCTCACAGGGTTGCGCTCCGCCGCACCAGACCCATTGCTTGATCAGCGTGCCATTGAGCGTTTCTTGCACGCGCCTGCCCGCTCCGTCGTAAGCAAAGCCGGTCACACCACTCGCCTGAGTGATACGTACCATCCGGTTGGCTGCATCGTAGCCGTAGGTCTTGCCAACTCCGTCGTCGGTCAAATTGCCGTTTAAATCATACTTGGGTATGCGAGCCACGCCGCCGGTCACCGTCACATTGATGGTGCTTTGGGTCTGGTGGCCATTCGCATCGGTGCCCACCAGTGCAATTTTGTTTGGCTGTTGACTCGGAACTGCCGTGACCGAAGCCGAGCCTTTCCAGTTGTAAACGGGGTGGCCGGAAGAATCTTTGCCCGCAAGAACGACCGTGGCAGGGTTGCCTCCAACCGTGGCGGTCACCGGCTCGTTTACGGTTCCGGAAAATTGCATCAGGCCTCCGGGGTTCTGTCCGGTCAATTGATTCAGATTATTGAAGGCCGACGTTGTCACGCTGGGATCAATCTGCTCGCTGAGGCGGTTGCCGGCAACATCATATTGGTAGGAATAGTTTTGAACCACAGAGGACACAGAGGGCACGGAGGCAGAGGTGAGTTGATCGGCGGCGTCATAGCCGAACGACGAGGTGAGCGCGGCGGAGGCATCGTTTTGTTTGCTCCAACTCGTGATCATGCCGGCAGCGTTATATGTATAGTTGAAAGTTGAAAGATTCGAACTGGTAGTTGAAAGATTTTGAATCTGGGCGAGGCGTTGGTCGTCGTTGCCGGGGGTGGCAGCCGAGTTCGGATAATAGCCGTAATTTGTACGCTGGCCGTTGGGATAGATGACATGATCCAGGCGGGCGGTCTGGTTCACGTAGCCATACGTGAAACCGCCAAGGGGATTGGTGGCGGTGGCCACCCGGCCGAGCGCGTCGTAACCCACGTGGGAAGTGTTGGCCGGATCATCGAGCGCCGCGCCAACGGAGCTATCGGTCACCCGCCCAAGTTCATCATATTTGTAACTGACGATAGCCTTTGCAAGCGGCCCGGTGATACTGCGCAACTGATTTGCCCCGGTCACGGGCGTAGTGATAGGCGCAGAAGGCACTGGATTATACGCATAATTCGTGGTTCCAATCCCATCGGTCATTTTGAGGAGGCGCGGATAGACCGGGTCGTAGAAAAAGCTGACGGTGGGCGTGGCGGGAATGAGCGGGTTGTTTTTGGTGTCGGTGTAGCTGACCTGATTGAGGGAGTTGTCGATATTGTAGGTATAATTGGTAACCTGGTTCAGGGCGTCGGTGACCGACTTCAGCCGGCTGGTGGTGTTTTCGTAGTTGTAATTCAGGCTCGTGCCGTCGGGATAAAATTTATTGGTGACGCGGCTTTGCGCGTCGCGCATCCAGGTGGTCGTGTTGCCGGCCGGATCAGTGATGGCTTCGAGCGCGCCGCAATTGCACCAGTCGTAGGATGTTTTTCGAAGCAACGGATCCTCCTGCACGACCAGATGCCGCACGGCATCGTGCAAGAGGTGGGTCCAGCGTCCGAGACGATCCTGCGTCCATTCGGCGTCGAGGCGATTGTAGAGGGTTTGGATAAACGTGCCGTCGGGATACGTGACCTTGGTCGGGCGATCAAAGACATCGTAAGCGACCGTGACCTTATAGCCTTCGGAATCGGTGACAGTGTGCACGCGGCCAAAGCCGTCGTAGGTGTACAGCGTATTGGCTCCGGCAACGGGGCCAACGACCGTGACAAGGTACCCGGTTTTGGTTAAATCCGTGGTGTTCGCAGCGCCGGCCGGGTCATAATAAAATTTCGTCACTTCATTCTTGGCGTCAGTGATCGTGCTCACCTGCCCGGCGGAATTGTACGTATAGGTCGTCTTCTGGCCGGAGGCGTCGGTGGCGGTGAGGGCCTCGTGCTTGGTGTTGTAGGTGTAGGCGGCCAGCACATCGTAACCAGCCCCGTTTTTCTGGAGCACATAGAGAAGATCGATGCCATTGTTTGGGCTGCCGGGGTTTAATCCCTTGCTGGGATTCGTTTGATCATTGAGGGAAGCGAGATCGTAAACGTAATCGGTCTCGCGCGCAGTCGGCTTGAGCGGATCAATCACCTGGGTGACATTGCCGTCGGTATTATAACCATATTTGTAGTCCTGCTCGGTGCCGTCATCCAAGATCCGGCCGATTTCCGACGGCTGGCTGCCGGTGCCGCAAACAAATGTACCGCTGTTTTGGTTCGGATAGGCATACCAGACGCGATTTTCAAACGGCTCCTTGATGCATTCGATCACATTTGCTTGCAAATTGTAGTTGCTCGCGGTCGCATGCAACCAATGGATCAGTTCGGCCTTGGTGTAGTCGCCCGGCGCCGTCGCCATCGCCTGCTTGTCCCAAAAAAAGGTGTTCCGGTACTCAAGGTAGGGGTCAGAGGCCCAGGACGGAGTGACAGGATCGGAGCCGCTGCTGCCGTCGACGCCAGTGTAGCCGCTGTCACTCTCCACCCATTCGGCCTTTTCTTGTCCCCCTTGCGGATCGGTGACTTGCACCCAGCAGTCGGTGGAACTGTAGGAGGATGCAAACAGGGTCTTCCCATAGGGTGTCGTCAGGCTGTTGACAAAGTCGCCCGTGCCGTAGGTATACGAGGAAGTAATGCCCAGCACGTCGGTGATGCTGGTGAGCTGGCCGGCAACATAGCCAAACGTGGCGAACCGGCCGAACGGATCGGTGACCTTGGTGATATTGTAGAAAGCGGGATTGGTGGAGTCTGTGCTCCCATAAGAGAGAACCGTGGGGTTTGGATTGATGGCATCGGTCACTGTAACCAGCCGATAGTTGCTGTCATAGCCGTACGTGATGACATTGCCTTGCGGATCGATCGTCTTCGTGCGGAAAACGGTTGGGGTGGTTCCCGGCTTGATCAGGCCGAATATTTCCTGGCCTCCGTTTGGATGGCTTAGTGTATAGGTGCCATTCGAATTCAAGGTGAGCGTATCATTGGAAACCTGTTGCTGGGCGAAACTGCCGGTCGTTGGGTTAAAGCCCGTGTAGAACGATTCTCCGCCACCCGGGCCATAGCTCACCGTTGCATTGTCGGCCGTCGATGTGGCTTTGATATAGCACAACCAATTGAAGCTCCATTTGTTGCCGAGGTTGCTGAGGTTGGTCGTGTCGGCCGGCTGGGCGCTATTGTAATTTGCGGTAAATCTGACCGCAGGACCGACCGGCGGGTTGTACCCGACCGGGTTATCGAACAGCGCCAGGGTAATGCTATCCTTCTCCAGTTGGTAAATGGTCATGCCGCCACAGCCGGGATCGTTGGGGGGCGGCGGCGGCGGCGGGCCATTGGTCGAGCCTTTGCCAAAAATAGTTTCGGCCTCGGCGGTATCGACCGCGCGCCAGCCGGCCGGCAATGCACCGGAGGGCACGAGGAAATAACCGCTGGCTTCTTCGTCGAGCGCTGCCGCGGTAAGGATGGTGTCCGCCCCAAGGCCGGGGTCGCACGCCAGATAGTTGTCGCCCATTTTCTTGATCAACACTGAGAAATGGCCGACTTTCCAATGCACGACACAAGGCGTGGGCACCGCCGTTTCGGACGTTCGAAAGGCGACCTGATAATTGAGCCCGGCTGTTTGTGCGAGCGTTTCCAGCGTGGCGAGATTTGTGCCCTGGGGCGTGGACTTGCAGGCGTGAAAATCCTTGGGCACAGGCTGGCCGGGACGCAGGAGGTGAAAAATCTGTCCCACGGCGAACGGGCCACAGTGAAAGGCCTCGGCCGGATCTTTGGTCATCCTTTCGTAGTCGCAGCGCGCCAGGGTGTAGGGCCGGGTAGCGGCGCCCCGCACATCCCGGCTCTTCGTTTCGTCGAGCAAAGCGCCCAGCTGTTGGGTGTTGCCTAAATGGGCATAAGCTTGGGCGAGTTCGCCCAGGGTGCGGTCGGCCACGGCTTTCTGCAGCGCGGTGGTTCCATCCTTGCCGAGCGACCAGGCCTGCTCAAAGGAAGACAGGGCTTTGGACCAGCGGCCCTGCGATTGGTAAACCAAACCCAGATTCGTGAGTAGCGAAGCATTCCAGCGCGAGTTTGGATGCTGGCTGAGAAACGTGGTGAGCGGGGACAAATCCTGAAAGTTGCTGCGAAAAGCCGTGAGAGCCCGGGCCAGATCGGCGTTTTCATTGGGCTGGGGATTCCCTGCCTGGGGTGCAAGCGGTACTTCAAAACAGTGGGCCGTGATCAGTTCGGCATCGGTTGGCGCGGCCGAAAACGTGAGATTGGGCGATGGTGGGGAAAATTGGGGGATGGCGGGAGGGTTCGGGGCAACTGGGGGTGCTTGCTCGGCAAAGGCCGAGGCAGGGGGGTGGAGCGACGGAACGGGCGGTGCGGGAGGGGCCGGGCTGATTGCGGCCATGACGATGTTCATGGGCACCGCGGCCGTGAGGTTGATCGGGATCAGCAAGGCCGCCACGGCGCGCAGAAACCAGGGCATTTTTCCGCTGAACAATATTTTACGGGAGGGAGTCATGGAGATTGTAACCACTAATCGGCACTAATGAGCACTAATAAATACTTTTGATATTTTTAACCACTGATGGGCACTGATAAACACTGATGGTGAGGGAAAAGATTTATACGTACCATTGGATGTTGGGTGTTCGAAGTTGGACGTTGGATGTTCAAGGGGTCGTAAGGGTTGCACCGGAGGGTGCCTGCAGGGTGAAGATTGGCGCGGGGGGCAGAGTGCCAAAGGTGTAGGAGGCTGGGGCAACGGCGCTCGCAAGGCCCTTGTCGACAGCGATGGCATTGACCGTCGTGGCGGCAGCGATTGGGATCGAAGCGCTGTACTTGGCCGACGCGGTGGTGGGCGTAGTGCCATCCGTGGTATAGTAGATAGCCGCCGCGCTGTCGGTATCGCTGATCGACACCGAAATCGAGCTCGTGTAATTGCCGGCTGCAGGGCTAAAGAGCGGCGGGGGCGGCGGCGGATACGGGAGCAGGAAGCCGGAATTATCCGCCAATGGATTGAGGCCAAGAAGAGCATCTATCTCATACGTAAGACCATCGGTTGGGTCGATTTGGTCTTCAGAAACGAAGGCGTACCCAATGTTGCCGTAAGGCGAAATGCTGGTGCCGCTCACTGCGCGGATGCGATAAGCAATGACATTGCCAGTCGGAGTATCAGTATACGATACCGTGCCTAAAACAGGGTTTGTGTCATCTACTTCGGCAATCTGAGCGAAAGGACTCCCGTTGATGCTTCGCTCGATCAAATAGGACAATCCAAGATTCTGCGGGCACCACGAGAGTGCAACCTGACCCGAGGAAATGACTTGCGACGACTGAATAATGGGTGCCACGAGCGGGGGTGGGGTAAAACTATATCTCGACATGATATAAGTACCCACCGCCTCACGTTCCAGCGGGTTGAGCATACGATTGTAAACGATGACCTCAGCGATATCGCCGTCAAAATAATTACCGTCGGCTCCGCCCAGCACGGGACCGGCAGGAAACGACACCGTATTTGTTGCCGTACTATACATCATCATCCCATTGAACCGAACCGACCACGCACCGCTGGACGCGGTAACGTTATATAAATTAAATTTGGTCAAATCCACCGGGGGTGCACCCAACAGATTCTGGTTGGTGCTGCCAAACGTGTCGTACATGCGCCCATCGTGGTCTGGATAAATAGCGCCATAACTAGCCCCACCAAACTGGTACATGGAGTGGCCGGGGGTCGGCGTGTTTGATACCGCCCTTACCACGACAAAGATTTCTCCAGCACCCACCTCCTTCGTCGGGTCAGTCGCACTCACCATCACGTTGGGCAAATTAAAACATTGGTTTTGTGCAGCGGCAAAGCGTACTACTGGCCGACCGTTCGGCACGGTCGGATCCATCGCCGAGGTCATCAAGGTTGCTCTTTGAGTAGGAGCTGTCTGCGTCGCGTTATTGCCATTGCCGCTCTGATCCGCCCAGAAATCAATGCCATTGCCCGCGCTCAACCCGGCATCGGCTTTCAGCCAAAGGCGCATGCCGGTGAACGGCAAATCCGTACCGCCTCCAGCTATAAGCGTGGTGGCCGACGCGGTATTGCTGTAGCCCGAGGTGCCGGCGTAGCCCTGCGCCCGGACGCGATAGGTATAGTTCGTCGCGGCCGTGAGTCCCGTATCAATGTAGCTCAATCCATCCGCCACGCTGGCCACCTGCGTGAAGCTGCCCCCGCCAGTAGAACGCTCCACCAGGTAACTGACATGATCGCTGCGTGCGGGCGCCGACCATTGCAGGCTGACCTGATCCGGCGATAATGGAGTTGCAGCCAGACTCGTCGGCGCAGGCGGCGCGGTATAGAGATTGTATTTGTTTCCAAGATAAGCATTGATCGCATCCCGCTGCGCCTGGGTCAGCACGGTGTTGTAAACGATGACCTCAGCGATGTCGCCGTCAAAATAATTACCGTCGGCTCCGCCCAGCACGGGACCGGCAGGAAACGACACCGTATTTGTTGCCGTACTATACATCATCATCCCATTGAACCGAACCGACCACGCACCGCTGGACGCGGTAACGTTATATAAATTAAATTTGGTCAAATCCACCGGGGGTGCACCCAACAGATTCTGGTTGGTGCTGCCAAACGTGTCGTACATGCGCCCATCGTGGTCTGGATAAATAGCGCCATAACTAGCCCCACCAAACTGGTACATGGAGTGGCCGGGGGTCGGCGTGTTTGATACCGCCCTTACCACGACAAAGATTTCTCCAGCACCCACCTCCTTCGTCGGGTCAGTCGCACTCACCATCACGTTGGGCAAATTAAAACATTGGTTTTGTGCAGCGGCAAAGCGTACTACTGGCCGACCGTTCGGCACGGTCGGATCCATCGCCGAGGTCATCAAGGTTGCTCTTTGAGTAGGAGCTGTCTGCGTCGCGTTATTGCCATTGCCGCTCTGATCCGCCCAGGTGCCGACCTGGCCTGCATTCGCTATCACCCCCGTATCCGCCTCCAACCACAGGCGCAGCCCACCAATGGACGCGGGTATATTGATCGTGTAGGTACCGCTGGTCGCCGCGCTGTCGGTGTAGCCCGTCTTGAACGCGATCGCCGTGAGCGTGGTCTTCGCGTAGATGGTTAGCGGAGTTGTATATAATATACCATGGGTGACCGTACCTCCGCTCTCCGTCGGGGTGCTGCCGTCTGTCGTATAGGCGATCGAGGCGCCGCCCGTCGTGGAGGCAATGGTCACTGTCTGCGCACTCGTGTAGGTGCCGGCGGCGGGGCTGAATGACGGCGCGGCTGTTGGTGGCGGGCTGATCGTAAAGGTGACGACGCTGGTCTCGGTGGTGCCGTTCATCAGCCAGATGGCACACTGCCTGGACACCATGTCCTGCCAGAGTAGGTCGGGTTTGCCGTCGCCGTTAAGGTCGGCGGCGCCGGCCAGGTTCCAGTCGGTCGAAACCGACCCGAGAGAGACGCTGCTGACGTAGGTGGTGCCGTTCATCAGCCAGATGGCGCGCTGCCCGTTCACCGTGTTCTGCCAGAGGAGGTCGGGGTAGCCATCGCCGTTGAAGTCGGCGGCGCCAACCAGGTTCCAGTCGGTGGTCACCGTTCCGAGAGAGACGCTGCTGACGTAGGTGGTGCCGTTCATCAGCCAGATGGCACGCTGCCCGTTCACCGTGTTCTGCAAAATGAGGTCGGAGTTTCCATTCTTGTTGAAATCGGCGGCGCCGACGATGTCCCAGTCGGTGGTCACCGTTCCGAGAGAGACGCTGCTGCCTAAGGTGGTGCCGTTCATCAGCCAGATGGCGCGCTGCCCGTTCACCGTGTTCTGCCAGATGAGGTCGGGTTTGCCATCGCCGTTGAAATCGGCGGCGCCAACCAGATCCCAGTCGGTGGTAACGAACCCGAGGCTGACGCTGCTGACCTCCGTGGTGCCGTTCATCAGCCAGATGGCACGCTGCCCGTTCACCGTATTCTGCAAAATGAGGTCGGGTTTGCCATCGCCGTTAAAGTCGGCGGCACCGACCAAAGCCCAGTCGATGAAGACCTGCAGCGCCAAGGCCTGATTGCCCGTGCCACTGGCATTGGTGGCGCCCAGGGTCACCGAGGAGGCTCCGGGGAAGGCCGGCGTCCCGCTAATAAGCCCGGTGGAAGGATTCACCGACAAGCCGGTTGGCAGCCCGGCCGCAGTGTAGCTGGTCGGGGAATTGGAGGCGGTAATTTGATAACTAAAGGGCGCCCCGATGGTCCCAACAGCGGTGCCGGCACTCGAGATCACAGGGGAGCTTGCACGGGCGGCCGCCGTCGATGCGACCAAGCCCACCAGCGCGAACAGCAACCGCAGGAGAAAAACGTTTTTAGCAATGCTTGGTTTTAGCCGGGAAGGTGCATCCATGTTAGTAAGCTGGAGGGGAATGTCTAGTGAGCAGGAACAGCGCCAGACGCTGGGAGGAACGCCATTGGAAGTACACTTGGAAAAGCCGATTTCCCGTTAAGATTGGGCGACAAGCAACAAACTTACAGGGACAATAACGGCCATTAATGGTGCGGAAGATTCGGTGCATGGGCTGTTACCCATATAGCAGCCGCCCGATTCAAAACCGAACGAACAATCTCAATCTTTTTTTGCCGCCAAGCCGGATCCCTACGTTTTAACCGCGAATGAACGCGAATAAGACATGAGTTTGTGCCCTTTTGTGGCTACCTCATCCGATTGTTATTCTCCGCGCTCATCCGCGTCCTCCGCGGCTGTACCATCCGTAGCCTTGGCGAAGGATGATAAAAGCAAAATTTTACCACGGATTTCACGGATCGGCACGGATGGGGATTTTTGCCTCACTTCAGTAAATAAGATTCCGCGGATTGTTTACTGGCCGTGTGAACCGCGGCTTTCTTAAGGCTTCCCACTTTGGTGGCGCCGGAAAATTCGCGATACAAGTTCACGATCGACGCGCACCTCTTCCGATAATCGAACAGGGCCCTGGCGATCGGCC
>Ga0210402_10004687_pt1 | contig 12400 bp, 11 predicted proteins | sample IncBWC7MmetaG_FD_161055 | JGI IMG/M metagenome (GOLD analysis project Ga0210402, IMG submission 161055) | Forest soil microbial communities from Barre Woods Harvard Forest LTER site, Petersham, Massachusetts, United States - Inc-BW-C-7-M | ecosystem: Environmental > Terrestrial > Soil >...
GGAATAAAAAAAATTCATATTTAAAACCACCTTGTACTTTATTCTATGTGTGATTCTTTTCTACTTCGATTCATCCCACCCCTAATCTCCTTTATTTGGTCTAAACCTTCTTCAGTTAAGTGAGCTTTATTTTTTATCATTTCTGCTACCTTACATCAGTCCATATAGTCCAACCCGCAAGGGTGGACCCCCCGTAGGGGGTCTAGGGATTTTACACCTATTATATCCTGCGCAGTACCGAAGGTACGTGCTGGACTGCCCCTCCATGGGAGGGGCTGGGATATTTTTGGAAAAAAGGTAAAATTATATCATAATTATGTTGAAAAATTTGACATTTATATTCTGCATAATCTTTATAAGAATAATAATTACCACATCCAAACCTTCGGGCGCCGCTAGGCGGCTGAAGGGTTCGTAATCCACGAAACTTCTGATTAGGTACTCATCACGAATATGTTGGTTAAATCTAAACATTAAGGCTACACGTCCTCCTGCTTTTAAGGCTTTAGATTTTCTAATCTCAACCATGAATGATCCCTCACCTGAAATAAAACCAGCTACCCATTGAGGATGTAATTTAGCACTACTAATAAGGGAATTTCCGGCGCAAGTAGAGATGAACCTTGAAACAGGAACACTATTAGGGAAAGCTTCTAACAATGCAGGACTCAATCCTTTATTAAGAGAGGCTCGAATATTAACGATAGATTGTAAACCCTCAACCGTTAAATGTTCCCCTCGAGCGAAGCACGTTTTTGGTGAGACCCCTGTCGGGGTCTCACACAAAAACTTTGCATCTTCATAACTACCTCTTTTCAAACTCCAGACGCTAGGCTGGAGGCAGCGGAGCTCGAAGATAATCTGCACGCTTATCAGTAACCAAAGGATATTTATCGAAATGAGGGATTATTTTGGTTACTATCGAATTTAAAGAACGAACTTTTAAAGCACAACATCCTCTCGATTTCCCTATAGTTCCTACATCTCCGAAGTAATTTTTTATAAGGTTCAATAAATTTTCATCCCTCTCGTGTAGATTAATTGTAAAATTTAGACCTAAGTCTCAACCTATTTTATTCTTAGGCGTTTTAGATAAGGTGAAAGTTTTTGTGGTTAACCCTGACAAGGGTTAACCATAAAAACGTGCTTCGCTCGTAAAACACCCCGTTCCCTGAGGGGACCCCCTCCCCTTCGGGGGACAGCATCCGTAAATCCTGTTACAAACCAAGGTTCGATTAACGGTGGGGTGCACTTTGAGAGCTTAGAGCCACCAGAATAATGCCGTCTTTGCGTATTATTAAACCGAAAAGTCTCGTGTGAGGACCTCGACTGAAAAAATATATATATATTTTTTCTATTTTGTAGCGGAGCGTGTCCAGATACGAAACGTGCAAAGCTCGGAAAAACATATGACGGCAACCTCGTATCAGTATATATACTGCCAGATAGATTAAAATTAAGCATTAATTTATAAAAAAAAGCATCCACGGCGGTTAAATTTATCGTAAATTAAAGAAAAAACAACTATATATAGGCTACTGATAAACAAACCTTTTTATCCCCCCCCCAAAAAAAAAGTTCATTTTCTTTTTTTTTACTGCGTCGGTGAATCCAGATATAAATCAAGGTTCAATCAGTAGCTTGCGCATAGGTAGTTTATTAATAACAGCATTGTTCAAGTTAGATTCAGGGCCTAGCTTCGCTAGGCGTAGTAGTCGAATAAAGTTGTTTTGAATAATTTGATTAGAAGGGATTTTAACTTGATAGTTTTTTTCAAAACCCATTAGAGTACATCTTAAATGTAGAAAATTAATCCCACACCAACTACCATTTACTCGTTGCTCTTTTACAGTAGAGTAACTATCGACTACTACTGATTTAGATCCGCGATTGCCCACCTCTTTTTCAAGATTATTCGCCCTCCGGGTGAATAATCACCCGGAGTTTCGTGTGTTGACATCACGCTCCGCTACAGATGTCAAAATACGAAACGTGCGAAGCTCGGGCGGATTATTCTGGCTTATTACCTTACATGAGTAATTAGTTCATATGCTTGTAACCTTTCAGTTACAGCTTGGTACCAGAAGTTCAAGGGGTTTTCCGGAATTTTAAAATTTAACCCTAAAAAAAGATTTCCCAAATCTTTTGGCAGGTGATCAAAAATGAAATGGCGCAGCCCCTACTTTAAATAAAAACCCTATACTAAATATAAGTAAAGAAAAATTTAGATAATGTGAATGATAGTTAGAGATTATCGGTAGCACCGTGAACTTATTCAAGTTGACCTGAATATGACTTTATTATATATATATACACTTCAGCATACTTCTATATTCGTCCTTCGCCTATTTGACCTTATTGGTTTACTTATAAATTCTTTGATCGAATAAGCTTGAGGGACGAAAAATATCATACACGCAAAGGACACAATTTTAATCAATATTCCTTGCCACTTTACTCAGCCTGGCAACTCCGGACCTCTTCCAGAACCGTACGTGCACCTTTCAATGCATACTGGCTCACCCTTGATCATATTTTTCATAATTATTTCACTGACGGTAGGGTTTTGATACTATCTTCCCCTTCGTTAATTTTTTAATTAACTCTCACTTTCTTCTCGTGCACCGTTATGTATTGTTAGGTTTTAAGTAACTTTCTTATCTTATTTAAGAAACTAGAAAGCTACACCTAACATACATGATGATCAACTGGCCCCTTCTTTTCTCCCTACTAATTTTAACATATAACGTAGCTTGAAAATACTACGAGCTCTCCGTTTCCAACGTTAGTTAGTTAGTCTCAAGTACTAACTTAGGGCTTACTGCCCCTTAGGAAATCCCCAATTCATTAATATTCCGCTCAATTTGACTTGCCTTAGGCGCACAACTCTGTCCCTAAAAATCCCTTACCCGTTAGGGAGAGAAGGTTAAGTAACCATTGCTCTGTGGTAGGTTTGATTGATCGTTTGCGAATCAATCAAAGAGCTTAGCTATGGGTGGTATGAAACCCCCCATAGGTAATTTGATGGAAAGCTGGAAAGAAACCGCCATAGCAAATATAAGTTGGATAACTTTTGGAAGCTTTGTAAATCTTACCTTAGAAACCCTTTAGTGGCATGCTTTTGTCCCCTCCATCGTTAAACTTTAGGTAAACCACTTCTTTTACATCCTGTATTATCCAAAAAAGTGTAAGTAATTTAAGTAGATAAAAATATTGAAATAGCCTTCTTTTTATCAGTTGAAGTAGCGCTGTAGCAAGGCTTAAAAATTTAAGATCTTCCTCTGTTCATACCCCTTTTTATAGTAAGAATTTCCTCGACTCCTGGGCGGCTTAAATGAGCTTGAGTTTGCATTAGTCTAACTACCTTACAAAAATCCAGGTAATCTTGAGACTTTATACCTAAAATGGGATATTTATCAAAAAAAGGTAGAATTTTTTCTACAAAATCAGATAATTTAGTAACTCGATATTCAAAAACTTCTTTCTTACGATAAAGAATTCCACAACCAAAGAATTCAATAAATTTCTGTAATAACAACTCATCACGATTATGTTGAACCACAGCGAAAGATAAAGAGATCTGGTATCCAGCTGAATAATTTTTCGCTTTTCTTACTATAGCCATAAAACAACCCTCTCCCGAGACGAATCCGGCTAATCAGCTAGCATCTATTATTAATGGAACAGGAACTATTGGTCTAGCTACAGGGATAACATCTGGAAAAACAAGTTTCAATTTCTCAGGTAAACCTAAATTAAACGAAGCTTTTAGAGCTATGATTCGACGTATACCTTCAATAGTTAAATGTTCTTTATTTAAGACCATATTAAAGACTTGCTTAAATATTTCATAGTCAGCCAACTTTTGAGTCCTAAGAGGATAACACTCCAAATGATTTAGAAGAACTTTAAAATCACTCTTACTACTTATGCTATAATGAATATAATCCTTACGTAATGCATAGATTTTACCTACACCTAAACATTTTTGAATGTTTTCCAACAAGACTCGGTCTTTTTTATGGATAACTATGTGGAAAAATAATTTAACAACTCAACCTACCGTATTTATTTCATATTTTCCAACTTGTATCCCAAAAGAACCCTCAGCATCTATGAAACCAGAAATAAAACCTTTTAAACCTGCTCCATCATATTTGTTAAATGCTGAACCAGGAGAACCTGAATATAATCTTTTCTGTATGTTTACTAGAGGTTTACGATGGCTAAATCATAAGTTACTTACACTTTTTAGATGATAATACCCCTTAGGTAAAACCATACCATAACCACGTGGATGATGCCCTTTGGCACTACGAAATATATAATTTAGAGGGCGCACTCAAACTTCACATGAGGTAATATTGTAATTAACATCACTACTTATACTATTTATTACATACAAACCATCCAGAGATGTAGTTCCGGAATTTGAATATAACAATGCAGCGGGCGGTCGGATTTTTCATTCAAATAAACTTAGGTAACTTGTTATTGTTTTTATTATCTATGCGAATAGAACAACCCGAAAGGTTGAACTATTCATTCACTTATAGACAGCAGATTTATTAGTTTATATCCTGCTACAACAACAGACAGATAACAATTATAAAATTTCTAGCCCCCCCTTTGGCCCTTTGGACCCCCCCCAAAGGGGGAAAGGGCCCTGGTAAATAGCGAAATAGGGCCTAGTTCCATATAGTACCACTGGTTACTTAGTTGGATAATTACACGAGGGCTCAAATTTATTAGGCCCACCCCCCCCACAGCCGCCTAGTTTTTTTCTCCGAAGGTGGGCCGCAAGCTCCTGGTTTTGGAAACAAACAAGTTTGTTTAAAACTAGGCGGCGCCCGTGGGTCCTAATTAAAATGAATTGGTAGTTAATAAATATAATTGCCCTACTCATTCTTACACTTACCCTTTACGTTTCCCTTATTCATCATTACCGAACTCGGGATAATGAAAAAGGTACGTGTGAGGAGAAGCGTAAATGAAAACCTTAGAATTATTTATTAGATCCAACCCGCGCGCGGTGGCTGGATCCAACCCCCTCGCTTAACGGAGGGGTCGAGGTGGATCTTCTTTTATTCATACCAGATTTTATCTCTTTAATTAGGTTTAATCCCTCTAATGTAAGATGAGCTTTATTTTCAATTAATTCCCATACCTTGCATCAATCTTTAAAATTTAAGTATTTTTCTCCTTCTACCCTATGTTTATTAAATAAAGGGATAACTTTATTTTCAATGTCGCTATAGGTTTCTATTCGATATTGAAGAACATTATTTGTTTTTCTAACAAACCCACCAGAAAAAAAATCCTTTATACTTTTCATTAATTGCTCTTCTCTTATATGTTGACTCAAACTAAAGACTAAGAGGACTCTTTTTTTAATTTTATGGGTAGAAGAATTTATAATATTGACAGAGAAACAACCCTCCGCGGAAGTAAACCCAGCCAGTCAAAAAGGATGAGGAATTGAACTTACGGCCTGGCTACGCTGAGGAGACTGGAAGGTACCCTCCGAAATTATTTTATTATCAGCTATTAGCCCAGGCTCCGTCTGCCCCTTCTCCATCGAATGGTGAATAAGGGTCCCGGACCTTGAGTCAACTATTGCTGACTCAACTTCGGGTAAAGCTAAATAAGGATGAATCTTTATGCCTTGAAATATAGCATGTTTTAAATTGTTGACCGAAAGACCTTTATTCATCGAAGCTTTAATATAAATAATTTTTTTTACTCCTTCATCAGTTAGATGTTCTTTGTTTAATATTAGATTAACAACAAGTTTTAATTGTTTTATATCGCTTATCTTTTTAGCTGTAATTGGCGGATATTTATCCAGGTGATTTAGTATAACTGCTAACTCTTTTACTGTATGAATCATATATTGAGCTGCATTCTCTCCTTGTTTATAGACCTTACCTACTCCAAAAAATTTTTTAATTTTTTCTAATAACTCTCAATCTCTTTTATGAAGGCCTATTTTAAATTCAATTTGAATACGTCAACCTGTTTTTAATCTATTATTTTTAATTACATTAACGACGAAACAACCTTCACCTTCTATAAAACCAGTGATAAATCAAGGGTTGAGGTTAGTGTTGGTACCTCCAACACGAGCGCTGCACCCCTCGGTTCCGAACGAACCGGGGGTCTTGATTCCAGTACTGTTAACTATTGGTCTAGTTAAGGTCGAGATAGACCGTTTGCCTGATAAACTATTTGAGTTAATTGATGAAGTAATTCTTTTCGTATTCATTCCTGCTTTGATTAGATGAATTTTGTCTATTCCTTTTTTAGTCAAGTGGTCCTTATTCTTTATTAGTTCTGCAGCTTTACAAAAGTCAGAAAAATCTAAAGCCTTAACTCCAACAACTTGATATTTATTAAAGAACGGGATAATCTTTTCAGTAATATCAGAAAATTTTGTTACAATGAAATATCCAAATTCTTTTTTTTGAGAAACATAACGACCACATCCAAAATAAGAAACTAAACTTTTCATTAGTTGCTCATCTCGATTGTGTTGAGTAATTTGAAATACTAATTGAACAGTTTCTCTAATTTTTTTTGAAGATTTTAAAATATTAATAAAAAAACAGCCTTCAGCAGAAGTGAATCCAGAGACTCAATTAGGATTTGTAATAACTTGATTTGCAACTAAAGGTCTCAAAACAGGAATAGTATTTGGGAAAGCCGCTTTCAATTCAGGAGATAAACCTTTATTAATAGAAGCTCTAATATTAATTATTTGTTGTAAACCGACGGTTGTTAGATGTTCTTTACGATTTATTAAATCGACAATTTTTTTAAATAATTGATAATCTGATCTTTTTTGAGTAATCAATGGATATTTATTAAAATGATCTATTATAACCTTAAAATCAGTAAGACGTGATACTTTTAAACTAACAACTTTGTTAATTTTTTTATCATAAATAGTTCCTACTCCTAATGTTGATTGAATTAATTCTAGTATTACTCTATCCTTTTGATGAAGATTAATTACAAAGACTGGTCGAACTATTCAACCTAACTTTAATTTTAAATTTCTACTACTACTAATAGAGAATGAAGCCTCTCCGTCTACAAACCCTGTTATTAAATTAGGGTCTAGTTTAATTTGTAACTTTGCTGCTATAGTAGAATACAATCTAGCCCTTTCTGTTAAATATAATGTTATCTGTTTATTTATTTGATTAGAAAGGGCTATAGTAGAATACAATCTAGCCCTTTCTGTTAAATATAATGTTATCTGTTTATTTATTTGATTAGAAAGGATTCCGATTTTAGAGTTTCAATAAAAACTCTGAAGAGTACATCTTAAACATGGCAATATAATTCCATGTCTACTACCGTTTACTCGTTGCTCTTTTTCAGTAACATTTCTCAATATTACTAATTTAGATCCGCGATTACCTTCCTCAGTTTCCTGAATCTTTCAGCTTGTTACCGTACATGATTGATTAGTTCATCCCCCTTCGCAGGTTGGTACTGTTGATACTAAGGTTTCCCCGGAATTTGGCAGTAAAGGACCTGCTAGTAGTAGGGTAAGTCCTGAATTACCCGGCCATCCTAATAAAATAAAACAAGAGCTCAATGCACCTAATAAAAAGTACATTAAACCTCCTGTAGTAGATAACTCAGAATTTCTATAAATAGTGCTTAATATATATAAACCATAACTCTGCAATTCTATTGAAAGAAAAATAGAAACTATGTCATTTGTAGACATTAAAAATACGGCACCGCTAATAATAAATAATAAAATTAACGAGGTAAACTGGGATTTATCCTTTAAATTCTAAATATTTAACTTTAATACACGAAAAGACTACTTTTAATCTAACCTTAGCCTCACCGTTTTGACGCTTAGCTGCTGGCATTTCGCACAAGTTATGTTAAATGGGCGTTACACCGTCCTCTAATTATTCGAAAACGTCCTTACATAGGCGAACCTACTAAGACGATCGGATTTTTAAGATACAACCATATATTTGATAAATCTGATAACCTTTATAGAGCCCAGCCCCCCTCCCTACACAAGTTAGGCAGCTACTAGTAAGGTAACCCTACTCAATTTTACCTATTATACATTTCATCCTTAATGGCTTTTAATAATGCAATCCCCTCTGAGGTTAAGTGCGTCTTATTTTTTATTAAGTCAGATGCTTTTTTAAACCTTTCAAAGTCTAATCGTTTAACTCCTGAAATCCTGCGCAGTACCGAAGGTACGTGCTGGACTGCCCCTCCCTCGGGAGGGGCTGGAGAATATTTTGTTAAGAATGGTATTAATTTTTGGTTAATCTCATCAGACCTGGCGATAATCCATTCAGCTACTTCACGATTTTTGTAGGCGGAGCCTACTCCTTAATTGTTCCACGAGCTTGCGCCCCCCCCCAAGAATTTAGTTTTTAATACAAACCAGTTGCGGACACCACCTGTGGTGGTTGCAACCTACCCTTCGGGTTGGACATGGTTTGTGTTAAAAACGTGTTAAAAAAATATATATTTTTTTAACTCGAAAGTACCCCTAGTAATTCTTTATCCCTAATGTGTTGACTTAAACTAAAGACTAGATTTACTGCATACCCGGCTTTTCGAAGCACAGCTACCTTCCCCTTGGGGAAGTCTTTTCATTTTGATAAATAGAAATAAAGTTTCAGTTGAAACCACCTTCGGAGACATACGGTTTCAATTGAAACGTGCGGAGCTCGAAAGATCCTTCAGCAGTTATAAATCCGGATAATCAATTATAGTCAACCCTAACGGGTTGAAGATACCTCAAATTTGGGTTTTATAGCCGGAATAATCTCTGGATACTCAGCTTTTATTATATTGGGTAACCCTTTATTTAAAATATTTTTTTATATGTATATATAAAAAAAGCAGCCCTGCGGGCTCGCCTTAGCGAAAATATCTTTAATAAACCATTTAAGTTATTATGTTCTCCTTTATCCATTAGAAGAAGAATATCCTTAAATATTAAATAATCTTTTCTTTTAATAGTCGCTAAAGGATATTTATCAAAATGAGGTAAAATATACTTTACTAAATCCTTTGTAGATCCAACAGTATAGTAAATCACCCCTAAAGGGGTGGATCTTACCTATTTTAAAAAAAGCTTGAATTTGGACCAATAGATCCGGCCGCAAGGGCGGATCCACCCCTAAAAGGGGTGGATCTAAATCTTTAGGATCTAAACCTATAGTGAATATGGGTTGAATTTTTCATCCCATACCCGTATTTTTCTTAGATATAGATACAGTAAATGAGCCATCCCCGTCGACCCTTTGGGTGCTTTTTTTATATATATAAAAAAATGTAAATCCGGTAATAAATCAAGGGTTTAAACTAGAGCCATTAGCTAATTGAGGAAGATTTTCTGAAGATACAGCAGTTGTCGTCGTGTATAGTTGTTTATTTAGAATTATATTAGATGGGTTTCCCGCTATAAACTTTCTTTCAAACCCTCTTAGAGCACATCTTAACACTAAATCCTTAATCTTTTTATTAATGTAACTACCATTTGCTCGTTGCTCTTTTACAAACTTTATATAGTTTGACTTAGATCCGCGATTACCCATTTCTCTTTGGATAGCCAATAATTTTTGGCTACTTTTGCGCGCGAAACAGAGCAACCATGGACACAAAACGTTCCAAGGATACTCATTCGTAAACACGAGCAAGCAAAGGGTTATCTTTTGACTTGTTACCATACATGAATAATTAGTTCATCCACCACGGTAAAATTCAACCAGATTTGGTATCAGAAGTTTTAGGGTTTTTCCGGAGTTTGGCAGTTTTTCCCATAATATGGACAATTTCCTGCGAAACTACATGTAAACCCTGTTATAAACCAAGGATTTAAACTAGATTTCGGACGCCTTCCGGCTGCGAAAAAATATATAAATATATTTTTTCCGAGTTAAAATAAACCTGACAAGGTTTATTTTAACACGTTTTTCGCACAAACCTTGTCAGGTTTGTCCCTAAAACTTAATTAGGTGCCCGGGTGGCTCGCCTTTAGATATTTGAGGTTGAAGATTTTTTTTGAATGTTTAGTTGTTGACCTCAGACGCCGCGCGGACCTGCCGCTAACCCCGCGGCGTACGTCGCGGACCCATCTATATATATATAATTCTATGTCCAGAAGGTGCGCACTACAGGGGTCCCTCGGTTGCAGGCGCCTCATACGCGCCTGCACCTTTTTTATAAATAAAAAGTAAAAAATTTTTCATCTTTTTATTATTAAAAAAATGCTTTAATACGCGCTAGTTCCCCCCTTAAAATATTTAAAAATTTTTTAGTAGCTTGCGCTACGAGGTAGCAACTAGATTAAATTATAAACCCCCCCCTGAACTAGGGTGCAGCAGGGCGCGTTAGCGGCTGAGTTTATAATACAACGTGGTGTTGCCCAAAGGGCTACTCCTCGTGGTGTTATAAACGTATAATAATATATTTTTATTAAGGTGTCCTCCTTCAGCCCGCAAGTTAGGACTCGTATAGTCGTTTATTTAGAATTTGGTTAGAATGGGATTCCAGCTAAGTCTTTCTTTCGAACCCCTCTTAGAGCACACCTTAACACTAAATCCTGAATTTTTGGATTAATGTAACTATCGTCTGCTCGTTGCTCTTTTACAAACTTTATAAATTTTGACTTAGATCCGCGATCGCTCACGTTATTTTCATAAGCCTTCAAACTTATTACCTTACATGACTGATTACTTCATCCACCTGCAGAGTTTATCCTGCGGCTTGGTACTTGAAGTTCTAGAGTGTCCCCGGAATTTGACAGTTTATCCCTAAATGGATGAATTCCCAATTCATCCACAGGATCTAAAATATGCTTAATCTTTTTTTCTACCTGTATTCATGCCGTCTTTTAAAGCTTTAAATATATTATAACCTTCTTTAGTTAAATGAACTTTATCATCCATTAAACGTAATGCTGATTTTAAATCATTAAATTCCGTACGTTTAGCTCCTTGTAGAGTATATCTGTCTAGAAAAGGAACGAGGTCTTGTTTTAACGCACTGAATCTTTTTATAGTTAATTCTACACTATTACGTTTATCTGATGATACTATAAATCCAGTATTAAAAAAATCTTTTAATTTATTTATAAGCTCTAAATCTCTCGCATTTTGACTCAAAGTAAATCTAAGTCCTGCTTCATAACCAGCTTTACATTCAACATTCTCTCGTAAATTTATAGAGAAACATCCCTCTGCTGTTATAAACCCCTAAATTCAATAAGGTTCTAAGTTATCTACTAATTTTACAATTGGTCTTGCTACTGGTTTAATGTCAGTAAACATTTCCCCCAATCACCCCTTTAACCCTAAATTTAAAGAAGCTTTTAATGCCATTATTTTTAAAAGACCTTGGTCAGTTAAATGTTCTTTATTTCTTATAAGTATAACTATTTCTTTAAATAATTCATAGTCAGCTTTTTTTTTGAGAACATAAAGGGTAGGTATCGAAATGTGGTATTATGTAATTTGTTAAATCTTTAACAGAACTTATTACATATTGAACCCCGGATCCATCTTTTCTCGTATGAATTTTACCAACATACCCAAAGAATTTTTGTATTTCTTGTAGAAGTATTAGATCTTTAGGATCTAATCCTATGGTAAACGCAGGTTGTACCTTACATAGTGATTTACCAGTAGTAGCTTTAGATACAAAAAGAGTAAAAGAACCATCTCCGTCGACCCTTTGGGTGCTTTTTTTATATATATAAAAAAATGTGAATCCTGTTACAAATCAAGGATTAAGAGAAGATTTAGAAAAAACTGTATTACCTTTTTGTATTTCAGCTATGTTTGTAGAAAAGAGTCGTTTGTTCATAATTAGGTTATAAGAAGTTAAGGGTAGTTTTTTCGATCGAAACAATTTCTTAGATCTTTTTTCGGGATATTCAATTATTTTCAGATGTTCTCCCATTTTATTAATTAATTTTGTACTATAAATTGTGTTAAATATTCCATTTTCTAATGAAGGATACTCATATACTAAAACTTTTCCAGAATGGAAACTTGTTAATAGTAATATAAATATACTAATAAAAAAAAGAAATATTTGAAATATTTGTGTTATATTGGTTATTTGAAGTAAACCTCCATGTAAACCTACAACTCCTTTACTAATAATAGCTAAACTCATTATATGATGTAAAATACAATAAGTTAGAGCAATCATAGCATTTCTATTAAAAAGTATAGATAAATCTCGTCTTGTAGTAACGGCATTGGAAAATAATAATGATAAGATAGAAAATAATAACATTTAAAAAATTATAAAAAAAGGATAGCTAATTTATCGCAGTAAATTACTTGCGGAGCTACTTTGATACGTAGACCACTAAAAACTTTATCTAGCTAAGCAA
>Ga0210402_10004689_pt1 | contig 12396 bp, 10 predicted proteins | sample IncBWC7MmetaG_FD_161055 | JGI IMG/M metagenome (GOLD analysis project Ga0210402, IMG submission 161055) | Forest soil microbial communities from Barre Woods Harvard Forest LTER site, Petersham, Massachusetts, United States - Inc-BW-C-7-M | ecosystem: Environmental > Terrestrial > Soil >...
AACAGCTCGCTCTGATTAATGTTCCCCGTGATCGTGCGTATGGCCAACCGAGCAGGGCGCAGACTGACGACCATGGTCACCGGCTCCACCATTGCGACGCCGACGTCCACCCCGCAGGTCTCCGGAACATACCGGGCGACGTCAAAGAGCTGGGTGAAGGCTCAGAAAGGGGGAGAATAATGGCATCGGGGCAGACCGCGCGACGCCGCCATTCTCATATCCTGAGGTTGGGTGTCTCGGCTGTCTTGGGTGTGTCAGCTGTCTTGGCAGTTGCTCGCGGCGTGTGGATTCTCGGCAGAGACCAGCTACAAGGGCAGGCGATGCGGATCAGCGGTGTTCGCCAGGATGCTTCTGCCCCGTGGCCAACGCCGAGCGTCCGAGGGATCCCCGAAGGGCCTCCATACGTGACCTACGTGAGCCGCAACGGGCGCTACTTTCTCGATCAGTACCGGAAGCCGCTCCAAGTGAAGGGGGACTCCCCTTGGGCCCTGATGACCAGACTGTCCCCGGTTCAGGCCAAGCTTTGGTTCAAAAATCGCCAGGAACATGGCTTCGACGCGGCGATTGTGTCGCTAATCGGGTCCATTGGGAACGGTGGCCCGAGTGATGACGGCAGCACTTTCGATGGGCTTCGCCCGTTCGCCGACGGCAACATCTTGGACTGGCAGGAGCCGTACTGGCAGCGAGTAACAGCCTACCTGCGAATGGCTGCGGATCATGGCATCACCGTATTTCTTTACCCGATTGACGGCTGGACTATCGGGCGTTCCTTCATTCCTGAGTCAATCGGGCAGTGTCATAGCTATGGCCGCAAGGTCGCTGAGCGCTTCCGTGACCTGCCCAACATCATATGGATGTCAGGAGGCGATTACATCCCCGCCACCAAGGATTTGGCGCGAGGAAGTGATGTCGACCATTGTATCGACGCGATGATGCGCGGAATCAGGGAAGCAGGAGACGGCCGCCCGTTCTCAATCCAGCTTGCAGGGGACAAATCGATCTCGAACGATAACCCCTACTGGGCAAGCCGGGTTGACTGGAATTTCGTCTACACGTACTACCCGACATACCGAGCCGTTCTTCAGGCGTACGGACGTCAGCCAAGAATTCCCGCGATTCTGGGCGAGGCCAACTACGAGGGTGAGAACAATCAGCCCGAGACGCTGCCCACCACGGATGAGACCCTTCGCCGGCAAGTGCTGTGGGCGCTGGCCTCTGGCGCGGCCGGCGAGTTTGCCGGCAGCCACGACTGGGCGTTCCATGACGGCTGGGAGCAGCGACTGTCAACCCCCGCGGTAATACAGATCGAGCGACTGCGAAATTTCATATCGGGGCTGCCCTGGTGGCAATTGGTTCCAGATACCAGTGACATGGTCGTCATCCGGGGACGCGGCACCCAACTGAAGACCGATGACCCGATGGACGTTCTCGATAACGATTACGTGACAGCCGCAAAGACACCAGATGGGCGCGTCGCAGTGATCTACATTCCCACCCAACGCACCATTTCGGTGAATCGGGCGGCGCTACCGCCCGGATGCCGAGCGGCCTGGATAGATCCGAGTTCTGGCACAAGCCACCCCGTGCCTATGTCGAGTACCTTCACTACGCCAGGCACCAACGCCGGTGGCGATGCCGATTGGCTCCTTCTACTCACATCGTGAAGACCCGGTTAACACATACGCGGCAGCCGCAACCTCACCCTCGAGCGCTTTCCGCCGCGACGGCTTCGCCAACATCGCCTACGCCCACCGCTCCTACGGCCACGATAACCAGCGCATCCCGCATTCTACGGATACACATGAACCAGACATCAAGAACTGCCGGTCATATAACGCAAACACGCCGGGCGTGATCGCCGGATCAAGCTGACTTGCGCACTAACGTGGCCGAACTGGCGTCGACAAACGAACTGCTATGCATTATCATTAAGAAATGAGCAATCTTGCAGCTTCCACAGATGGTGTTCCCCCGCTGGCACTGCAAACGGAGTTCTGGAACGAGTGGAACTTGTCGCATTTGGCCTCGGCCAAACGTGACTCTTTCCAACTCCAGCAGCGAGAGGTCGCTTATGCGGCGGCGGCCCGCGTGGCGGCGGCCCTAGAGGATGAACGACCTCTTCGCATCCTGGACTTCGGCTGCGGCACCGCTTGGCTCGGCGCTTCAATGACCTCTTTCGGTGATGTGACCGGCATCGACCTGTCCCCGGCCGCGATCGAGCACGGCCGGCAAGAGTTCCCCGACGTGCATCTAATCGCTGGAAGCTTCACGGATGAAGCTCTGGTCGGGCCATTCGACTTGATCATCAGCTCGGATGTGATCGCACACGTCTCTGATCAGCAAGAATACATCCTGCGGGCCGCCGACTTGCTGCGTCCCGGTGGAATCTTTCTCTTGATGACTCAGAACGGATTTGTATGGCGCCGGTCGAGCCAGCTGAGGCCGCAAGGTCCTGGACAGATCAGAAACTGGCCATCACTCAAAGCCCTTCGGGAGATGCTTAAGGGCGGTGGCTTCCAAATACTTTGTATTGGATCCATTCAGCCGGCAGGGGACCGCGGAGTCTTGCGCGTGCTCAACAGCCGCTCGCTTAGGGGCGTTTTCAAGCTTCTAGGCCTCGGCACATTCTGGAGGACACTCCTGGAGCGGCTCCGCGTCGGGCGAGACTTTACGATCGAGGCGAGCCGTCGCTAATCTCCCGGTCGCCGCATGGGGAAACGGGGGCGGGACAGGGTAGGGTCGAAGTAAGTAGGTTTTTCGCTGGCCTACGGCTATTAAATTGCTGACTTGAAGGAGCGTGAGCGATCTCAAGACAAATTCGCAGCCGTGGGAAGGATCACGGATTTTGCACATTTGAACGCCTCGGCGTACCGTGCCCGGCATTCCATGCCCCGCAATCGCGCCAGGCCGAGGAAGACCTCGTCGTCCCACCAGTCGCGACCTCGCTGCGACGGGAAGCACTTGTGCAGCAGTTCGACCTTGCGGTGTGCGATGCGAGACGACAGCGGAACATACATCGACGGGCGGCCGAGGTCGCCATCCCATTTCGGGATCTCGTAGGCGAGGTAGAGCTGATCGCGGAAGACTGTGGGCACGATTTCGCCGATGGTCCGGTGATCCTGATGTGCATCGTCACGCGATGGCGCGACAATGAGATCGGGCGAGCATGACGGCGCTATCTCTTCCACGATCCCCTTCACCTGGCCCCAGACCGCAGGCAGCCGACCTTCCGGCAGGTCGTGCAACTCTATAGTGAGGTCGGCGGTCGGCAAGAAAGCGCTGGCTGCAGTGCGGGCCTCCTGTTGACGGTCTGCTGTTCCCGTCATCACCACGTAGTGGGCCCGCAATCCTGGCTCACTCTCCGCAAGACTGAGCAGCGTGCCGCCGGCGCCGATCTCGATGTCATCGGGGTGTGCGCCAATGATCAGCACAGACAGCGGCCTGGCCGCAGACGTCGTCAAGTGCAATGGCAACATGGCCCACCGCTACTTCCATCAGTGCTCGGCTAGATTCCTGCCTCGGCCGATCGCCTCGGATTCCCGTCCACATGAGTACCGGCCGACCGGCCGTGATACATGCATCTGCCACGTCACACGGTGACGGGCTTGCTACCACGCTGCCGCGGCTGGAGTCGCCGCGGCGCCCGCAGGCGCACCACCCTGGGCCACGCCCGAGCGTTCCGGGTCCCAGACCATCCACGGGCAGTGGCCTCGCTGGTACATATCCTCTAGTTGCGCTCGCTCCTTCACCGTGTCGGCAGGTGACCAGTACCCTTTGTACGGGAAGGCAAGGACTCGCCCGCGGGGGACCAACCGCACGAGCGCGTCCTCTACGAGGTCTTCGCCCTCGTTGAGATGATCAAAGATCTCGGGACGGAACACGAAGTAGCCGCCGTTTTCCCACTGGCGCAGATCCTGCATGGGAGTCACCCTCGTGATGAAGCCGTCTTCACCGACATCCACCACATGGTGTGACGACTGAGGCGGGACCGCGAGCAAGCAGGCCGCCGCGCTGCTCGCCTCGAAGCGCACGATCATGTCGGGCAGCGGCGCGTCCGTGAAGACGTCCGCGTAGTTGGCCAGGAACATCGGCTCGTCCTCGACGAACCGGCGGACCCGGCGCAACCGTTCCCCGATCGCCGAGTTCAGGCCGGTATCGACGAAGGTGATCTGCCAATCGGAGATATCTGTCTTGAAGAGCTTGGCTTTCTTGCCTCCACCCTCTAGGACGAAATCGTTGGACCTGGTTTCATCGTAGTTCAGGAAGAAGTCCTTGACGTACGAGGCGCCGTAACCGAGGCAGAGCACGAAATTAGTATGGCCGAAATGCGCGTAATAGCGCATGACATGCCACAGCATCGGGCGCTCCCCGATCATCGCCATCGGCTTCGGGCCGGTGTGGACGCCGTCGCGCATCCGCATCCCCAGACCGCCGCAGAAAAGCACGACTTTCATGATTCACCCCACAGAAACGATTTGGAGCTCGGGGATCGGGAAAACCAGCTTTCCTCCCCACGATCCGGAATAGCTGAGCTGGCGGCTGATTTCCTCCCGCAGGTTCCACGGCAGGACGAGTATGTAGTCTGGCCGGGTCTCGGCCAGCCGCTCGGGCGGGAGAATCGGAATGTGTGTGCCCGGCAGGAATTTCCCTTGCTTGACCGGGCTACGGTCGACCGTGTAGGAGAGCAAGTCCGACCGGATGGCGCAGTGGTTCAGCAGCGTGTTGCCCTTTCCCGGGGCGCCGTATCCGGCCACGGAACGCCCTTCGCGCGCCGCGGCGAGTAGGAACCCGAGCAGGTCGCTCTTGATCTTCAGCACCGCGGCTGCGAAACCCTCGTGGCCGGCGACAGTGTGCAGGCCCGCGACCTCCTCCGCGGCCAGCACTGCCTTGACCCGCCCGGTCGGCTCGCCGCCGTTCTCCTCCGGGCGGGCGTAAACGCGCAGCGATCCGCCGTGCGTGGCAAGCTCGTCCACGTCGAGCACGCGCAGCCCGGCGGTCGCGAGCGCGTGGGAGGAGGTGAGCAGGGAAAGGTAGGAGAAATGCTCGTGGTAGATGGTGTCGTACTGCCGGCGCTCGATCAGCCGGAGCAGGTGCGGGAACTCCAGCGTGACCATGCCCTCGTCCTTGACAAGGGCGCGCAGCCCGGCCGCGAAGCTCCGGATATCCGGCACATGAGCGAAGACGTTGTTCGCGGCCACGAGGTCGGCCGGGCCGCGCCGGTGTGCGATCTCGCGCCCGGTTTCGGCACCGAGGAACTGAACCTCCGTCGGGATGCCGCGGGCGCGGGCTGCCTCGGCCACGTTCGCGGCCGGCTCGACGCCGAGCACCGGGATGCCGGCCGCCTTGAAGTGCTGAAGCAGGTAGCCGTCGTTGCTGGCCACCTCGGTGACCAGGCTGTCCGGAGTCAGATCCAGACGTCCGATCATCGCCTCCGCGTACCGCTTCGCATGGTCGACCCATGAGTCGGAGTACGAGGAAAAGTAGGCATAGTCGGAAAAGATATGCTCACCGGAGACATAGGCGGGAAGCTGCACGAGCAGGCATGCGTCGCACAGGCGAACGTGAAGTGGATAGAAGACCTCGGCGTCGTCGAGTCTTTCCTCGGGAACGTAGCTCTCGCATAGCGGAGACATCCCGAGATCAACGAACGTGCGAGTAAGTAGTGCACCGCACACGCGGCAGTTATGCGACGTCGGCATAGAGCCAACACCTCCGACTCTCCGCCTGGTCAGGGACCGGGCTAACATTGATAAGCGCAACAAACGAGTCATCTGCAGGAAAACGGGACATAAATGGACAGGCATCTGTGCCGGGCGTGCCGGGAGCCAGCGGGTCGCCTTGTGCTGGACCTCGGTGAACAGCCGGCCTGTGACTATTTCCCGTCGTGCGACGATCCGGGGCCCGACCCCGTGTACCCGCTGCAGATGTGGCTGTGCTCATCATGTGGCCTGGCCCAGTTGCTCGCCGACCCCACCGTGCCGGAGGAGCCGAGGGGCACCGAACCCGCCGCGCTCGTCGCGCAGGCCGCTGATGCCGTGGATAAGGTCACCGCGGCGGGATTCTTGCCGGAGCACGGCGTGGTGGGCGAGTACGGCAGTCCTCATGGTGGGTCCTGGCTGGGCCTGCTGACCGCTCGCGGGCTCGTGCCGTCTGGATCCGGCGGGCAGGCGGACGTGATCGTTGATTGCTTCGGCTTGATGCACGCGGCGGACCAGCGCAGGGCCCTGGCCGAGCGCGCGTCCAGGATTGGGCCGGGCGGAGTGCTGTTGCTCCAGTATCACGCCCTGAGTACCATCATCGGCGGTCGGCAGTGGAACGCGCTGAGGCACGGGCACTACGCGTACTACTCCACGACCGCGCTGACCGCGATGCTGGCGGCGGTCGGCTTCAGCCCGGTCACTGCCTGGCAGTTCAGCCTCTACGGCGGCACCGTCTTGCTGGCCGCGTCCAGGAACAGGGAACGGAACGGTCGGTCTGACGCCATCGTGCAGTCGCTCCTTGCCGAGGATGCCCAAGCCGGCGTCTGCGATCCCGGCGCTTTCGCCGACCTGCAGCGGGATGTGCGTGCTCACGCTAGGACCCTGCATGACTGGCTGGTGGCGGAACGGTCCGCCGGACATAAGGTGCTCGGCTATGGCGCCGCATCAAGGGCGGTCGCGCTATTGTGCCAAGCACGAGTGGATCGTCGGCTTCTGCCGACGGTGATCGATGCCTCGGCCGCCAAGCAGGGCCTACGGATGCCGGGAACCGACATTCCGGTGGTCGCCCCCGCCCGGCTGGCCGCGGACAAGCCGGACGCGGTGCTGCTGTTCGTCCCGGACCTGCTGGCCGAAGTCCGGGCTGCCTACCCGGAAGTCGAGGCCGCGGGCGGCCGGTGGGTGGACGCTCAGGCATTTGGCTCACGAAGCTTGTAGCAGGACACGCAGCCGGGTTAGGCATCGTGCCCGCGTAGGACCGATGCTGCCGATTGGCAGCCCGAGCTCATCGGATATGTCGGCGTAGGACGCCGGCGGGTCGGCCATGAGCAGCTCGAGCAGCTGCTGCCACCGCCAAGGCAGGCGGGACAGCGCCTCGCGAACGGTCCTTGCGCGCTCGTCGGCGAGAAGGCGCTCGTCGATCTCCGGCCCGTGGGGCACAGCGCCATTGAGTTCGACGTCGTCCTGGCTGGGGACAACCCTCTTGTGCGCCGCCAGGCAGCGCAGGCACTCGTTCCGTGCGGTCGCCGCGAGCCAGGATCCTAGCCGATCCGGGTACTCGATACGGTCAATGTGCTCGAGCAATCGCAGCCAGGTCGTCTGGGCGACGTCGGCGGCATCGCTTTCGACCAGCTTGAAATCTACGGTGATGGACCAGATCAGCCTCGCGTACTGATCAACCAGGCGTTTCCATGCCTGGTGATCCCCGTTGGCTGCGCGCCGCATCAGCGCCGCCACGTCGAGCACGCCGAGATCCTGGTCGAGCATAGTCGTCAATTGCTCTCTCCAATTCCTGATCTAGAGACACTCAGGCGGCGGCCTTCCTCACGACTCCGTGACGACACGCCGCGAAGCGCGCGGTTGCCGGCCTTCGTGCTTACGTTCATGCGGGCTGTCATTCCGCGGCTGTCAGCCATCCACAAGGCGGTGACCCATAGCAGGGGCAGCGCGAGGCTCAGGGCCAGGTAGGTCCGGGCTACGTCATTGCCGAAGCGAATCTGTGCCGCTGCCAGCACGCCGGCCGTGGCACAGCCCAGGTCGACGACGGCGACCCGGTGAAGGTAGTCCCTGGCCCAGTTGGATATGCGCCCGCCGGCCTCACGATCAGACCGGTCGCGGACGACGGCATAACCGGACACGGGTACCCGCATCCCGTGGCCAGCCGGCCGCCGATGACACCGTCAGGACAAGGACCACAACGAAAACCCGGCCCGGCAACCTTTTGCGGACTGAAGCCAGCCGATTGCGACCCACTGACCATCCGCTCCAAAGGACATCAGTAATGCGCTCCGCTGGACATGCGTAATCCAAGGGAATTCGGACTGGCCGACTCTCCTTGCTATGTGATGAGGTCGCTCCTTTGACCGCATTCACGAAGACCAAAACTCCCCCCACAGCTGGAATCTATTCCTCGTCTAGCACGCCGCCTAGCATGTGACATGCGGATTCCAGGGCTCTTCCAGCCGTCTTCCCAGGGAATATGGAACACGACAAGAAGAACCGATCGGGAAACTAGCGGGTGCCGTCAGAAGGCTTGCTCAATTCCGCAGACGTAAGATGCTGCCCGGGCATGCAGTCAATCGACCATGCTCCGGTGGCGTATACAATCACCCATGCGCTCAGCCTGATATCCGGTGGTTGGGGTTACTCCTTGTGCCATGGCGCTCTGAGGCGCGGCGGTCGCGGGTGCCCAGGAACGGCAGCGAGCACGTCTCCGTGAAGGCGCCTAGGACGTATTTCCTCTGCTTTCCTCGGCCAGACCGGACTGCATGTATTCCAGCGCTCTTCCAGCCGCGGGAACTGGGCAGGCAGGAGAAGTCCGAGTAAGCAGTCGATCGAGCGTGCACTCCTGCCATCGGGAGCGGCCAGAGCGGCACGCAATTCATCCCGGCGATGCCGCGGAAGACAGTCATACAAGGCCGCGCGAACGACCGGATGGCGGAACGCGTAGCCTTCGCCCCGTTCCTCAAGGAGGCGCAGCCGCAGCGCGCGGTCCAGCGCATCGAAGAGGACCGGTATGTCCACCGGAGGTTTCAGTGCCGCCGCTCCGGCGCGGAGCTGGCTCAATGAGATCTCAGTAGCGCCGACGGCAGCGGCCAGCCCCAGCACCCGGCGCAGGGGCTCGTCCATGAGCGCCAGTCGCATCCCGATGAGGATGCGCCTACGGGTCGGCAGTCGTGCGGCAAGCCACGAGAGGTCCTGACAGTCTTCGTCCGCAGCGAATGGGCTGCCGTGCGCGCTCATGCCCTGAACAAGCTCCCGGACGAATAGCGGATTGCCTCGCGACTGTGCGTAGATGTGAGCCAGGGTATCGTCGCTGACGTGCGCGCTGGGAAGCATGGCGTGCACCAGTTGATCGGTGGCCTGCCAGGACAGGCAATGCAGGTCGATTCTGAGCCAGAGACGCTCTCGCGTCATCGCCTCGATCATTTGCGGGAAGTCGGCGTTGACCTCGATATCCGGGTCTCGCAACGCCCCGACCATGAGCAGCGGCGTGCCGACGGCCAGATGAGCAAGGTACTTGATCAGATCGAGGCCGACGGCATCAGCCTCGTGCAGGTCACCGAGGACCAGAAGGACAGGCTTCGTGCGAGCTAGGTCCATCAAGAACTGAACAATGGAAGGGAAGAGATCGAGATAGTAATCGCGTAGATCGGGCGCCGGAGCCGAGAGCGGAATCCCGGCCCCCAGCGAAGGCACGAACCGTGCCAGGGCCGGGTATGCGCGCGCGAGCTCGGTGCGCTCGGCCTCTGACCGGTTCGCCGCGTAATCTTCAAGCGCGACCGCAAACGCGCCGCAAGCGAACTGGTCCGCATGCGCGCCTCGGCCACCGCAGAGCGTGACGGCTCCTCGCGCACTCGCCTGGATCGCGAACTCGTCCAGCAGCCGGGTCTTGCCGACTCCCGTCTCTCCACTGACGACGATCATGCCCGGCTGCTCGCCGTCGCGTCGCATGAGCTGACCGAACATATGCCGGATCACTCGCTCCCGGCCGACGAAGGGGCAGCCATTAGCAGCAGCGTGGACGGGCGATGACCTGCTAAGGCCGCCCTGGCCATTAACCCGGTCCGGCGTTGACCATTGCTGCGGAACGCGGCTTGTGAGTATCTCATTACGGAGCGAGACGGTTTCCGGTTGAGGTGCGAGATCAAGTTCCTGCCGCAGGACCGCCTCGCAGCTGTGGAACTGACGTACGGCCCGGTCGGGTGCTCCCATCGACGCGTGCAGGCGCATGAGCTGACGATGAACGGATTCTCGCGTCGGGTCTTGCTGGAGCACATCGCGAAGCCGGTCCGCCGCTTCGCTGTAGGAGCCGCGGCGCTCAAGCGTCTCTGCCATCCCGAGCAGCAACCGGATATGCAACTCCGCCAGGGCAGTGCGACGCTCTGAGCACCAGCTCTCGTAGCGGTCCTCCGGCAGCAGCTCACCGCCGTAAACAGCGAATGCAGCCTCATAAGCTGAGATTTCCTTGCGGCGTAGCGCGTCCTCGGCAAGCTGCTCGAACTCGTCCGTATCGACTATGGCATGCTCGGTGCTGAAGACGAGCATGCCGTCCGCTAGATGCAGATACGCCGAATCCTGACGTCGCGGAAGACCGGGTTGCAACGCGCGGCGGGCAACATGAAGAGCCTTACCGAGGCTATTGAGCGCGGATTCCGCGTTCACTTTCGGCCAGAGGACGTCGGTGACCTGCTCGCGGTGCAACGCGTGCCCCGGTTGGACGGCTAGAAGCTTGATCAGAGTCTTGGCGCTACGCCTCGGCCAATCGGATACGGCCTGCCCGACGTCGCTGCGTTCAATGCAGAATCCTCCGAGCAGCCTCAAATGCAAAGGCGCAATCCCGTTCGGCTCCGAACGCCGCACCTGCGGGGCACCTGCCCCGGGCGCCGGCGGATGGATGTCCCTGCGTGCCCGGGCCGGAACGCCCGAGACACAATGAGCGTCACTCATCGCCTGCCCTCCGCCGACTTGAAGTTGGCTGGGTGACGCTGCCCGACTCGGGCTGTGCGCGGGCCGCATCAACGTCACCCGGACGGATGGCTAGTGCGGCAGGCGCAGATCCACGACGCGAATGAATCAAGGCCGCCGAGTACGCGCACCGTCTTCATGCGGATCACGTCAGTCAGGCGAGAAGAGGAAGCACCTTTCAGATCTAGCAGACGACCGCCGTCGCAAGCTTGACGTGACGCGAAGCCGACGCCACATCGGAACTTGACCAGGCTGATACCAGTATTTTGGACTTACCATCGAAAGCCCCCCACTCTGGGCTCTGCGACTCGCTGTCAGGTCGAAGGAGGTGGCGAGAGGCCGCCCGCCTCCTTATACGCCACCGGAAGAGCAGGGGCTGGACCATCCCAGTGGGGATATGTAGGTACCAGCTTGGTCCATAAGCCCGTACGTTTCAACACATGAGTCGATGAAATTCGCGTAACTGGACGAAATATAGCCTCTTAACTAACGGTAAACTCGCAAGTCACAACAGTCGCTCTTCCACCATGCGGTGGGGGCCTCGCTGGCGGTCAGGGCGGACCGCACCTCGTCCGATGGCTGCAGATACATCGGCCGTGCTGGCCGATGGTTGAGGGTGCTGCCGCCTGTTTGACCCGGATGGGCCCCGTATATAGATGCCTGCGGCCGCCGTGTCCAGCCACCGGGCCGACCTGGACGTACAGCAAGAGATGCGAGATGTAGCGGACCCTGCTGGTCGGCCCCTGATCGCGGGCGCTATCGAGGTGTGTGCAACTCGGCGCACATGCGCAACGTGCCGGGCCGCAAGCGGGATGTCACCGGTTGCCAGTGGATCGCCGAGCTGCGCGAGTACGGGCTGCTGCGGCTTACCGGCGTGGCCGGGCCCTCGAAGGGCTCCGCTCTACTAGGCTCACTATGGGCGAGTTCGCGCTCAGCCCATTCACACGGGTGACACGAGCGAAAGGCAAGGAGCCGGCGGTGGCCTCCATAGAAGCGATCCATGCCAGGCAGATCCTGGATTCCCGCGGCAACCCGACCCTCGAGGTCGAGGTAACGCTGGACGACGGGACCGCCGGCCGCGCGGGGGTGCCGAGCGGGGCCTCGACCGGTGCGTTCGAGGCGGTCGAGCTGCGGGATGGCGGTTCGGAATACGGTGGCAAGGCGGTCTCCCGGGCGGTTCAGGGCGTCATCGACGAGGTCCAGCAGGTACTGCTCGGCCACGAGGCCGACGACCAGCGGCTGGTGGACCAGGCGCTGATCGACCTGGACGGGACGCCGGGCAAGTCGCGGCTCGGCGCCAACGCCATCGTCGGCGTCAGCATGGCCGTCGCCCGGGCCGCCGCGGAGTCCAGCGGCCTGCCGCTGTTCCGGTACCTGGGCGGGCCCAACGCGCACGTGCTGCCGGTCCCGCTGATGAACATCCTGAACGGCGGCGCGCACGCCGATAACAACGTGGATATTCAGGAGTTCATGATCACCCCGATCGGCGCCGCGACCTTCTCCGACGCGCTGCGCTGGGGAGCCGAGGTGTACCACGCACTGAAGTCGGTGATCAAGCAGCGAGGCCTGTCCACCGGCGTCGGCGACGAGGGCGGGTTCGCGCCTGACCTGGAGCACAACCGGGCCGCGCTCGACCTGATCGTCGAGGCGATCGGCAAGGCCGGTTTCACCCCGGGCCAGGACGTCGCGCTGGCGGTGGACGCGGCCGCCTCGGGGTTCTACGCCGAGGGCG
>Ga0210402_10004691_pt1 | contig 12385 bp, 9 predicted proteins | sample IncBWC7MmetaG_FD_161055 | JGI IMG/M metagenome (GOLD analysis project Ga0210402, IMG submission 161055) | Forest soil microbial communities from Barre Woods Harvard Forest LTER site, Petersham, Massachusetts, United States - Inc-BW-C-7-M | ecosystem: Environmental > Terrestrial > Soil >...
GCATTGTCCGCAGCCGCGGCACCTGCGGCACCGGCGGCGCCCGCCGCGGCGGTGGCCGCGCCCGAGAGCAGTGCGGCACCGTCGAGTGCCGCCGCCGCGCCTGCGCATCCCGCGCCCGACGCGCAGCAGTCGTTTGGGTTGAGCGGCAGTGCCATCGCCGCGCATGAGGAGGCCGCGGGCGCACGGCCGGCGAAATTAGCGAAGATAGAAGGGCGCATCGTGGCCTTGGCGCTCACGGGTAACGGACGCACGCTGTTCACGTTCGAGAACACGCAGGTCTGGCAGCAGCTCGAGTCGGACGGCGACATGCTGGCAAAGCTTGGCGATTCGGCGATCATATCGCGCGGCTTGCTGGGCTCGTACTGGCTGCAGCTGAAAAACGGGCGAGGCTGCAAAGTGACGCGGGTGCGCTGAGAGCGCCTGCGCCGGCCTTCAGTCAATCGCAATTCCCGCCGCCTCGAGCCGAGCGCGAAGGGGCCTCAGTTCATCGGCATAATTGCGCCACTGCTGCAGCGAGGAGTCGTAGAGCGGCCTGCGGACCTGCACTGAACTCGCCGTCATCGTGGCGGCAGGATTGCGGTGAAATTCCAGGCACGCCGCCTCGAAGGGCACCCCGACGTAGTCGAGCAGACGGCGCGTAGCCGGTTCGATCGAGGTCACGACATCCTCGTAGGCCAGGTCCAGTATTCGTCCCGGCAACACGCGATGCCAATGCGCCATGAGGCGCCGATAGTCCACGTAAAAATCGCCGAGGTCCGCGAGGTCGTTGCCGAAGGTAAAGGTCCCATAGAAGCGCGTCTTGTAGATGGCATAGCAAGCCGCGAGCGGATGGCGCGTCAAGTGCACGATGCGCGCGTTCGGAAACGCTCGCAAAATCAGCGCGCAATAGAAAAAGTTGGCAGTCTGTTTATCCGAAAACCGCGTCTTGTCGCCGCGCCGCGCGCGTGAACGCGCCAGGTACTCGCGCCCGATCGATTCGCCATCCAAATCTCCCAACGCCGAGGCGTATCCGAGCCAACCTTCGGTCAGCACCGGAGACTTTTGGTCGACCACCGCCCCAATGGCTTCGGACAGCGCCCCGAGTTCTCCGGCAGAGTGCACCTGCGAGTGATTGCCCAGGATGCGTTCCACCAACGTGGTGCCGGTGCGCGGCAGACCCACGATGAAAATCGGTTGTTCGCCCGTGGTGTCCCGCGCAACGGGCTCCAAGTTCGGAAATCCGGCGATGATGCGATCGATGACGGCGCGCTCGTGTGCGGGATCATATCGATATCGCGCCCGCTGCAGCTTGTTTGCCGCCTCCAAGTGGCGCCAGCTTGCGGCGTATTCGCTCAAATCCTCGTAGGATTTGGCCAGGCCGTAATGCAGCGTCGTGATGTCCTCCGACGCGGCCGGTGCCGCGGCCAGGGCGGCTTCCATGGCGGCGACCGAGTTTCGGTCCGGCGTCTGCTGGCGCAGTTCGGCCAGACCCCTGAGCGCGTCCGGATTGCCCGGTGACAGGCTTAAGACCGCCTCGTGGTCGCGCGCCGAGAAATCGAAATTGCCGAGAAAACGGTGCACCTCGGCCCGCTTGCCCAAGATCGAGACATTTTTCGGGTCGGCATCGACCGCCTGATCGTAGATCTCCAAGGCGCGGGAGTGCTCGGCGGCGTACACCAGGAAGGTACCGATGGCATCCAGAGCAACGGCGTCATTAACGGCGTGCCCAGCCGCTTCGTCCGCGCTCGACAGCGCCTCGGCTCGGCGCCCGAGGGCCAGCAGGCATTCGGCTTTCTGCAGTTGGCACTGGACGTCCTTTGGATCGGTCGCAAGCCGTTCTTCCATCAGGGCCAGAGCCATTTCCTTCTTGTCCGCGAACAGGGCCGCGATGCTGCCGAGAAGCCAACCGGCTGAGTCGGCGGGCCACGCGGCGCGGCATCCGGCCGCCGCCGCCGCTGCCGCCGGCCAATCGCCGCGCGCCATGCGCGCGCCGATTTCAAACTGGAAATCTGGAAGTGAAGGAGTAGCCATAGCAGTCCACCGGCAAATCGAATGAAGAATGATGCGGGTGCCAATCGGCGGCGTCCAGTCCTGGGACAGTTTTCGTTGCGTAGACGCAACAAGTGTTACGAACCGAAGTGTTGTGCTGTTTGGACACTATGCTATATTTCGCGCATCGATGCTAAATGCCTAGAGATGGCAAACGTCCAGGGGATCCACAAGGCTGATGTCAATGCTGCTAGCGCGCCACAAAGCGCCGCTCGCCGATGCACGCATTCGCTTCCCGGAATCTGCTTGTTCTTTACCGCGCGCAGCGTCGCATATGTATTTATGGAACGAATCGCATAACGGGAGAGGCGCTCAATGCTAAATGATAATCTCGGCAATCCTCGACTTCGAATGGCGGTGCGCCTGGCGCTGACCGGCGGCTCACTGGCCGCAACATTCGGTGTTGCTAACGCGCAAACAGCGCCTGCCGCGGCCGCGAGCGACGCCTCGCTGCAGGAAGTGGTCGTCACGGGTTCACGCATCTCGGTGCCGAACCAAGTTTCGATCAGCCCCGTCACCTTCGTTTCCGCACTTGAAGTGCAGCAAAGCGGCGTGACCCGTGTTGAGGATCTGCTCAACCAGCTGCCCCAAGTCTTTGCGGCGCAGGGCGCCAACATTTCGAATGGTGCGACCGGTACGGCGGAAGTGGACCTTCGCGGCCTCGGTTCCAAGCGCACCCTGGTGCTGGTCAACGGACTACGCTTAGGTCCTGGTGATCCTCGCACCGGCGGCTCGTCGGACATCAACATGATTCCGGCGGAAATGATCGACAGCATCGAAGTGCTCACCGGTGGCGCATCGTCCACTTACGGCGCGGACGCGGTCGGCGGCGTCGTGAACTTCAAGCTCAACGATCATTTCGAGGGCGTGAAGATCATTGCGGACGCAGGCGTCTACAATCACCACAACTCGAACACCGAAGGTGTCGAGGATGCCGTCGCGGCAGCGCATTTCCAAGAGGCGCCCTCATCGGTGAACCCCGGCGCTCAGAAGTCCCTGGCTCTCATCGCCGGCTTAAACTCCGAAGACGGCAAGGGCAATGCCACGTTCTATGCGACGTATCGAAATGTCGCGGCTGTTCTCGAAGGCAAGTACTCGTACAGCGCCTGTACGCTCAATTCCGGCTATGCGACCTCGAACTCCGGCAAGTTCTCCTGCGGCGGTTCATCCACTTCGTTCCCCGGCCGCTTCGCGACCATCGGAGCGGGCGCGCCGGCCAGCAACAACACCATTGGACCGAACGGCACATTGGTTCCTTTCACGGCCTCCAACTTCTACAATTTCGGTCCGATCAATTTCTTCCAGCGTCCGGACGAGCGCTACACCGCAGGCGCTTTCCTGCATTACGACTTCAATGAACACGCGACGGTCTACGCTTCGACCATGTTCATGGACGATAAATCGCTGGCGCAGATTGCGGCGTCGGGCGCTTTCTTCGCGAGATTCGCGGTCAACTGCGCGAATCCCTTCCTCTCAACGCAAGAAGTCACGGCTTGGTGCGGCACTGCCACTCCTGCCGCCGGGCAGGAGACCACGAACCTCTTCATCGGACGGCGTAACGTCGAAGGCGGCGGCCGCGTCGATGACCTTGAGCACACCGACTGGCGTGTGACTTTGGGCGTCAAGGGCAAGATTATTGATGGCTGGGACTACGATGCGAGCTGGCAGCACAGCATCGTGAATTTGAACGAGTCGCAACAGAATTATTTCTCGACAGCAAAAATCGACAACGCGTTCAACGTGATCACGGGGCCGGCACTATTAGCAAACGGCGCACCGAACCCTTCGGCTGGTGTGCCGGAGTGTATCGCCAAATACAATGGCACATCCCCGGCCTGCGTGCCCTACAACATCTTCTCATTGGGTCAGGTTACGCCGCAGGCGCTGGCGTACTTGGAAGTGCCCGGCATTCAAACCGGTAATATCACTCAGACTGTCGTGGACGTGAACATTACCGGCGACCTCGGCAAATACGGCCTGCAATTGCCGACCGCAAGCTCGGGCTTGAAGGTGAACTTCGGCGCCGAGTGGCGCGATGTCACGGAGGTCACGAACCCCGATGAGGAATTCCAGACGGGCGATCTGGCCGGCTCGGGCGGGGACATCCCACCGACCGCGGGAGGCATCATTTCCCGTGAAGGCTTCTTCGAAGCGCGCCTGCCCTTGATCGACGATCATTTCCTGGCGCAATCCCTTGCACTGGAAACCGGCTATCGCTATTCGGATTACAACCTGGGCTTCAAGACCAACACCTACAAATTTGGTGTGGAATGGTCGCCCATTTCGGATATCCGCATACGCGGCAGCTTCCAGCGAGCGGTGCGTGCGCCCAACGTCACCGAGCTGTTTACGCCGCAAGTCGTGGCGCTCGACGGCAACGCTGATCCGTGCGCGGCAACCGCGACCAAACCCGCCACAGCTTCGCAAGCGCAATGCGTCGCGGCAGGCGTCCCCGCCGGACAATACCCGGTGTTGGGAAACCAGGCTAATCAGTACAACGGTTTGGTCGGAGGCAATGCGAAGCTGGGTCCGGAAACCGCGTTGACGACCTCGTTTGGGATCGGCTGGACACCGTCGTTCGTGCCGAACCTGCGGCTGCAGATTGACTACTTCGATATCAAGATCGAGAACGTGATCACCACGATCGGCGCCGACACCATTCTGCTGCAGTGTGTAAACAACGGCAATTTCTGCGGCGATATCCATCGGGATGCCAACGCCTCGCTGTGGTTGTCGAACGATGGTTTCGTGGTCGATTCACTCGCCAACGTCGGAAAATTGGAGACGCGGGGCATCGACATCGACCTGTCCTACGGCTTCGACATCGGCCCTGCCGGCAAGATTCGCACGAACCTGGTCGGTACCTACGTCGACGAATATATCGTGACGCCGATCGCGGCCGATCCCAGCACGAAGTTCAACTGCGCCGGTCTCTATGGAGATACCTGCAGTTCCGGTGCATCCACGTCCAACCCGATCTTCCGCTGGAGGCACACGCTGCGCACCACGTGGTCGACGCCTTGGTCGGGGCTCGATCTCACCGCGTCTTGGCGCTACTTCTCGGCCATGAAGCTGGACAGCCTCAGCCCGCAGGCAAATCTCTCGGGATTTCCGGCCACGGTTGCGAACGGCGGCATTTCGAGCACCGATGCGGGGATCAAGGCGTTCAACTATTTGGACCTGAGCGCTGCGGTGAAGTTGATGGACAAGATGACCTTCCGGGTCGGCGTCAACAACGTGTTCGACAAGGATCCTCCGGTCATCGGCGGAACCAATCTGCCGGGCACCGCGGGCAACGGCAACACCTTCCCGCAGGTGTACGACGCCTTGGGTCGATTCATCTTCGGCCAGCTCACCGTACAGTTCTAGGCGACGAGCTTTTCTTGATGATGAGACGGCGGGCTTCGAGCCCGCCGTTTTTTTATGGGTGCGCCCAGTAGGGCGCCAAAAAAAGCCCCGAGCTTGCTCGGGGCGGGTTTGACAACCAAACCAGAAATCTTCCCTGCGCCGCAGGGGGTCTCGGTTCGCTCTAGGGACCTCCGACGATCCGCAAGCTGACGCGGCGGTTTTGTTGGCGGCCTTGCGCCGTCGCATTGGAGGCTATCGGTAGCTCCTCACCGTAGCCTTTGGCGGACATGGAGTTCGTCACGCCGTGCTCTTTTAGGTAGCGCAGTACGCTCTCCGCGCGGTGCTGCGACAACACTTGGTTGTACTGCTTGCTGCCGGTGCTGTCGGTGTGACCGCGGACCTCGATGACCATCTCCGGATACTTCTTCAGCGTGGCGACGCCGTAGTCCAGGGTGTCCATCGAATCGGGCAGCAGCTCCGCGGAGTTGGTCGCGAAGTGCACGCGCTCGAGCTTGATCTCGTCCTTGATGGTGCAGCCGACAGCATCGACCCGATCGCCTTTCGGCGTATTCGGACATTGATCGATCGAATCCGGCACGCCGTCCCCGTCGCTGTCGAGCGGTGCCGGCGGCGGCGGCGGCGGCGGTAGCGGTGGCGGCGGAGGTGGGGGCGGCGGCGGTTCCTGAACGGGCGGTGCCGCCTTCGGCGGCGGCGGGATGGGTGCGCCGAACATGAAATTGAGTCCGACCCCGAAGATCACGTCGCCGGGATTGTGTGGAATGAGGGCGACGTTCTGAATGAATTCCCTTCTGTATTTTGCCTCGGTCCGCAGTTGCACTCGCGTCGATCCTGTCTGATCGCCGAGGCCCAGCAGCGCGCCCACGCCGCCTTCAACCAACCAGGTCTGGTTGTCGGCGTCGTGGCCGCCGATGTCATCCGTCAGCCGACCGGTTCCCAACAGCGCGTAGGGCCGGATGATCGAGGTGACCGGCAAGAATTTGTACAAAACGTCGAGCGATAGGGCGTTGAGCTTCTCGCTCGCGCCTGTGCCCGGGATCTTGAAGGAGCCCGGAGAAACCGCAAGCTCCGCTGCAAAATTGGGCGCGAAGTTATATCCCAACGCGACTTGATATCCGGCTGCGTCCTTGGATATGCGCTTGTTATCGAGGAGCGTGTAGTTGGCCATGGGGCTGATGTAAATGGCGCCCGTGTCGTCGTAGCCTTCGCCTGAGGCGGTGCCGCCGGCGAGACAGGCTGCGGCAATCACTCCGCTCAATATCTCTCGCTTCATAAACAAAACTCCAAATTGAATTGCAAGGACGCAACATCGCGGACTGCTCGCGAAGTCGGTATTTTCAGTAGACGTTGTTTATCCGCTACAGCACGGTGAGTTGTCTGTAGGCGGAGCGTCCTATTTGGCGTAGTAGCCCCCGAGAGGGCGGTAGGGGAGCTGCTTAACTTACTTGAAGTTCTTGTGTAGCACCGTGTCGCCGACTTTGATGCCGAACTGTTCGCATGCGCCACCCTTGAGCTCGAGCACCGCGAATTCCGGCGTCGGCGGACCGATGATGGTGTCGGAGCGCGGTGTGGCGTGCGCCGCGATGTAGTCGATCTTGCCGTGCGCATCCAGGAATAAAAGGTCGAGCGAAATATAAGTGTTGTGCATCCACATGCTCACCGGCTTATTTTCCGGAAACATGAAAAGCATGCCCGTATGCTCATCCATTTCGCGGATGAACATCATTCCCTGCTGCTCGCGGCGCTTCGTATCGGCGAGCCAAATTTTGAAATTGACGACCTTGCCGGAGCCGGTCCGAATCGCCAGCAAGCTTTGCGGAAACGCCGACAGCGGTTCCGGTGCGGCGCTCTGCGCCAGAGCTGCATACGCGGCGAGCGACAGACTGATCGTCATCAGGGCGCGCGCGGCGAAAAATTTTCCCCGCCAAAATTGCATCAGATTGTTTCCGTGATGAAGGTGACGGGTCCCGCGAATTCGAAGGTGCTCACCAGCACGTCGCCCTTGCCGCGCACCGCGTGCGCCGGCTGCGTGCAGAAGCCGCGCGCCTCGATGCGATAGGCACGGGGCGCGCTCAAGGGGCGTTGAGTGAGGGAATCCACGGTGCAACGCGAATCGCCCAAGGTGCCATAGATGCGGCTCGTGCCTTGCACGATGACCGTCAAATTCGCTTTAACCTCGCGCGCCGACTCGCCTGGCTTGACCCCGGTCAGGCCGAACACCAACAGCAGATTGGGCGCCGTGCCCGCGGCGCGTTGGAAACTCAAGCGCACACCAGGCGGCTCGACGCGAGATTCTCCCTCGCAGCGCGTGCCGCTGTTGGGCCAGTCCAGGTGCGCCTCAACCGCCCCGGCTATCTTTGCTCGCAAGTAACCGTCGCCCGACGCAAGGCATGCCACGGCCGGCACCTTGACAGGCGCGCCCGGCGTGGCGGCTGGGCTCATCAGCGCGGCGGCCCATAGCGCGCCAAACGCCAACGCTCGCGGCCACGGGGAATACGCAGACAAGCTCCTACGGAAAGTCGGTATCATTTCCCGCATGTTGCCACGGCTGCTGCAGATTTTCGCCTTGAGTCTCGGTTTAAGTGCCTGCTCGCTGATGGCGCCAAAATTCAACCGGCCCAACATAACGTTGATCAGCATCGAGATGCGAGGCGGGAATCTGCTGCAGCAAAATTTCGCGGTCAGGCTCAACATTCAGAATCCCAACGACCGCGCGCTTCCGGTGCGCGGCTTGCACACGGAATTGAATGTGGGCGGGGAGCAGATCGCCAGCGGCGTGAGCGACCGTGCCGTCGTGATTCCGGCCTTCGGTGAAGCCGAATTCGACATGACCATTAGCGCCAATCTTGCATTGGCCTTGGCGAAACTTGCCGATAGGGCCATCAGCCGAGCGGACTCGATTGACTATGACCTGACAGGCGCTGCGAGCATCGACCTGCCGTTTCTTCGCAGCCTGCCGTTTCATCAGAGCGGCACTTTGAAGCTGTCTGGTAGTCAGTAGGTAATTGAAATAATTGATGTTTTTGCAACAGACGCGCTCCTTGGAATCCGGCGGGTCTGGTAGACTTGGGGATTAAACAACACCTCGGCGACTTAGAGTTGCCGCTGCAAGACTTAAGGTCCTGAATGGCCGCCTCGCCTTACGAACAACTGGAACAGGAGTTTCGACGCCTGCATGCATTTCGCGGCGCGTTATCTTTGCTGCGTTGGGATGCCGCGGTGATGATGCCGCGCGGCAGCGCCGATGTTCGCGGCGAGCAATTGGCGGCGCTGGAAACCGAGCATCACGCCTTGCTCACGACGCCGAAAGTCGCGCGGTTGCTCGAGCGCGCGGAGGCGGGCGCATCGCAGATGGAGGATTGGCCGCTCGCCAATTTGCGCGAGATGCGCCGCCAGCGCGATCACGCCATCGCGACCCCGCCCTCGCTGATTTCGCGTCTCGCCAAGGCCACGGCGCGCGCGGAGGTGTTCTGGGTTGAAGCCAAGAAGGCGAACGACTTCAAATTGCTTGCTCCCCACTTGGAAGAAGTCGTGCATCTGGTGCGCGACAAGGCAGCGCTGCTCGGCCAGGCGCGCGGCCTGGCGCCCTATGACGCCCTGGTCGATGGATTCACGCCCGGTATTTCGGCGGCCGACATCGACACGATATTCAAGGCGCTCTCGCGCAAACTGCCGGGCCTCATCAATGAGGCCATCGAAGTTCAAGCAGCGCACGCACCCACACCGTTGACCGGAAAATTCAGCGCCTCGCGGCAGCGATCGCTGGCCGTCGACGTCCTCAAGGCATTGGGCTTCCCCTTCGACCGGGGGCGGCTCGATGAGAGCGAGCATCCTTTCACCGAAGGCGTACCCGGCGACATCCGGGTCACCACGCGATTCGATGCGATCGACCCGTTTTCGGGACTGCTTGGCGCCGTGCACGAGACCGGTCACGCGATGTACGACTTGGGCCTGCCGCTCAAGTGGCGCGATCAGCCGGTGGGCCGCGATCGCGGCCTGGCACTCGAGGAGAGCCAGTCCCTGCTGTTCGAAATGAATCTGTGCCGCAGCCGCTCCTTCGTGAAGTACTTGAGGCCGCTGCTGGAAAAATACCTCCAGGTCAGTGGTCCCGAGTGGGAAGAAGCCAATCTGTACCGCTTGCTGATCCGCGTGCGCCGCAGCTGCATTCGCATGGATGCCGATGAGCTGACCTATCCGGTGCACATCATGCTGCGCTACGATCTGGAGAAGAAAATGCTCGAGGGCTCGCTGCCGGTGGCCGATCTGCCGGAGGCGTGGAATGACAATCTCGAGCAGCGCTTGAACATCCGTCCGCCCAGTGATGTCGAAGGGTGCCTGCAGGATATTCACTGGGCCGTCGGGCACTTTGGCTACTTTCCCTCCTACGCCTTAGGGGCGGTCATCGCGGGGCAGCTCAACGAAGCCATGCGCGCTGCCCGTCCCGCGCTCGACGAGGAAATCGCCGCCGGCCAGTTCGGCGGCGTGATGGAATGGCTGCGCGACAATGTGCATGGCATCGGCGCGCGATTGCCGGTGCAGGAACTCATCAAGCAGGCGACGGGCAAGCCGCTGACGGCGGCCGCGTACCTGAGATACTTGGAAACCAAGTATCTCGAAGCGCCGTGAGCAATACCTTCAAGAAACTGCAGGCGCAGCTGCGCGGCTCGGTCGGCAAGGCCATCGCCGATTACGCCATGATCGCGCATGGCGATCATGTCATGGTCTGTCTGTCCGGCGGCAAGGACTCTTATACCCTGCTCGACATGCTCCTGAGCCTGCAGCGCAGCGCCCCTGTGAGCTTTGAGATCACCGCGGTCAATCTCGATCAGAAGCAACCGGGTTTCCCGATGCAGGTGTTGCCGCAGTATCTGGAAAGTCTCGGCGTGCGCTACCGCATCATCGAGCAGAACACCTACGCCGTGGTCAAGCGGGTCATTCCCGAGGGCAAGACGATGTGCGGTCTGTGCTCCAGGCTGCGGCGCGGCGCGCTGTATCGATTTGCCGCGGAAAACGGCATTACCAAGATCGCGCTCGGCCACCATCGCGACGACATCGTCGAGACGCTTTTCTTGAACATGTTTTTCGGCGGCAAATTGAAGGCGATGCCGCCGAAATTACTCAGTGAGGATCGCCGCCACATCGTGATTCGGCCCCTGTGCTACGTGCCGGAAGGAATGATCGCCCGCTATGCGACCGCGCGCGACTTTCCCATCATTCCCTGCACGCTGTGCGGATCGCAGACGAATATGCAGCGCCTGGCGGTGAAAAAAATGCTGAAGCAATGGGAGCTGGAGTTTCCCGGGCGCATTGAAGCGATTTTCTCCAGCGTCTGCAACGTCTCCGGTTCACAGCTGGCCGACCCCAAGCTGTTCGATTTCGCCGGACTTGAAGGCCGGAGAATAGTCTCCGGGGTGCCTGAAGCCGACGCGGGCGACATGGCGTCAGAACTCGAGTTGGGGCGCGCTTAAGGTGAACCTGAGGCGCTCGCGAACTTTAGCCCCTGCGTGGGAAAGGCTGTCGGACGATCAGCTGTTGAGCCTGCGATTCTGCGACTTGAAGCTGGAGATAGCCGGCACCGAACTGCAGGATGCCATCGAGCGCCTGTATCGCGAACTGGCGCTGCGAGGCATGCGTTTTCGCCCGCATTGCTGGCTGGCGCAGGAATGGTTCTCGCCCGACGGCATCCCGGGCATCGCCATTCCATTTTACCTCGCTCACAAGCGGCTGATCAGCCTCGAGCGCCGATTCATGCGCGAAGTGGAGGGCGGCAATCGCAACTGGCTCATGCGCATTCTGCGGCACGAGGCCGGCCACGCTCTGGATTCGGCTTACCGGCTGCGCCGGCTCAAGTCCTGGCGCGCGGCATTCGGACCCGCCTCGCTTCCCTATCCGGACACGTATCGGCCGCGGCCCGGCAGCCGCCGCTTCGTGCAGCATCTGGGCGCGTGGTACGCCCAGGCGCATCCCACCGAAGATTTTGCCGAGACCTTCGCGGTCTGGCTCAAGCCGCATTCTCCCTGGCGGCGCGAGTATGTGGGCTGGCCTGCCTATGCGAAGCTGCAGTACATCGACGAGCTCGCGCAGCAGATCGGCAGTCAGAAACCGCTGATCGCCGACCGCAGCACGATCGAGGACGTGACGCACGAGACCGGCACGCTGCGCGAACACTACGAACAGAAGCTCGCGCGCTACCGATTGCCGCGCCGCTCGGGCGCCGACGAATTGCTGCTCAAGGTGTTTACCACCGCGCCGCGAACGCGCGCATCGCCGAAGGCGGCCAGCGTCTTGCGCGAAATGCGCGCGACGCTGCGTCAACAGATTCAGCGCTCGGGCGCATTCAGCGAGTATCTCGTGCATCAAGTGCTGCGCCTGATGATCTTGCGCTGCGAGGCGCTGAACCTCTACGTTCGCGGTTCGCGGCGCGAACTCAAGGGACAGCTCAAGTGGGTCGTGGCACGCTTGGCGGAGTCGTACGAAGAGCGAAAATTGCCGCGGGTGGCGCTGTGAGGGCATTGCGGTGAAGAAGGTGCGTGCCCTGGTATTGGTCCATTCCACGCTGGTGCCGCCGGATTCGCTCAAAGGGTCGACCGAAAAGGAAATCGAGGAGTGGCGCACCGAATACGATGTGATCTCGCATCTGAAGAAGGCCGGCCACGAAGTCATGCCTTTGGGATTGAGCGACAGTTTGTCGGAACTGCGCCGCGCCATCACCGAGTGGAAGCCGGGCATCGTTTTCAATTTGCTGGAGGAGTTCGACGGCATCGTTACCTACGATCAGCATGTCGTGGCGTTTCTCGAGCTGATGCACCAGCCCTACACGGGCTGCAACCCGCGCGGCATGCTGCTGTCGCGCGACAAGGTGCTCTCGAAGCAGTTGCTGTCCTATCACCGCGTGCCCACACCGCAATTCATGGTGTTTGCGCGCGGCAAAAAGCCGCGTATTCCGAAGAATCTGCGCTTTCCGCTGTTCGTGAAATCCTCCACCGAGGAT
>Ga0210402_10004692_pt1 | contig 12385 bp, 10 predicted proteins | sample IncBWC7MmetaG_FD_161055 | JGI IMG/M metagenome (GOLD analysis project Ga0210402, IMG submission 161055) | Forest soil microbial communities from Barre Woods Harvard Forest LTER site, Petersham, Massachusetts, United States - Inc-BW-C-7-M | ecosystem: Environmental > Terrestrial > Soil >...
AAGATTACCGCGTACACCAACGTGATCTATTCGAGGAGTCTGGTGACCGGCGTGACCAGCACAACCGCGCATGACATTCGCGGCGGCGTGCGCGGGGATTTGAATGTAGGCGCCAGGACGTTTGTGTTTGCGTTCACCGATCTGGAATACGACGCCTTCCAGCATCTAGACTTGCGCAACGTGCTGGGCGGAGGATTCGGCTATCACGTTATCAAGGCGAAGGATACGACCTTCGACATATTCGGGGGCGGGAGCTTTGATCAGGAGTACTTCGCGGCCTATTCGGTGGTGACTGCGAATCCCACGCCGCCACCACCGACGATCACCACGACGGTGGCGTCTGTCACGCGAAAGAGCGGCGAGGCGGTAATCGGGGAATCGTTCAACACCAAGGTAAACGGCCGGACGACGCTCGGCGAGACGTTTTCGTTTTTTCCAAACGTCAGCAGCACGGGGAATTACCGCATGCAATTCGATATTAGCGCGTCGACAAAGCTGAAGAACTGGCTCGGCTGGCAAGTCAGCTACAGCGATCGGTACATCACCAACCCGCCGAACGGGCTGAAGGGAAACGACCAACTTCTGTCGACGGGACTGAGGTTGACATTTGGCAAAGGGGCGTTCTAAAAGGGACGCGTAGCAGGGACAGTCAGTAGCACAAAGAGAAGCAGGAGAGGGGGTACTAAAATGATTTATTGGATTGTGGTGGGATTGATCGCGGGGTGGCTCGCCGGGCAGGTGATGAAGGGCGGCGGTTATGGTGTGCTGGTGGACATCATCCTGGGGATCCTCGGGGGCATCATCGGAGGCTGGTTGTTTGGGATGCTTGGCATTTGGCCGGGAGGGGGCATTATCGGCTCAATCATTGTGGCGTTTGTTGGGGCCGTGATTCTGGTGTGGATCACACGGTTGCTGAAAAAGGCCTAGAGAAGTATTTCGGAAACAAAAAACGCGTTGCTTTGGCGGAAAATCGGCCCCAGCAACGCGTTTTTGTTTGCGGCCCGAACTAGTGGGCCGCTCCGGCGTCCGAGTGCGTCACCAAGAACCATTCGACGGTCGGGGCGCGCTGATATTTCAGGCGCGTGTGCGTTGCTTGAGCAGCGGCCGTGTTGCCGAGTTTTTCCTGGATGAAGGCAAGTTGCTCGAGGGCGAGCGGCGAATGAGGATCCGCCGAAAGTTCATCGGCAGCGCTGGAAAGATCGCCCTGCCGGACAAGAACGTAACCGCGGGCGGATTCATAGGCGTTCACGACCACGGAGTCGCGCGAGGAATTGGCGAGGCTTTCAAGTTGCGAGACAGCCGCTGAAGCGTTGTCGATCATACCGTTGAGCGAGGCGACGCGCGTGCGCTCGCGAAGAACGATGGCGCGATTAATATCCCGGTCTGATTCATTCATGCCGGCCAGAGGCTTTTCCAGAAAAGCAGAAAGAGCGGCGAGCTGATTCAGTTCGTCGCGTGAATCTGCGGCGAGCATGGCCCCGGCCAGGGCGATTTCGAATTGCCCATTGAATTCTTTTATCCGTGCGGCTTCTTCTGCGAGGGCAGCCAGGGCTTTGCGGCCCTCGACGGATTTGCCCTCCCAGAATGATACAAGGGCTCTCTGGCATTTGGCATCGAGTACCTCGAAGGGCAGGTCTGAGCGCTGAATAACGAGGTCGTATTCTTTTCGGGCGTCGCCGTAATCGCCCATAAGCGTCCGTGTGCCACCAAGACCCGCCTGCGAATTCAGAAATTTGGGATCAATTTTGAGGGCGGCAGCGTAGTGCTCCAAAGCAGCCGCATCGTCGCCGGCAAAACGGTAGATTTCGCCAAGCGAATCCTGGGGGTTGGGAGAATGGGGTTCGACTTGCGCATAACGCTTCAAGGAGGCGATGGCCTTTTCTGGGTCGGGAGTGCTGCCACCGATGTAAACATAGCCCAGACGGTTGAGCGCGGCGGGGAACGCGGGATCGATTTGGAGAGCGGCTTCCATCATGGAGCGCGCGCGGTCATCATCTTGCTGAAGGAGGAGCCATTCGGCGGTCATATAGAGAATGTGCTTGTTGCCAGGAAAGCGCTGCAAGAGGTCGTTCATGGTGGAGATAGCGGGTAGAAGGTCGCGGTCTTGAATGCCAATCATCCAGCGAGCGAGGAGCTGTTCGTCGGGAGTAGCGCGCGGGAGAAGCGCTTTTGCTTTGGCAAAGGCGGTGCCATCGGGTACCCACCGGCGGGCAGCGAAGGAAGCCATGGCGTAGGCGAGCGCGGATTGCGGATCGGCTCCGGCGGCGCGGCGCGCCAGAGCCGCGGACTCGAGATAGTCGGCGTTTTCGTATTTGTCTACCGCCAGCTCAAGCAATTGACGGGTTTGCTCCGAATGAGTGGAGAGCGCGATGGCGCCAAAGAGCTGCTGGGAGGCGCCCGCTATGCGCGGGGCGCTGGTCACGGCGTGGTCGGCAGCCGTGCTGATGCGAGGCGAGGGAGATTGCGCCCAGGCCACAGACCCAAGTAGCGAAGGAAAAATAAAGAGAAAAAAGCGCGCCGCGAATCGATTCATAGAGAAATACTCTCCGTTTCTGAGAAGAAGAGAATGATCCAGGTAGAAAACGTAGCGCGGAGTGATAGCCCGGAGATACTGGTCCGGAGGACAGGTGTGCACGAAGAGAAAGAGCAGGCGTACAGTTGAGCACAGCCGGGAAAACCGGCCTTGCTCCTAACCGTGACGAGTGAACATACTGCAATTACTCTGCCGGAAAGCGAGCCTGAAAGTTATGAAGCAGGATGTCCACGGGAAATGGCTGCAAATCATGGCGCTGTTGTGTGCCGCCTCGATGATTGCCGGAAGCAGCGCTGCGGCGATCAAAAACATGGCGGTGGTGATTTCCGCGGGGAGCAAGCTTTCGGACGTCCCGCTGGCCGACCTGGTGAAATTGTGCAAGGGCACGCAGAAGAGCTGGGCGGACGGGAAGAACTTCCTGCTCGTGGTCAAGAATCCCGAGGCACCCGAGATGCACGTGGTTGCTCAGAGACTTTTTGTTGATGCCGGCGGTGACATCAAAGGGGCAATCGCGAAAATGAATGAGTCCCGCGTAACTGTCAAAATCGCAGGGAGCGACGAGGAGTTGCTGCGTATCGTGGAAGCCACACCCGGCGCGGTGGGGATTATCGACGTTTATTCCATCAATAGTTCCGTCAAAGTTCTACGGGTGGATGGCAAACTGCCGTTTGATGCGGGTTATACGTTCAAGGGAAACTGACTTGTTCTTTCCTAGGGTCTAGAGGGTCACCCAAAAACACCTAAAAAAACACAAATGAACAGAGTCTTGCCGAGTATGGCCGTAGCATGCCGCGCCTCTACTACCGGGCAAGGATCCATTCGCTTTGCTCTGTTATGGCGCGGGATCGGGTGTGCGCATGGCGCGCAGCGCGGCAGTGCCTAGAAGAATGACGGCGATGGCCAGCGCGATCCACAGCAAATTGGGGTGGCGTTCGGTGAACGGGCGCGGATCAGCGTAATTGGAAGTAGTTTCTTCCGCGCCGAGTCCTTGGTGGGCCAGCACCTCGTTTGCCTGGATGTGCAGTGTTCGAGCAAGGTCGTACTGGGGTGCGGCGGCTCGGAAGTTGCCGTAGATCAGGCGGTAGGAACGATTTTGCACCGCATGGAACAGAGCGAAGCGCAAGGGCATGGTCAGCGAGAGGCGAACTTCCGATAGCGGGGCGTCGCTGGCGTTGAGCACTTGCACGCGCCAATAGCGGGGCCCCCACAATTCGTAGCACTGCACACCCAGGGATTCCTCGGTTCTCCCGTTGACCACAAAGCGGTGAATCTCGCCGCCGCCGACGGACTGCCACTCTTTCTGATCGGCGCTATTGAGCAGCCGGACGGCGCGGTAAAACTCGGGCTGCGTCGTCTCAAAATTGAACCTGGCAATCGGAATCGTTGTGGCCCCTAAATCCACTGTCCATTGCGTTTGCGAAGATGCGCCGTTCGAATCGGCAAGCAACGCCGCGCCGAGAAGGGCTTCGCTTTCGGCGGAGACCCCGCTCTTGAAGGCCGGAGAAGAAAAAACCTCCATGCCGGTTACCTGAAAAATGTGGGCGGCTTCCTGGATACGCACGCGCAAATAGCGCGCGTTGTTTTCCGAATAGCGCACCAGCTGATTGCCTTCCAGGTTTTCCCTGCGGAAACGGGAAATGGGCGCCCGGGCATTGACGACGCGCCACAGATGAGCGTCGTCGCTTGCCGCTATTTCCACCCAATTGATGAAATCGGACTCCGGCGTCTGCACGCGAACGCTATTGTGAAAACTCGCGCGCTCGCCCAGATCGAGAACAACCTGCGTAAACTGCCCGGGGACGAAACTGTTCTCCCGGAGAGTGACGGCAAGCTGAACGGGCTGAGGCGGCGGGGTGATTTGCGACCTGACTTCAAAGGGGAGTTCGTGGCCGAGGTCATCAATGATCCGCAGGTCGGCAAGCTGATTTTCCGAATGCGAGAACACATCGCGATCGAGGATTAGGTAATTGAGCGCGTCCAAGCGCCCGGACTCAACGGGCCGGGAATAGCGCCAGTAGCGCCAGGCCGAAGGAAGGTCGGTGGAGAGAGCCGAAGCGCCGAGTGCGGCGGCCACCAGCAAGAAAGTGGAGGATCGGCGGATCACGACGAAGAACGCTCGCGAGCGACTTTGCGTTGATAGAGAAACGAAACGGTAAGGAGAACGAGTCCAAGGATGAAGAACGAGACGATGCGGTAGAAACGTTCCAGAAACGAACTATCGTAAATGAAGACTTTGAGAACCACTAAACCGAAGAGCACCAACGCTTGCCAGCGGAGCAGTGCGGATTCGCGTTTGACGCCCAGAGCGATCAGCCCGGAAGCGTAGGCGGTCCAGAGCAGAGAAAGAGCGAGGTGCTGGGCGAGGCCGGAGTCAATCCCCAGGCCAGCATGCGAGCCGAAATGATCCCAGAGTTCCAGCGAGAGCGCGATCAACGCGAAAACATTGATGGCCACGGCGAACACGCCGAGGGTGCTGAGTTCCTCGCCGCTCACGGAAGCTGACTGCTCGCGCGCGGCGTAAAGAACAACTCCGAAACAGATGATCAGGACGGCATACGCGGCGAAGCGTTGATTGAATATGAATTCCGAAGCGGGCAGGGGAAAAATCAGCAGCCGGATTGCGGCGAGAGCCAGCAGGAAATAGCCGCCGGCTCGCAAATGACCAGTCCTGGATCGGAAACCGGTCCAGGCAAGGATGGCGCCTTCGACGGCGAAGGCCAGTGTGATCCACTTTCCGTCGAGGCGAATAGGAATCGCCAGAGTAGCGAATGTCAGTGCCAGGCCGGCGAAGAGCAATCGCGGCAGCGGCGACTCGCCCGGCTTCGGCGGCGGTACGAGGCGAGCGACGAGGACTTGCCCCGCGGACAAAGCCAGGACCAGGAGGGTGAGCGGCCAGCGATCGTTTGGCCAGAGCATGATGTAGAGCGCACCGAGATACGCGAAGGAGTTCGCTACCACCACCAGGACATCCAATTCGCGCAATCCGGAAAACCGGACAGACCGAATGATTGGAAGAGCGGCGTAGAGCAGAAAGAAGAGCGTCGCAAAGATCACCGTGCGCTCGAGCTTATCGGGACGATAAAACTGCGAGTACCAGCCCCAGAAATAGAATTGGCTCAGGAGGAACGAAATGGGGGTGAGCGCGCGCCAGTCGCGGCGCAGTTCGATGATCAGAAGCCCGACGCCAAGGATCAAGAGATAGGTGAAGAGGACAACTTGCGCGTCCTTGCCTTCGCTTACGAGTATCGGAGTGAGAAAGCCGCCGAAGAGGGAGAGCAGGGCGATGCGCTGCGAATTGCGGCCCAGAGCCACTGCGCCCATGCCTGCAGTGACGATAATCATGGCGAAGAAGCCCACATCGAGGCTGAAGAGCTTGTAATACTGGCAGCCGGCCCAGATCGATAGGTACATCACAGCCGCGCCGAGGCCGGCGATACCTTCTGAAAAGTAGGAATAACCCCGGTTCAGGAGCCATTGGCTCCAGGGGAGCATCGCGGCGCCGAGCAAAACTCCGATCCCTACGCGGCCGCTGGGGCCGATCCAATTGTTGTCAAAGGCGTATTTCAGAAAGAAAGTGACCGCGCTGATGATCGCTACAATGCCGATGCGATTCAGCCAGCGCCCGCCGATTAGAGTTTCCAGGTCGAGGCTGGACGAGGACTTTGGCTTCGAGCTATGAAGCGGCGGGGCGGCGAAAACGTTGACTTGCGGCGGGTCCGGGACTTCGCGCAGGTGGGACAGCGGAGGAACGGGAAGCGGAGGAGGAGCAGGATGGGAAGAAACTTGCGAGGTGGGAGCAGCAAGGGGCAACGGCGCGGGGACAGACGGGGCAGTCTCCGGTTTCGGCTCTTGGGTCCTCTCGGGTTCCCGGGAAGAGAGCGACTTCTCAATGGTCAGAAGCCGCCGTTCAAGGGCCGCCAGCCGATCTCCAAAAGTAAGCAGGGAGCCGCCGTGCAATTGTTCCGCAATTCTTTGTACCCGAACAAAGGCGGAGATAGCGAGAATCGGAGTAATGATGACCAGGATAACGGCGAGTACGGCCAGTATTTCCATAGGCGAGGCTGGAAGCTCGTGACGGGCGAATTAGAGCATACTTAGGCAGTCCGAACAAATGGGGATCATGGGGAAAAGTGCCGCCAGGCTTTCCGCCGGGTGGATGTTTTCGCTTGACAATAGCGAATAAAAAGCGAAATATATCGCCTTCCTGGGCTGCTCCACACGCCGGCTGATACGCTTTTGGCCTCGGAATCACTAGCCAGCGGAGCCAAAGACCCCTGTACGAAAGGACAGGTTTTCCACAGGCAGTACAGGGAAAACGAGGCGAAAAATGAGGCGAAAGTCGAACGTAGGGTAATTTATTTGTTTTCAATTATTTACAGGATTTCAATGAGAGATGTTGCGGTACTAGGCGGGAAGTTTGAGACCGAAAATGTGTCTTGCGTACCATCGCCTTTAGGGACTGGAAGGTGTCAAATGGGACAGGTCAGAGGAGTGATAGACCTTCTGGACAGGTTGGAGCATCCAAGTAAGTGAGTAAAAAGTGCAGCAAGGGAAACATGAATTGGCTGCCAGGGTTTAAGGGGTAGGGGATGATCGACAGAGGAAAGATGAAGACCAAGGACAAGAGCCGGAAATGGATGTGGATGTTCCTGGCCGCGCTGGTTTCGCTGCAAATGTATTTCGTGTGGGAACTGCTGGCGGTGTTTGCGCTGTTTGCGGTTGGATTCGCGGCCATCGCCTCCGTGGTTGGAAGTCTGTATATGCTGCACCGCGTTTGGGCAGTCACGGTGGAGCGGATTGCCGATAGCCGGCACCCGGTCATGGTGGCCACCCGTCAGGGCATTTACGCGGTCGAAGACGCGGCGCGCCGGCAGTTTCGGCGTCCGGGCTCGGCGGCAGCACGCTAACTGAATTCATGACTTTCTGGCCTTGGCCAGAGCACACGCGGAACGCGCCAGCCTGCCTCCTTCAGGATTGACGCAGCTTCCGCGGCAATAGGAACGAAAGAAAAAAGCCAACCGTCCTGAGAGAGCGGTTGGCTTTTTTCTTTTACAGAGCGGGATTCTCACCTTTACAGCTGCCGCAAGACTATTTTCGGGTGTGCCTGCTCATGCCTTTTTTAGTGGGTGAGTGGATCGATGTCGGTATTGGGGATGATTTCCTGATCATCTCCGGCGCGCGAATCGTTTTCGGCTTCGAAGAGAGTTTTCCCATTGTCTTTGACGAGCCCGTCGAGCGTGGATTTTGAATGTTCATCCACGGCACTGACGGCGGCCACCAGGCAGGAGTACAGGAAGGCCTTCATGCCTTTGCGGAATTGGTCCGTGGAACGCTCGGCCGCCCGGGCCACTTCGGTTTCCAATGCTAGACGGCGAGCTTCGCAGGAAGCACGGCTTTCGGCTTCGAGTGAGGAGAGAGCGGAAATGGCCCGTTCCTTGGTTTCGTCGAGGACGGCATTGACGTGCGTGTCCGTCTGCCGCTGGAAAGCCCCCAGCGCAGAATTCACCGCGCCATGGATCAGGGCTTGGACTTCCGCGGAGCGTGCGTCGAGTTTCATGATGGCTTCCTGCGTCACCGCGTGGGTATTCTCCAGCATGAGTTCATAGCGGCGGTGTGCCGTGCGGGCGGTGGCGCCTTCAAATTCCGCAGTGGCTCGGGCCAGCGCTTCGTTCAAGCGCGCCTGGACCTGAGGCTCCCCCTCGCGTTGCAACCGTTCCAAAAACTCCTGCGACTTCGCCAATTCGCGGCGCAACTCCGTCGCCTGTTTTTCCAGCCGCTGGGCCATCTCTTCCGCCTGGCCGCGGTACTTTTCCATTTGTTCTTTCCACTGTGAGGCGAGCTCGCCGGACGAATCCTGTTTCGAGGAAAGTTTAAGGGCTTCCACTCTGGTGGGGAAAAGTTCCTCAATCTCGCGGACGCTGGAGTTACGCACGTCATCAATCGAAGCCAGCGCATCACGGATGGCTTCATCCACTTTTTTGGCTATCGCGGCCTGCGCCGCTTTCTCAGCGGCTTGTTGCAGTTTACCTTGCAGCGCGGTGATCAGGCCGTCCGGCGTGATCACGACGCGTTGCGGTTTGGGGGTCTCGGCCAGTTTCGACGCGGGCGGCTTTGCAGCAGCGGGCGACGGAGATGGGAACGTGGCGACCTCGGCCATTTTGTGCTCGGCGGTCTCGGGGGGCTCCTCGAGCTTCGCGGGCATGAGCGGGGGTTCCAGGGCAGGCGCCACGGCGGCGGCAAATTGCGCCATTGGGGCGCTGGCGTCTCCGGCGGTCATCCAATCTTGCGGAGGAGCGACAACTCCCCAAACATTCCCTGGATTTTCCAATTCCACGCCGACTTGCTGAAGTTCCCGCGTACTTTGCGAGGTGTGTACTGAGCGTACTCTGGCGCGGACCGCCGGGGGCTTGGGCTCGACGTTCAGTCCCACGACTTGTAAAGTGACCCAGGAGCCGACGCCGTAATCATGCCGTGACGGATACCGGCAACCGTGCAAGTTCAGGCTGGTCGAGACGGTTCTTTCCACAAACGGCTCGCCCATGCGGTTCTGACCGAAAACGATCAGGGGGACGGAGCGCTCGATGCGCGTGCTGCGCCGCGCTTCTTCTCCCACCGAATTGCTGGGAGTATTCATCAGAGAGGACTGGCTCACGTCGGCTCCAGGAAGAACCCCACGCCGCAGATGTTAGCCGAAGCCCGCCCCATTGTCGATATTTCCGTGGAAATATACGCGCGGTTGCCGCTTCTGGGGCGCGGTCTTTCATCGCCGCGGCGGGCCGAATATCAGAAATCAGGGAATTGGCTTGCGGATCAATTCACGATGGGGCCGCCGCCTTTGCCGAGAGCAGCTGCCTCACCTTTCAAGTGAAATACGCCGAAATGAAATACATCGCCTTTCTTGATCAGCACGGTGGCGCGACCATTTGCGGGAAGCAAGATGTCAATGCCGCTGAGAGGCTCGGTCTCCGGCTTCCAAAAACGAAGCCGATATTCCTTCTTGTCCTTGTTCACAAAGTGGACCCTGCCAGTCCACGGGGCAACTTCCACTTTGCCGCTCGGGCTGGGTTCCTGTTTGCGAATGGAAATCGTTGCGGATCGGGCCAAGGCAGTTTCTTTTGCTCTTGCAGCTCCTGTGGTGGACACGGTGATTCTCCTTTCGAATCTTACTGCTTTCCGCGGGGCCGGAAACTTGGGTCAGCAAGAAGCCCGAGCAGGTAGGGCCGTTGCTGAAGATCGTTTAAAGTGTAGCCGTTCTTGAGGCTATCCTGCGCGTATTGGACGGCGCGCTTGTGGTCGCCAAGGTCGTTAAAGGTTTCCGCAACATCGGCGAGAACTCCAGGGTCCGTAGGGGCAAGAGCCAGGGCGGCGTTGGCATGAGCGACGGCTTTCTCCCTAAGCTTGTCTTCTGCATAGTAGGTGCTGAGCATGGACTGGACGGAAGCCTCCCGGGAATTCAGCAAGGCGTATTGTTCGAGCAAGCTCAATGTTCTGGAGCGTGCGGCACGGGCCTTTTCGTCGTCCTTCAGCCAGGTGTATGCGAGCTGCAGGTTTGCCCAAACGCGCCAGTCCTTGTCGTTGAGGTCCAGGGCTTTGCGGGTGGCTGTGGCGGCATCGGCATAACGTTTCTGGTCCATGTATAACCAACCCAGGTTGGCAAAGGCTTGATAGTTGGGCGCGAGCTGAATGGATTTCTGAAAAGCGGCTTCCGCGGCGGCACTGGATTGCGAATCGCTGAGCGCCATATAGGCGACGCCAAGATCGCTGTAGCCCTCGGGACTATCGGGGGTTAGTTCAATGACGCGGCGGTATTGCTTCAGAGAGTCCTGCGGGCGTTTTTGCCGGGAGTAGAACGCTCCAAGCGCGCTATAGCCCTCCCAGTAGTCTGGTCGAAGCGCGATGGCGCGCTGGAGGTTGGCCTCGGCGTCCGCAATTCGGCTTATCTGTTCGTAGGCGGCGGCTTGGCCGATCAAGGCGCTGGCATCGCGCGGATTGATATCGAGAGCTTTTTGAAATTCCTGGAGGGCAAGATCGTTTTTACCGAGGGTCGCCTGGAGCTGACCCAAGGTCACGTGCACGGAGGGGAGGCGATCATCGATCTGCAGGGCCTGCTGGCAATTTGCGAGAGCTTGATCGACCCACGCGGGATGATGCTCCATCAGGAATTTCAAGCGATAAGCTTCGCCAAGGGTCGCGTAGCCCAGGGCGAAGCCAGGATCCTTCTCCATTGCCGAGTTCAGGGTGGAAATAGCCAGGTCGGGATTGCCCGGCTTGTCGTAACGCTGCAGGTAAGCCAACGCCTTGAGGTACGCCTCGTAAGTGCCAGGAGTGGCGTTGGCGGCAGGCGAGTGAGTGGCCTCCGGCACTCTGACTTTCATCAGCCGCGCCAATTCGGAAACGGCCTGGGTCTGTAGCGTCGCCAAGTTCCCGGAGCGATCTTCCAGCTCCGCCGAGCCGATTTGCCGGAGGCGCTTTGCATCAATCAGAACCACGGTCAGGTGCAACACTGGGCCTTTGCGCTGGAGGCTTCCTTGCACCACCATCGTGGCGCCCAGTTCGCGAAAAGCGGATGTTGGGTCGTTCACTTTTCGGTCGCGGACCACGCTAGAGGGGACTACCCAGATGGATTTCTGAGCGGCCTCCAGGTTTGAGAGTTCGTTGGTAAGCGAGTCCATCAGCCCTTCCGCGACCGGTCCATATTCTGGATCGTCGATGGAGTTGGCAAACGGCAGTACCGCGAGATGTTTTTCGCTGCCGGCGTAGGCCAGTCCCGCGAAGCGTTCGCGTAAAGGAGGAAAAACAGACACGGCGAGCGCGACAAGGATCACTCCGATGGTGGCAAGCATGAGACGCCAGCCTTTCCCGGTGTTACCCATGACCCAGCTCGGTGTCGAGGCATTCTCTATGTACTGCTTGAGTTCGCGCGCATTGACGGAGCGAGTGACCGTAGGCTCCTCGGCTGGCGCAGGGCTTGACGTGATCTCGGCGAGTGCCGATTCCAAATCGCGCAGCATTTCATCGGCGCGCGAGTAGCGGCCCTCAGGTTTCTTGGAGAGCGCGCGAAAAACGATGGGTTGCACAGTCTTGGGAAGCACTTCGACTCCCGCGGGCGGCTGGTTGAGAATCGCGTAGGTCATCGCGCCCTTATTCGGGCGGAGGAACGGGTGACTGCCGGCAATCATTTGTACGAGGATTACACCCAGAGACCAGATATCGCAGCGCTGGTCGATGGCTTCGCCGAGGATCTGCTCGGGGGCCATGTAGGGGAGCGTCCCAGTGGAAGAGATACTTTGAGTGGCGCTGGCGGTGGCCACAAACCGGGCAAGGCCAAAATCTACGATTTTGGCTATCTGGTCAGTGGTAATAATGATGTTGGAAGGCTTGACGTCGCGATGCACGATGTTGCGCGCATGAGCCGCGCCCAACCCTCTGGCGATCTGGATGGCCAAGTCGAGTGATTCACGGACAGGAATTGCGCCGCGCGAAAGCCTCTGCGCCAGAGTTTCTCCCTCGTAGTAACCCATGACGATGAAAAGTTGGCGGTCTTCGGACTCTTCGATTCCGTGAATGACGCCGATATTGGAATGATCCAGTGCGGAAGCGGCGCGCGCCTCGCGGAGCAGGCTTTGTTTATCTCGGTCGGTGACGGCGGCATCCGCGGGCAAAAATTTCAAGGCGACGGCGCGCTCGAGCTTCGTGTCCAGCGCTTTGTACACCACGCCCATGCCACCGGCACCTAGTTTGTCGGTGACTTTGTAATGCGAGATGGTTTGACCGACCATACGGCTGGGATGAAACTGGGGCTGATTCTAGGTGCTCAAACCAGGCAAGTCAACGAATCGAGCCTCAAATCCC
>Ga0210402_10004693_pt1 | contig 12383 bp, 5 predicted proteins | sample IncBWC7MmetaG_FD_161055 | JGI IMG/M metagenome (GOLD analysis project Ga0210402, IMG submission 161055) | Forest soil microbial communities from Barre Woods Harvard Forest LTER site, Petersham, Massachusetts, United States - Inc-BW-C-7-M | ecosystem: Environmental > Terrestrial > Soil >...
CGAGCCTTGATTTTGTTCAGCAGCAACAGCACCGCGGAGCGGGACATGTCCGCGATCGGCTGCCGAATGGTGGTGAGCTCGGGCCAGATTGAGCGCGAGAACTCGGTGTCGTCAAAACCGCAGACCGTGAGGCCCTTGGGCACATCGAGATGGTGGCTATGGGCGACCGCCACGGTGGCCGCGCCCATATCATCGTTGCTGGCGAAAATGGCGGTCGGCGGTTTCGCCAGACTCAGCAACTGATCGGCAGCCTTGAGACCCGATCGATAGGTAAACAACCCCTGGCGGATAAGTGAATTGTCGATTGGTATGTCCGCTTCAGTCAGCGCCGCCTTGTAGCCCGCGAGACGCTGCGCACTCGCGGTTTGATCGGGATTGCCGATGATGAAACCGATGCGTTTGTGGCCGAGCGACAAGATGTGGCGCGTCATCGCAACCGCCGCGGCATGATCGTCGATCCGCACGGCCAGCAAGCCCGCGCGCGGACTGGCACTCGCGACGGCGACGGCGATCGCGTCGGCCTTCATCAGAACGGCATGAATACGCTTTGAATCGCTCAAGGGCGGCGGCAGGATGATGCCGTCGACGCCGGTGGCGAGAAGTTCCCTCACCACATCATCCTCGTTGGTATCGACGTCGCACTTCTCGACGACCAGCTGCACGTGGCTCAGGCGCGCTTGTTCAAGGGTGCCGACCAGGAATTCGCTCAAGAATGCCGCGCTGGGATTGCTGTACAGCATGCCGATGCGAACCTGCTCGGCGCCCGCCAAGGTCCGCGCCGCGAGATTCGGGGAATATTTAAGCTTGGCGATGGCGGCTTGCACGGCCTCGCGCGTCTCTTGACGCACATTGCTCTCACCATTGATGACGCGCGAAACCGTCATCGGCGCAAAACCAGCGTAGGCGGCGACATCCGCTATGGTCGGGGCACCCTGTTTGCGACGCTTGGGCTTCCGATCGTGGCGGGCCGCGACGCGCTTCCGGGCTGATCTGATTGTCATTGGTCAGCTTACAATAGTGGGCAGGCTCGTATTTGACTCCGGTAGGGGTTCGAAAAGCAAATTGATTGACAAAGCGAAATGAAATCGATCATGGTAGCGCTATCAAAAAAGCCATGACTGATGGGGGATTCGCGATGAAAGCAGCAGCGATCGCGCGGCTCACAGGCCTCGTCGGCGCCGCGGCCGTGAGCATCACCGCCGCAGGCCTTGCGCCGGCCGCGCCCGGCCATCCGACGTACAAGGATCCCAGCGCGAGCGTCGAGGCGCGAGTGGATGACTTGCTGTCGCGCATGACACTGGAAGAGAAGATCGCGCAGATGCAGAGCATCTGGGACAACAAGCGCGAGGTATTCGACGCGAAGCTCGAGCTCGACCCGAAAAAAATGGCGCAGAGGTATCCCGACGGCATCGGGCAGTTCGCCCGTCCCTCGGATGCCACGGGTCCGGCCTCGCCGCGGCTGGTGCCGGGCCGCGACGCGCGCGCCACGATCCGGCTCGTGAATGCCCTGCAGCACTTTGCGACCGAGCACACGCGCCTCGGCATTCCCATCATGTTCCACGAGGAAGGGCTGCATGGCTACGTCGCAGTCGGCGCCACCAGTTTTCCGCAGGCCATCGCGCTGGCCTCGAGTTGGGATCCGGCGCTCGTGCGCGCGGTCAATGTCGTAACGGCGCGGGAAATGCGGGCGCGGGGCGTGACTGAGGCGCTCAGCCCCGTGGTGGACGTGGCGCGCGATCCGCGCTGGGGCCGCATCGAGGAGACTTTCGGCGAGGATCCGTATCTGGTCGGTGAAATGGGCGTAGCGGCCGTCGAAGGGTTGCAGGGCGGGGGCAGGACGCGGGACTTAGGGTCGGACAAAGTGTTCGCGACGCTCAAACACCTTACCGGTCACGGCCAGCCCGAGAGCGGCACCAATGTCGGGCCGGCGCCGTATTCGGAGCGCAATTTGCGGGAATTCTTCTTTCCGCCCTTCGAAAAGATCATTGCGCGCACCGGCGTCAGCGCCGTCATGCCGTCCTACAACGAAATCGACGGCGTGCCGAGCAGCGCCAATGTGTGGCTGCTGCAAAAGGTGTTGCGGGGCGAGTGGGGCTTCACGGGTGCGGTGGTGAGCGACTACTACGCCATCGAAGACCTGCAGAAACTGCATCGTGTCGCCGCGACACCGGAAGAGGCGGCGCGCCTCGCGTTACAGGCGGGTGTGGACATCGATTTGCCCAGTCCCGGTGCGTACGCCACGCTGACGCAGCAGGTACGCGCCGGCTCCGTGCCGATCGCCGGCATCGATGCCGCGGTGCGCCGGCTGCTGGCACTCAAGTTCCGCGCCGGCTTGTTCGAGCACCCCTTCGCCGACCCTGCACAGGCGGTGGCGATCACGAACAATGCGGACGCGCGCGCGCTGGCGCGCAAAGCCGCACAACGCGCCATCGTGCTGCTCAAGAACGACGGCGTCTTGCCGCTGCAGTTGGCGGCGGGCAATGCACCCATGATCGCGGTGATCGGACCTAACGCCGCGGTGGCGCGGCTCGGCGGTTATGCGGGCGAGCCGCCGGTCGCGGTATCGATCCTGGAAGGCATCCGCGCCAAGGTGGGTGCGCGCGCCAAAGTGCTGTATGCACAGGGCGTGAAAATCACGGAGAACGACGATTGGTGGGCGGACGAGGTGCAGCTGGCGGATCCAAAGGAGAATCATCGCCTCATCGATGAAGCCGTCGCGTTGGCTCACGGCGCCGATCGGATCATCTTGTGCATCGGCGATACCGAACAGACCAGCCGCGAAGGTTGGGCGCCCACGCACTTGGGCGACCGCGACAGCTTGGATCTCGTCGGCGAGCAGCAGGCCCTGTTCGATGCCCTGCGCGCGCTCAACAAGCCCCTGATTGTGGTGTTGATCAACGGCCGCCCCGCCTCGACGGTGACGATTGCGGAGAAGGCCAATGCGCTGCTCGAGGGCTGGTACCTGGGCGAGCAGGGCGGCAACGCGGTGGCGGATGTGCTGTTCGGAGATGTGAATCCGGGCGGCAAATTGCCGGTGACCATCGCGCGCAGCGTCGGGCAGCTGCCGATGTTCTACAACGTCAAGCCCTCGGCACGCCGCGGGTACCTGTTCGACACCGTCGCGCCGTTGTTTCCCTTTGGCTTCGGGCTAAGCTACACCTCGTTTGCGATCGGCGCGCCGCAATTGTCGAGCGACCACATCGGCATCGACGGTTCGGTCACCGTGAGCGTGCCGGTGCGCAACATGGGTCTGCGCGAGGGTGATGAGACCGTGCAGCTCTATATCCATCAATTGGTGGGCTCGGTGACCCGCCCCGTGAAGGAACTCAAGGCCTTTGAGCGCGTGACCATACCGGCGGGCGAAAGTAAAACACTGACCTTCACGCTGACGCCGGAATCCTTCCGCATGTGGAACATCGCGATGCAGCGCGTGGTCGAGCCGGGCGCCTTTGAAGTGATGGCGGGGTCCAACTCCGTCGACTTGAAGACCACCGTGCTGCACATCGGCAACTGAATGATCACGCGGCGCCAGAGTCTCGCGATGGGGCGGCGCGCTTACACCGTGTAGCGGCTCACCAAATTCTCCAGATATTCCTGTCGCCCGGACTTCGGTGTCGGCGACACGTTGTCTGCGACCGCGGCGTCCGATATCGCCGCCAGCGTGCTGCGGCCCTCGAGGATGTTGCGCGCGGCGATGGTGTGCCAGCCCGCGTAGCGCTGCTCCACGAAGGTGGCCAATTCGCCGCCTTCGAGCATGGCGGCGGCGCCCAACAGGCCGCGCGCAAGAATATCCGCCGCGCCGATGTGGCCGTAGAACAGGTCGACGGGATCGATGCTCTGCCGGCGCACCTTGGCGTCGAAATTATTGCCGCCCGTGGTGAAGCCGCCGCCCTTGAGAACGTAATAGAGGGCGAGGGTGATTTCGCGCAGGTCGTTCGGAAACTGGTCGGTGTCCCAGCCGTTCTGCGGATCGCCGCGGTTCATATCGATGGAGCCGAAGATGCCGAAATCGACCGCCATCGCGATCTCGTGCTCGAAGCTGTGGCCGGAGAGCGTGGCGTGGTTGGATTCGATATTGACCTTCACTTCTTTCTCGAGCCCATGGTGCTTCAAGAAACCGTAGATGGTGTCGACGTCGAAGTCGTATTGATGCTTGGTCGGTTCATGGGGCTTGGGCTCGATCAAGATCGCCCCCTTGAAGCCGATTTTGTGCTTGTGTTCCACCACCAAGGAAAGAAAGCGGCCGAGCTGGTTCTTTTCCTGTTTCAAGTTGGTGTTGAGCAGCGTGTCATAGCCTTCCCGTCCTCCCCACAGCACGTAGTTTTCGCCGCCGAGAGTGTGCGTCGCCTCGAGGCAGTGGCGTACCTGGGTGGCGGCAAAGCGAAACACGTCCGGGTCCGGGTTGGTGGCACCGCCCGCCATGTAGCGCGGATGGCTGAACAGGTTCGCAGTTCCCCACAGCAGCTTGACGCCGCTCGCCGAGATTTTGGCCTGGATCTTATCGACGATGTGCGAAAAATTGGCGACGTGCTCGCGGATGGTGTGCGCCTGCGCCATGACATCGACGTCGTGGAAGCAGAAATAGGGCAACCCTAAGCGCGTGAAGAACTCGAAGGCCTCGTCCAGCTTGTGGTCCGCGGCGGCCTGATCGAGCGGGCCGCCGTGCCAAGGGCGATGGAACGTGCCGGCGCCGAAAATATCGGTCCCTTCCCAATTGAAGGTGTGCCAGTAGCACACCGCCATGCGCAGATGCTGTCCCATGGTCTTGCCGGCAACCACTTGGTTCTTGTCGTAGTAGCGATACGCCAGTGGATTGGTGGATTGCGGACCTTCGTATTGAATCGGGGCGATGTCGCCGAAATATGAGCGCTTCACGGGCGTGTCTCCGAAAATGAACTTTTAAGATTCTGATACAGGCCCCGATAGCGGCGCAGCGTTTCCGAATACAAATCGGAAAGCCGGTCGTCGGGTTCGGCCATATGCAAGATCGGCGGCGGCGTGCAGACCGCCTCGATGCTCGCCTTTTCCTTGCCCATGCGCGCAAGCCGTGCGGCGCCATAGGCGGGCCCCACTGCGCCGCTGTCGCGGTAAGCAAGCGGCCGGCGCAGCACCGAACTCAAGATCTTGCCCCAGTAGACAGATCGGGCGCCGCCGCCGATCACCGCGATCGATTCGATTTTCGTGCCGCTCACCAGCAGCGCATCCATGCCGTCGCGAAAGGCGAAGGCGACCCCTTCGAGGACGGCTTGGGCAATGGATGCTGCCGAGGATTCGTGCGTCAGGCCAAACAGCACTCCCTGGGCGTTGGGATCATTGTGCGGCGTGCGTTCACCGGAGAGATACGGCAGGAAAATCTCCGAGGAGCTGGGTTTGCCGCGCGCTTCCGCCGCGGCGATCACGGCACTGGCGTCCCCTAAGTTGCAGAGCCGCGCGGCCCAATCGACGCAGCTTGCCGCGCTCAAGATCACCGACATCTGGTGCCAGTGTTTCGGCACCGCATGACAGAAGGTGTGCACGCCGCCCTCCGGGTTCGGCCGGTAGCCATCGCTCGCCAGAAACAACACGCCGGAGGTGCCCAGCGACAAAAATGCATCGCCGGGCCGAACGACGCCGACGCCGATCGCGCCCGCCGCATTGTCGCCGCCGCCGGCGACCACCGGCACGCGCGACATGCCCCAGGCCTCGGCGATCTCCGCGCGCAGCTCGCCGGTGATTTCGTTGCCTTCGGACAGCCTGGGCATCTGCGATACATCGAGCCCGGTGCCGGAGAGCATCGCCTCGGACCAGCGCCGCTTCGCAACATCCAGCCACAAGGTTCCCGCGCTGTCGGACATATCGGAAGCCATCTCGCCTGTCATGCGCAGCCGCACATAGTCCTTCGGCAGCAGCACCGTCGCCACTTCGGCGAAAATCTTCGGCTCATGCTCGCGCACCCAGAGGAGCTTCGGCGCGGTGAACCCCGGCATGGCGCGGTTGCCGGTGATCCTCGCCATCTCCGGCACGGCCGCTTCGAGCTCGGCGCATTGCTGCGCGCTGCGGCCGTCATTCCACAAAATGGCGGGGCGCAGCGCCCGTTGCTGTTTATTGAGCAGGGTCGCGCCGTGCATTTGGCCCGACAGCCCGATGGCGCGCACGGCTTTGCGGACCGGCAAGCGCAAGTCGCTGACCGCATTGTTGGCGGCGGACCACCAATCGGCGGGATTCTGTTCCGACCAGAGCGGGTGCGGCCGCGAGACTTCCAGCGCTGCGCTGGCCTGATCGACTACACTGCCGGTGTCGTCAATCACGGCCGCTTTCACCGCGGAGGTGCCTATGTCGAGCCCTAAGTACATTTAAGTTAAAGCCGCTTGCGTCGGGAAATAGTTCTGATTCGAATTTACGGTAGCGCTATCATTCTATGCCCGTTTGGGGTGCGTTGGCACCAATAAGAATGTAATTTGACGCGGGGCGCCCGGCGTCCCAGGGGGAGAAAACAGATTGAGCGACCATCGCGACGAGAACCTAAACATGCCGCTGATTGCCGCCATCGTGGGCGTGGCGACCATCGGCGGCTTCATGTTCGGCTACGACAGCGGCGTCATCAACGGCACGCAGGAAGGGCTCAAAAACACCTTTAATCTGAGCGAGGCGTGGCTCGGCATCACGGTAAGCGCCCTGCTGCCGGGTTGCGCGGTCGGCGCGTTCGCCGCCGGACGCTCGGCGGATCGCTGGGGCCGGCGCCGTGTCATGTTGGCGGCGGCGATGCTCTTCATCCTGAGCGCGCTCGCCTCGGGCGCGGCGGCCTCCGCGGTGATGATGATCTTCGCGCGCTTTGCCGCGGGCGTGGGCGTCGGCGCCGCGAGCGTGCTGTCGCCGGCCTACATCAGCGAAGTAACCCCGGCGCGCATGCGCGGGCGCTTGTCGAGCGTACAGCAGGTCATGATTATCGCCGGACTCACCGGCGCATTTCTGGGCAACTATTTTTTGGCGCATGTCGCCGGCCGCTCCACCGAGGTGCTGTGGCTGGGGTTTGCTGCGTGGCGCTGGATGTTTTGGATGCAGGTCATCCCGGCGAGCATCTTTCTGTTGACGCTGCTGCTCATCCCGGAAAGCCCGCGCTATCTGGTGGCCCGCGGCCGGCAGGAGGAGGCCTTGGGGGTGTTGACGCGCTTGTTCGGCGGCGCCGCGGCGGCGACGAAAGCCCTGGAAATCAAGGGTTCGCTTGCCGCGGACCACACGCCGCGGCTCTCGGACCTGATCGACCGCACCACGGGGCGATGGCGCCGCATCGTCTGGGTGGGCATCGGTCTTGCGACCTTTCAGCAGCTGGTGGGCATCAACGTGGTGTTCTACTACGGCGCCGTGCTGTGGCAGGCGGTCGGCTTCAGCGAGGCGGATTCACTGAAGATCAATATCTTGAGCGGTACGCTGTCGATTGCCGCGTGCCTGTTGGCCATTTTCCTCATCGATCGGGTCGGCCGAAAACCGCTGCTCTTGATCGGCTCGATCGGCATGGCCGCCACCCTCGGGGCCCTGACGATTGCGTTCGCAACCGGGAACTTCAGCGGCGGCACACTTCACCTGGCGCCCAATGTGGGCAGGCTGGCCCTGATCAGCGCCAATCTCTATGTGGTATTTTTCAACTTCAGCTGGGGCCCGGTCATGTGGGTGATGCTGGGCGAGATGTTCCCCAACCAGATCCGCGGTTCCGGCCTGGCGGTCAGCGGTGCCGCGCAGTGGACCGCGAATTTCTTGATCAGCGTGAGCTTCCCGGTGCTCGCGAAATTCATCGGCTTGCCGATCACATACGGCTTCTACACGGCCTGCGCAGTCATTTCGATTGTTTTCGTAGTGAAGATGGTGCACGAGACGCGCGGCCGGGAACTGGAGGACATGGTCGGCTAACCCCTAGGCCGATGCTGTCATAAGCCGTTGCCCTGATATATGTAGCGCGGTTGGTAGCGCAACCACAAAATGATTGCCAAAGGCAAAATAATGGTTAAGATGGTAGCGCAACCATTAAAAGGCAGTGCCGGCTGATAGCGCTACCGATAAATAGATCGAGCTGCGGGGAGATTACTAATGAGTCGAAAGACACAGCGGAATGCGCCTAAGAACCATGGCCAGAACCTGACTCTGCGAGCGGCTATCCGCCGACAGACCGGCGCAAGACTGGGTATGTCGGGCATCGCGCTGGGATCGATGGCCTTTACCGGACAGCTGTATGCGGCCGACGCTGCGCCAGCCTCGGATTCCACGCTTCAAGAGATCACTGTTACCGGCATCCGCGCCTCCCTGCAGCAGAGCCTCGACATCAAGCGCGACTCGTCGGGGATCGTCGATGCGATTTCCGCCGAGGACATCGGCAAATTCCCCGATTCGAACCTCGCCGCCGCCATGGAGAGAGTGCCCGGCGTGACGGTGACCCGCTCAGCGACGACGCTGACCGGCACAGGCGGGAGTTCGACCACCGGCGAGCCGACGCAAATTACCGTGCGCGGGTTTGGTCCGCAGTTCAATGAAACCCTGTACGACGGCCGCCAGGTGCCGACCGCGGTCGGCAATGTCAATCGTGGCTTCGACTTCGGATCCATCGGGTCAGAATTCGTCAGTCAGGTGGATGTGTTGAAGACACCTGACGCCACCCTCTCGAGCGGCGCGATCGGCGCGACCGTCAATATCAAGTACCCGAAGCCCTTCGATCACCCCGGAATGCAGTTGGCGGGCTCGATCTCGGGAACCGATTCGACCGGCGAAAACAAGGTCACGCCGAACGCCAGCCTGTTGTTCAGCGACACCTTCGCCGACGATCGCTTCGGTGTTTTGGCCGATGTTGGCTATGCGGACACCAAGGTTCGCGCCAATCACATCAACATTCAGGGTTGGGAAGGCGGCCGCGGCGACGGAGTCCTGGGGGTTTCTGCCGGCTCCGGGTTGTCGCCATGCCAATTGGCCGGCGCCGGGCCCTGCCTGACCCCACCCAACACGATCACCAATCCTTCCACCATCAAGGATTGGTTCATCCAGGACTACGGCATCTATCAGGAGCACAACGACGACAAGCGCGTCGGCGGCCGGTTCGTACTGCAGGCACGGCCGGTGGACGGGTTGGAGATGACGCTCGACGATAACTACGCCAAGGAAACATTAGTCCAGCAGCAGCAGGGCTTCAGCGCCTGGTTCAACAACAACGGTTTGACTAATGTGGTCCAAGCGCCCGACGGCACGGTGACGAGTTTCACGCAGCCGGGTACGCCCACCGATTTTCAGGCACAGTTTAACCAGTCGGTGACGACGACCAACACCCTGGGGTTCAACGTGAAGTGGGATGCGACCGCGCATACCACCTACATGTTTGACGCCTATAACGCCGTTGCCAAGCTCAATCCCGCCGGCCAAACCAGCTTGGACGCGGACGTTGGCTATGGGAACGGCCCCAATGCCGCCCCGCTCGGTATTGTCGTCCCTGGCGGCCACAATCTGCCCTACCCGACCGGCTTTGGGCCGGCCGGCGATGCCGCGAACTTCGCGAACCCCGCATTCATCGGTTCGCACGTGTTGGTGGAGTCTTACAACCAGAATACGGACATGATCAACCAGCTCAAGCTGGAAGGCAGCTGGCACGACGACCAGCTGAAATTCAAGTACGGCTTGCAGTTCACCCACGACTCGGAGACGCTGCGCGCGTTTACCGATCTGCCGTACACCTGGCAAATGTACGCGGGCTACGGCCCCGCCCCGGTCGGCTCCGGCGGCGTCGCACCGATACCGGCGGGCTTGATATCGAGCACTTTCGGCACCGGCTCGGGCTTCATCAATGGCTGGGGCAACGGCGCTAATCTCCCGCCGGCGATTATTGCAGCCAACGGCTATTCGATATTGAACTACCTGCAGGGTTTGAATGGTGCGGGGATGAACGGCGCGAACAACACGACCGTATGCAGCAACCTGAGCGGCGGCACGCCTTGTACCGGCAAGTACATCATGTACCAGAATCTCGGCAACTCTCAGGATATTACGGAGCGCACGGTGTCGCCGTATTTTAGCCTGTCGCTGAACGAGAAAATTCTGGACATGCCGTTGAAGATCAACCTCGGGGCGCGCTTCGAGTCCACGCACGTGATCTCTGCCGGCGTCTCCAGCTTGCCGACGGGTCAGCTCACTATCGTGCCGACCGATCATACTGCCTACGCGTTCACTCCCAGCCCGCCCATTCCGATCAGCACCGAGAGCAACTACCGCTATCTATTGCCGAACCTGGATCTGGGCTTGTACGTGACCGATACCCTCAAGCTGCGCTTGGACGCCTCGCGTACCTTAACCCGCGCGCCGTTGAACCTCCTCACGCCGGATCTCAATGTGCCGGCGGGTCAGCGCGTGGGAGCGCTTACTGCCACAGGCGGCAACCCGGCTTTGCTGCCCTTTCTTTCCGACAATTTTGATCTCGGAGCGGAATGGTATTACGCGCAGAACTCCTACGTATCGGTGGATGCTTTCGTGAAGGAAGTGACCAACTTTATTGTGGGCGGTACGATTTCGCAGCCAATCAATGGCGTGACGCTGCCCAGCGGTGCCCTCGCATCCTTCAGCGTCACCTCGCAGGTCAACGGGCCCTCGGCCGAGGTCCGCGGCATCGAATTGGCGTGGCAGTACACCATCGGCGACACCGGCTTCGGGTTCCAGACCAATGCCACGTTCGTCAGCACCAACAAGCCGTATGACCCCAACAGTCTCAGCGTGTCTGGCTTCGCCGTCACGGGTCTGGCCAACTCGTACAACTTCATACCGTTTTTCGACAAGTACGGCTTTCAGGCACGGGTTGCGGTCAATCATCAAGCAAAGTTCCTGAGTGTATTCGGTCAAATTCAGAACGCCTCGCAGTTCGGCACCGAGCCCACCTTCGTCAATGCCACCACGTATGTGGACTTCAGTACCAGCTACCAGATCAACAAGCACTTCAGCGTCTATTTCACGGCTATAAACTTGACCGATCAGGTCTACAGCACGCACGGCCGCTTCACAGAGCAAGTTCTGGATGTGGTCGACACCGGAAGGCAATTCACGCTCGGAGTTCACGCGAAGCTGTAGAAACCTGTCCGGACCCGATAGCTGAAATGGAGGACCGCCTGCCGCCGGCGGCCCTCTTTTCGGGCTGGCGTCACGGTCAGTTTATATTCATGAAAGTCGCAGCGCTTGCGCTAAGCTGTTTAACGTCATGACCGCACTCCCTATCCGCAGCATCGCCATCGTGGGCGGCGGCACCGCGGGCTGGATGACAGCCGTGAGCCTCGCGAAGTTCTTCAAGGCGGCCAATGTGCGTGTCCGCCTGATCGAGTCCGAGCAAATCGGCACCATCGGCGTCGGCGAGGCTACGATTCCGCCGATCATGCATTTCATCCGCGGCGCAGAGATCGACGAGAACGACCTCGTCCGCAAAACCCAATCGACCTTCAAATTGGGCATCGAGTTCAGGGATTGGACGCGGGTTGGCCACAGCTACTTGCATCCCTTCGGACAAACCGGCTTCGACTTGGGGCCCATCGCTTTCTCGGCTTACTGGCTCAAAGCCTTTCGCGCGGGACAGGTGGGCAGGCTCGAGGAATATTCGCTGGAAGCGACGGCGGCTTACGCTGCGAAATTCATGCGGCCGGTGCAAGCCGCCAATTCGCCTCTGGAAAAAATCACCTACGCCTTGCACTTCGACGCCTCGCTGTTTGCGCGATACCTGCGCACCATCGCGGAGGCCCGCGGTGTCGAGCGCACGGAAGGAAAAGTCAAATCGGTGGCGCTGCAGCCCGACAATGGCTTCATTCGCGCCCTCACTCTCGAGAGCGGTGAACAGGTCGAAGCCGATCTCTATATCGATTGCTCCGGCTTTCGCGGCCTGTTGATCGAAGGGGCACTGCACACCGGATACGAGCATTGGAATCACTGGCTGCCCTGCGATCGAGCCGTGGCGGTGCCGTGCGAACGAACCGGTGCGCTGTCCTCTTATACCAGGGTGACGGCGAAGGCCGCTGGATGGCAGTGGCGCATCCCATTGCAGCACCGCATCGGCAATGGCTACGTTTACGGCAGCAATTTCATCAGCGACGCTCAGGCGCAAGATGAGCTTTTGTCGAGCATCGAAGGGAAGGCATTCGCGGAACCGCTCAAGCTTCAATTTGCCACTGGTCGCCGCAAGCGCTTCTGGAGCAAGAACTGCGTGGCAATCGGACTGTCGGCCGGCTTCCTGGAACCGCTGGAATCCACCAGCATCCATTTCATCCAGCGCGGTATCGCACTGCTGCTGAGCTACTTTCCGGATCGCAATTTCAACACCGCGGACATCGATCGCTACAACAAGATCGTGACGAGCGAATACGAGCGCGTTCGGGACTTTTTGGTGCTGCACTACTCTTCGA
>Ga0210402_10004694_pt1 | contig 12382 bp, 16 predicted proteins | sample IncBWC7MmetaG_FD_161055 | JGI IMG/M metagenome (GOLD analysis project Ga0210402, IMG submission 161055) | Forest soil microbial communities from Barre Woods Harvard Forest LTER site, Petersham, Massachusetts, United States - Inc-BW-C-7-M | ecosystem: Environmental > Terrestrial > Soil >...
GCCCGCGAGCGCCAAAGCCGTACCGAGCCATTGCAGGGGCCCTACCCGCTCCACGCCGAGAAAGCCTGAGATCAACAGCACCACGATTGGCGACAGCGCCATGATCAGGGCGATGTGGATCGCGGTGGTCGTGATGCCCGCGACATAGACCGGGCCGCCGCAAAGGAACATGCCGAGGAAGCCCGCGGCGAGGATCGGCCAGATGTTCTTCGTGAGTGCAATCTTGCCGGCGCGGATCTCGGCCAGCGCAAACGGCGCGAGACCGGCCGCGATGATGGTCCAGCGGAAGAAGGCGAGCGCAAACGGCGGGACCGAGCCGGCGAGCCCGCGCGCCAGGATCATGTTGGAGGCCTGCGCGGTCGCGACCAAAATAAAGCCAACCAGCGCGATCGTGCCATGCCAGCGTTGTGCGGACGCACCCGGATCGGCCGTTTTTGCCGGCTCATCACCCGGCACCATAATCTTGTTCATGGGGCAAGGGATATCTCACACGCGCCACGACGGGAAGCCGAGGCGGTACGGCGTCACACGAATGTTGACCGCTTTGACCTTTAATTGTGATGCTCATTTCTCTCGGAGAACGGGAATTGCACCATGCACGCCGAACGCCTGCTACCGACCAAAGTTGCGCCCGAAGGATATGCGGCGCTGCGCGCCGTCGAGGTCTATCTCGCCAGCAGCGGCCTGCCGAAGAACCTGATCGAACTCGTTAAGCTTCGCGCGTCGCAGATCAATGGATGCGCCTACTGCCTCGATGTCCACAGCCGGGACGCGCGCAAGGCCGGCGAGACCGAACCGCGGCTCTATCTGCTTAACGCATGGCGGGAATCGCCGCATTATTCGCCGGCCGAGCGTGCCGCGCTGGCATGGACCGAGGCGCTGACGAGCGTGGCGGAGACGCGGGCGCCGGATGCCGACTACGATGCGCTGCGGGCTCATTTCTCAGACAAGGAGATTGTCGATCTCACTTACCTCATCGGCATGATCAATTTCTGGAACCGACTCGCCATCGGTCTGCGGTATGTGCCCGATGCGCGCTAGGCGGTATCGAAGACTTCGCGCGCACGGACGTCATGTTTTCATCACGCGGCGCCGTGTAGGCTAGAGCCCACGCCTTCCTAGGTTTTTCCCGGAGATGGAATATGGCCCCGTCAGACACGGTATCCGCCGTCCTGGAATTCCTCGCCTCTTATGGCACGGCTTTCGAGGGCTACGATACCAAGGCGATCGTCGACCACTACGCCTTTCCCTGCGCCATCATCGGCGATTCCGAGACCATCACGCCTTTGGTATTCAAGGGAGCCGAACAGTGCAGCGCCGGCGTCGACTATGTGCTGTCGCTGCACCGCCAAGTCGGCGTCACGCAGGGCAAGCCGCTGCTGCTCGAGATCACGGAGCTCTCGCCGCGGCTGGCTGGCATGAATATCCGCTATCAGTGGCAGGACAAGACGGGAAAGCCGCTCTACGACTTCCAGGGCTTCTATTCACTCGCCCGGACCGAAGCCGGCTACCGCATCGCTGCGATCTGCCACAACCAGCTTCCGCGGCTGCTCGCCTGCGCCGGCCGGCCGTCGCTACCAGTATCCTGAGGCTTCAGCGCGTCGATTCGATCCCGGCAAACTGCAAATGAGGCGCGTGGGTCCACGTCACCGACGCGGCAAAGATGGCGGCGAGCGCGCACAGGACAAAGAGCCGCATTTGTACCGTCCGGCGATCCGTGATCGGCAGGAACAGGAAAAACAGCATCGCCAGGATCAAGGCCGCGTCGATCAGGACCATGAATCATTTCTCCGTTGTGGAGAAAAGATGCCACGCGAGGCGCCCGGCCAATGTGGGCGACGTCACAGTTCCGCCGGAGCCCTGAGGTCGCAGGTCACTGCCAGCCAGGAACCCCGCGCATGTCGGGCAGATGATGGGCGATGCCCTTGTGGCAATCGATGCAGGTCTTCTCGCCGGTGAAGAGGAAGCGCTGATGCGCCACGGCGGCGCGCGGCGACTGCTTGGTGATGTCCATCGAATCCGCGCTGTGGCAGTTGCGGCATTCGAGGGAATCGTTGGCCTTGAAGCGGGCCCATTCATGCAGTGCGAGCTCAAGCCGCTTGTCGAGGAACTTTTCGCGGGTGTCGATATAGCCGAACAGCTTGCCCCAGACCTCCTGGGAGGCCTGCATCTTGCGCGCGATCTTGTCGGTCCAGTTATGCGGCACGTGACAATCCGGGCAGCTCGCGCGGACCCCGGAGCGGTTGGTGAAATGGATGGTCGATTTGAGCTCCGCAAACACGTTGTCCCGCATCTCGTGACAGCTGGTGCAGAATTTCTCGGTGTTGGTCACCTCGAGCGCGGTATTGAAAGCGCCCCAGAAGATGATGCCGGCGACGAAGCCCGCAAACACCAGCACGCCCAGGCCGAACACGGAGCTCGGCCGCATCAGCACGTCCAACAGCTCGAGCAGGAAGCTCCAGGTCCGCTTGATGAAGCCAGGTCGCGGGGCTTTGGAATCGACCTCGCTCATCGTTTGCCACCCGGCGTCGCGCGGCTCAGCATGGTGTCGATGTCGACGAAATCATTGCTGACCGGCGGATCGGTAACGCTCTGCGGCACGTGACATTCGGTGCAGAAGAAGCGCCGCGGGGACACCGAGGCAAGGAATTGACCGTCACGGTCCATGAAATGAGTGATCGAGACCATCGGCGCCTGGGATTCGCCCGTGCGCGCCCTGGCGTGGCAGGACAGGCATTTGTTGCTCTGCAGGTCGATCTGATAGCCGTCGATCGAATGCGGGATCACCGGCGGCTGTTCGGGATAGTTCCTGACTTCTCGTTCCGACGTGTTGCGCGTCGGCGCCATTGGCGCCGCAGAGCCCTCGTCGTTGAGCGGCGTCGGGCCGCGCAGTCCGGAATCAAGGGACTGCGCCGCAAGCGTGCCGGTGCCGGCCGCAATCGCGGCAACAAGAAGCGCGATTTTCAGGTTCCGGATCATGACTGCGAAACCTTCTCGATGCGCACGGCGCATTTCTTGAAATCGGTCTGCAGCGAGATCGGATCGGTCGCGTCCAGCGTCACCTTGTTGATCAGCTTGGATTCGTCGAACCAGGGCACGAAGACGAGGCCGCGCGGCGGCCGGTCGCGTCCGCGGGTCTCGAGCCGCGTGCGGATGAAGCCGCGACGCGATATGACCTTCACCTCGTCGCCGCGACGGAGTTTCGCGTCCTGTGCATCGTCGGGATGCATGAAGCAGACGGCTTCGGGAAACGCCCGGTAAAGTTCGGGCACACGCCGCGTCATGGTGCCCGAGTGCCAATGCTCCAGCACGCGGCCGGTGGAGAGCCAGAACGGATATTCGCCGTCGGGCGATTCCGCCGGCGGCTCGTAGGGCAGCGCGAAGATGCGGGCCTTGCCGTCGCCATAGCCGTAGAACTGCACGCCAGTGCCCTGCCTGACGAACGGATCCGAACCTTCGCGAAAACGCCACCTGGTCTCCTGTCCGTTGACGACAGGCCAGCGCAGTCCACGTTCGCGGTGATAGCTGTCGAATGGCGCGAGGTCGTGGCCATGGCCGCGGCCGAAGGTGGCGTATTCCTCGAACAGGCCCTTCTGCACGTAGAAGCCGAACGCCTTCGATTCATCGTTGGCGTAACCCTGCTCGATGTCGGACAGCGGGAATTTGTCGACCTGGCCGTTCCTGTAAAGCACGTCGAACATGGTTTTGCCGCGATATTCCGGCTTCTTGGCCAGGAGCTCCTCGGGCCAGACTTCCTCGATCTTGAAGCGTTTGGAGAACTCCATCAGCTGCCAGAGATCGGAGCGCGACTCTCCGGGAGCCGCGACGAGCTGATGCCAGAATTGCGTGCGCCGCTCGGCATTGCCGTAGGCGCCTTCCTTCTCTACCCACATGGCGGTCGGCAGGATGAGGTCGGCGGCAAGCGCTGTGACCGTCGGATAGGCATCGGAGACGACGATGAAATTGTCGGGGTTGCGAAAGCCCGGATAGGTCTCCTCGTTGATGTTGGCACCTGCCTGCAGATTGTTGTTGACCTGCACCCAATAGGCATTGAGCAGACCGTCCTTCAGCATCCGGCTTTGCAGCACGGCATGGTAACCCGGCTTGTCGGGAATCGTGCCTTCGGGAAGCAGCCAGATATGCTCCGCCTTGTCGCGATGCTCCTTGTTGTTCACCACCATGTCGGCTGGCAGGCGATGCGAGAAGGTGCCGACTTCGCGCGCGGTGCCGCAGGCCGAGGGCTGGCCCGTCAGCGAGAACGGGCTGTTGCCGGGTTCGGAGATCTTTCCGGTCAGAAGATGGATGTTGTAGACGAGATTGTTGCACCAGACGCCGCGGGTGTGCTGGTTGAATCCCATGGTCCAGAAGCTGACCACCTTGGTCTTCGGATCGGCATAGAGCTCGGCCAGCGCCTCCAGCCGGTTGAGCGGCACGCCGGACATCTTCGCCGCCTTCTCCAGCGTATAGTCGGAGACGAATTTTGCATATTCGTCGAAGCTCATGTCGGTCGAATCGTTGGCCTTGGCCGCGCCGCTCGCCTTCTTCTGCAGCGGGTGTTCGGGTCGCAGGCCATAGCCGATGTCGGTCTGGCCCCGCTTGAAGGTGGTATGCGCCGCGACGAAATCCTTGTTCACCCGCCCGGTCTTGATGATGTGGTTGGCGATCGCGTTGAGGATGAAGAGGTCGGAGTGCGGCGTGAAGACCATGCCGATATCGGCGAGGTCGAACGAACGATGCTCGAAGGTCGAGAGCACCGCGACACGCACGTGCGGCGCGGAGAGCCGGCGATCGGCCACCCGCGTCCACAGGATCGGGTGCATCTCGGCCATGTTGGAGCCCCACAACACGAAGGCATCGGTGGCCTCGATGTCGTCGTAGCATCCGGCCGGCTCGTCAATGCCGAAGGTGCGCATCATGCCGGCGACCGCGGACGCCATGCAGTGGCGCGCATTGGGGTCGATGTTGTTGGAGCGGAATCCGGCCTTGAACAGTTTCGAGGCGGCGTAGCCCTCCCAAACCGTCCATTGTCCGGAGCCGAACATACCGACACCGCTCGGCCCACGCTTCTTCAATGCGTCCTTGAATTTCTCGGTCATGATGTCGAAGGCTTCGTCCCACGAGACGGGCGTGAACTCGCCGTCCTTGTCGAACTTGCCGTTGGTCTTGCGCAGCATCGGCTGCGTCAGGCGATCATGGCCGTACATGATCTTGGACAGGAAATAGCCCTTCACGCAATTGAGCCCGCGATTGACCTCGGACTTGATGTCGCCGTGGGTGGCGACAACGCGGTTGTCCTTGGTCGCGACCATGACGCTGCAGCCGGTGCCGCAGAACCGGCACGGCGCCTTGTCCCAATTCAGTTCGCTGGCCTCGCGCTCGGTCACGAGGTTGGCCGCGAACGCCGGCACCGGCATGCCTCCCGCGGCCGCCGCGATCGCCGCGGCTTCGAGTTTCAGCATCTGGCGACGATCGAGCTTGGGTGCGGTCATGGATATTCTCCAGGCGTCGGCCGTCAGCCGGCGTCGATGGCATGAAAAACCAGTGAGGCGGAGTAGACGGACGGCAGCAGTGCGATGGCATTGAGCGTCGATCCGAGCGAGCCGGCGTCGAGCGCCTCGACCACGACGACGAGCTTGCCGCGCGGATCGCGGCCATGAATCTCGCAGCCCGGGAGCGCTACGATCGCGGCCTCGACCTCGTCCAGCTGGTCGGGGCGGGCCTGCACCAGGATGCTGGCGATTTCGCCGCCGGGCGGCACCACGACGGGATCGGCCGTCAAGGCGCGGCCGGTGATCAGAGCGCGGCGATTGATTGCGGTCATGAGCACGATGCTTCTCCTCGTGCTCAATGCGCGGCGGGCGGTCCGGGAGGACCGACAACCATGTGATAGATCCACACCGCGAAGCCGTAGCTCCCGACAACGCCAACGGCGAGCACAGGCATCACCACGGCGGTCAGAAACAGGAAGGCGAAGATCTCCATGCGCTTACGGCGCGGGCGTCCAGTGTCGTCGCTTCCGACGGACATACTGCTGCTCTTCTCAATGTCAGGAATTGACGGCATCCGGGCCGTCGCCTCGCCATAAGTTAGTTGGCGGGGCACGGCCGGCGTTGATCTGGATCAAAGACCGCTCAGAACAGTTTCGGCTGCCGGCGGCTCGCCATCCCGATCCACGTCGAGAGCGTCGCAAGTGCAACCAGCACCATGACACCGCCAACGCTGACGGCGATCTGCGCGGCAAGGCCGCTGGGGAGATGGACCAGCATCATGTGAGCTGCGAGCGACATCAGCACGCCGAGACAATAGATTTCGAGCGAGTTCTCGCCGCACCGGATGGCGCCGCGCAGCATCGGCGACACCAGTCCTCGCCAGTCCGACGGCACGAACCTTGACACCAGGATGGCGATGGCCAGGAAATGCAGCAACCGCAGTGGATCGAGGTCGGTCTTGTCGATCGGATAGATCAGCTTCGCGAGCCATGTCGGGAGGAGAGCTTCCAGGGGCTTGATGTTCCAGCTCAAGGCGACGACGAGGGCGAACAGCAGGTAGATCGCGGCGAGGCCGACGAAAAGCCGTGTCGCCAGCAGCGGCTGGAATCTCTTCCGTCCGGCCACCACCCACCATGCCCCCAGCACGATCAGAAACTGCCAGGCGAATGGATTGAAGTACCAGTCGTTGATCGGCCAGCCCGGCAGATTCCAGCCATGGAGCTGGACCAGCCCATAAAGCAAAGCCGATGCGGCGATCGCGGCATTGGGAGCTTTCAGGAGCAACCAGAGCAGCGGCGCAAACAAGAGGTGAAACAGCACGAAGGTCGGCAGCACATCGGTATTGACGGGGCGATATAGCAGCACAGCCGCATGAGCCAGCGCTGCGCCCGGCTGCTCCAGCAGGACCCGCGTGTTGGTTACATCGGCCCAGGGATTTTCGCCGATCCAATACACCATCACGACCACGGCGATGATCAAAGTGAGGAAGGCCGTATAAATCTCCCAGCCCCGGCGCATGGTGTGGCTGACGACGGGCCACCAGCCGTCACAGCGCTGAACGAGGCGATAGGCCAGCGCACAGGTGACGCCCGAGACGAACATGAAGATTTCTGTGGTGTCGCTGAAGCCGTAATGCTGCAGCGTCAGCCAGCTGCAGACATTGTCCGGGATGTGATCGAGAAAGATGAACCAGAGCGCAATGCCCCGGCATGCGTCGAGACGAAGATCACGATCGATCGCCTCGCCGGCCCACGTCATCCCGTCAAAATCCCCGAGGTCACGATATCGATTTCCCGCTCTTGATGGGCGAGTCCGGCCTCGCGCCTATGCCCAACGGACGCTGCCACTCCTAGGGCAACTGCGCGGTTCGACCTTGACCAAGATCAAACCGCACCGGACGACGCGGCCAGGCCCGCTGCGAGGGCCGACCTTGACGTGCATCAAACCAACGGATGGCGGCGTGTGCTCTCATCGAAGGACTGATATGGGAGAGCCACGATGTACAGGAACCTGCTGGTGCACATCCCGACGGAGCGTTCGGCCCGCCCCGCCGTCGATGGGTCGGTGTCGCTCGCCATGATCTGCGGCGCCCATCTGGACGCGATCGCCGCGGGCTATGAGTCCACCAACATTCCTTATCTCGCGGAAGGCGGCGCCGCCGTCGCGCCGATGTTCGAGATCGAGCGCGAACGGGCGCTCGAGCGCGCCGAGACCGCGCTGCGCATCTTTGAGATCGAGGCGGAGAGCGCGAAGATCAGCCATCACGGCCGCGCCGTCAGCGGCACCTTCGCCGAAGTGATGTCGACCGTCGGTGCGGCCGCGCGGCTGCATGACCTCATTGTGGTCTCGCAGGCGGAGCCGGATCGCGACACCTTCGACAACCAGCTTCCGCAGCAACTGCTGCTGCAGGCCGGCGGGCCGCTGCTGTTCTTTCCCTCCACCTTTCGCGGCGCGTTCAGCGCCTCCCGCATCGGCATCTGCTGGGATGGAAGCCGCCTCGCCGCACGCGCGCTGCACGATGCCATGCCGCTTCTCGCCCAGGCCGATTCGCTGACGGCCATCACGCTGAACGAACGCGAAGTTCCTCCGGAAGCCTCGCCGGCGCAGTTCGCGAGCTATATGGCGCGCATCGGACTGCCGGTGATGAATATTTGCCTCGAAGCCGAACACGGCAATTTTGCCGCCAGCATCCTGTCGGTGGTAGCTGACGAACATCTCGATCTCCTGGTCATGGGCGGCTATGGCCATTCCCGGCTGCAGGAGACCGTCTTTGGCGGCGTCACGCGCGAGATGTTTCGCAGCATGACCGTCCCGGTGCTGATGTCGCACTGACGGCGAAAGTTTGAGGCAGGTCAAGGTGCGACCGGTCAAAACGCCCAGACTGCTCCCAGCATCGAACATAACGGAGGTCCATCATGCGCGCCCACCACATCATGACCAGGGACGTCATTACCGTGACGCCTCACACCGGGATCGAGGACGCCGCCAACATCATGTTGCGCACCCATATCAGCGGCCTGCCGGTCATGGATGATGCGGGCCAGCTCGTCGGCATCGTCTCGGAAAGCGACTTCCTTCGCCGCAGCGAAATCGGCACCGGCCGCAAGCGGGCGAAATGGCTGCAGTTCCTGATGGGACCCGGTTGGGCGGCCTCGGACTTCGTGCACGAGCGCGGCCGCAAGGTCGAGGACGTCATGACGCAGGATCCGGTCACGGTCGGCGAGGAGACGCCGCTGGAGGATCTGGTGCGCCTGATGGAGAAGAACGATATCAAGCGGCTGCCGGTGCTGAGCGGCAAGCGGCTCGTCGGGATTGTCACCCGTTCCAATTTGCTGCAGGCGGTGGCTACCCTGGCGCACGAAATCCCGGATCCGACCGCTGACGACGACCACATCCGCGAACGCATCACCCGCGCGGTCAACGCCACCGATTGGCGCCCGATCGGATTCGAAGTTTCGGTCCGCAACGGCGTCGTGCATCTGCACGGCATCATCACCACCGACCAGGCGCGCCAGGCCGCGATCGTCGCCGCCGAGAACACCGCCGGCGTCAAGCAAGTGCACGACCACCTCTGCTTCGTCGACGGCTATTCCGGCTTCTATGTGGAATCGCCCGAGGACATGAAGGCCGCGAGCTGAGAGAGAGGCAAACGACCCCGCCGCGCTGAGAACACGGCGGGGTCGCCGTCCCCGGAATACCTTGTGGCAAGGCCCCCCGGAACGGGCGAGTTTAACGCAAAACTTCCTAGCAAATCCTGTTGCGGAACCAGCGCATCTGCGCGGAATTTCTCGCGCTGTAAGCCTGATGTAAGCTTGCTTTGGAATCAGCTGAAGCGTGTGAGAGCGACGCGTCGTTTAGGTATAGTTGTAGCGATCCGCAAATTTGATTTGTGTCAAAAGCGATCCGCCGATTCGGCAGATACTGGATCCGATAATGTCGGAGGATCCGCCAATGCCAACAGATTCGCTTCTTCTCTCGATCGCCGTGTGCGGCGTGTTCCTCGCCTTCGCCATCGTGGTTGCCGTGATCGATCACCGCACCAGCAACTGGCAGCGAAGCAAGATTGCGGAGAAGAAGACGGCCGCGGCCGAACCTGTTCGCAAGAAGGCCGCCTAAGCCGGCGATGCCAAGGCATGATCAAGGCATGACCCGGAAAGACGTATAGCGGTTTTCCCTCGCGACAAGCGCGTAGCGTTGCGCGGAGATCATGCTCAATCAAGGTTGCGTGCGCCGCGGCGGCACGCCGGGAGCAAGGCAATGGCCGATCGGCAAAGCTGGCGACCCATCCTGTTCGACTGCCCCCAGACCGGCCACAAGGTGCAGGGCCTGGTGGCCGAGGAAGTCTTCGGAACAAGCGAGCCGCACTACGAGACCGTCAGATGCCTCGCCTGCGCCGGCATTCATTTCGTCGATCCGGCGCGTGGCAAGGTGCTGGGCGCACCGCGCGATACGAGATGATTACCGGGCTGTTCAGGCATCCAGTCGGTTGAGTGCGGCGCGGTTGCAGAAGCGGATCCGTCGCGAGGTTTCCAGCGCGATCACTCCGGACTGCACAAAATGGGTGAAGGTGCGCGACACCGTCTCGATGGTTAGGCCCAGATAGTCGGCGATGTCCTGACGCGACATCGGCAGCTCGACGGCCGCCTGGCTGGCATTGCGGCCGGCCATCTCGAGCAGGAAGCCTGCGACCCGCTCCTCGGCGTTCTTGATCAGGACCAGCGAATGTTGCTGCACGCGCTGCAGCTCGCGCACCGTCAGCATCCAGAGCTGCTTGGCGAGGCTCTTTTCGTGCTCGGCGCGGGCCAGCACGCTGGAACGCTTGACGACCAGGATGTGGACCTCGCTGATCGCTTCCGCCGTCGAGTGATGCGCGTCACCGGCCTCGAAGCCGAAGACATCGCCGGGGAGATAGAACGCGCTGATCTGGCGCCTTCCGTCATCGAGCATGCGATAGGTCCGCACGGTGCCTGAGATCACCTGGTAGAGATATTCGGCCGGCTCGTCTTCGCCGAAGATTTCTGCGTTGCGGGCAAAGCGCATCGGCGCGCCGATCATTCCGAACGGGCCCTCGCAGGGGGTGCCGGCGCGAAAGGCGGCGGGACGGGCGAAAATCGGGGAATTGGGAGCGGGGGCGAGCATGGCAGGTCTCCGGTTCGCTTCATTTGCGGCCGGAAGTGTGCCCGTTTCCAAAAATTCCGAAATTTGGATATTTCCCCTAAGTATAAACCCGTAGGTCGGGCCGGTATCGAGGCGCACGATTTCGGTGCAACGCAGATGCTGCCGAACTTGTCCCCCATGGTCTCCGGTGTTTTACGGACAAATTGTTGATCCAGCGCAAGACACGGGTAAGGCGAATCTGCGATGGTCCGCATCGTCTCGAGAGGGAGATGGTCCATGACCACGTCCACGATGATCATCCTTGCCGCCATGGTTGCGCTGTTCGCCGGTTTTGCCGCCGCGCTGGCATGGGCCCAGCCGCATGCGCGCCAGCTCACCGCTGCGCCCGCCGAAATGCCCCGCCCGAGGCGGCGTCCCTTCTAGCAAGGCTCGATCCCGGTTTTCGGCAGCTCGGCGGCGACCGGCTCGCCCGCCTCGGTGTTGAGTTCGCCGCGTCGCGATTGCCGGAGTGCAGCGACCTCGCCGAAGAAATTACCGGCGCCGGGATGAATATGCTTGTGGCGCGGCTTGATCTCGACCGCGCCGTCGGCGATCAGACATCTCGAATGCGCTGGGCTCGCCGCGCTGATGGCACCATCGGGAATGCGAAACTAGCCACAGGTCGGCCACGGGCGCCAGTGCGTCGGGCTGATGGTGACGCGCTCGCGCGTCGCCACCTTGATCCAGCCGCCGGGCGTGCGGCGGCAGGCAAAGATCAGGGAATGCACGCGGTCGCCCTCGACCACCGCAAGCTCGAGGTCGCGGTCATACGGCGCTGTAGCAATCGTTTCCCAGACCGGTCCGTCGTTCATCGCACCCGCTTCTGTGCTGCGCCAACGCGTCAGCATAGGCAGCTCGCACCCGACCGCGCTTGATCTGGGTCAACCGCGCGCCGGGCAGGCGTATTGCTCGGAGCCGGATCTATTTGATGTCCGCCACGGCCGTGATCAGCTCTTTGCCGTCTGCGGTCCTGATCGTCAGTTGAACCTGGTCACTGGAACCGGCAAGAATCGGCGCTGAAATGCGATTGCCGTTTTTCGGGTCGGCCGTCACGGCATCGTCGAACAACGTGGACTCGCCGCGTTTCAACATGACGCGCAGCGGCGCGGCCGGCTCAAGACTGAAGAACTGAAGATTTGCGTTGGACGCCTCGGCTGAAAGATTGACCAGGATGTTTTCATTCGCCTGCGTCACGCTGGTCAGGCCGACACTCGGGCTGTAGGTTTCGGGGATCGACACTTCGCCCAACGCGGGAAAGCTCGCGCTGTGGAAGAACTGGTCCGACACGCCCGCCCACAATTCGACGTAAGGCTGCCCCGGGCTCGGGTCCCTGCGCGCCTCGCTCTCATGCGTGAACGTCGGAAACCCCCAGGTCCACATTTTCAGACCGCGCGTGACCTTATTATCGGCGATTCGGATGATGCCCTCTTCATTGTCGTGATTGATCACGCCCCAGAAATTCGCAGCCCCCATGTCGGGCGCAGCGTAGGCAATGCCCATCGTCGGCCAGTTCCTGAAATAGCGCAGTTTTTCGAAACGGCTTTTGCCCGGGCCTGCGCTCTCGTCGCCCTCGGCCAGATTGGCCGACCAGCGCGGCGTGCTGTAGGCCGCAATCGGCGCGATGATCTCGGCGCCGCCGGTCGCCTTGGGATTGTTCGGGTCCGATCCCGGCGCCAGCGTCGTGCAGGTCCAGTATTCGTGGTCGATCGCCGCGTTGTTCGAATTCTGTAACACCA
>Ga0210402_10004695_pt1 | contig 12381 bp, 16 predicted proteins | sample IncBWC7MmetaG_FD_161055 | JGI IMG/M metagenome (GOLD analysis project Ga0210402, IMG submission 161055) | Forest soil microbial communities from Barre Woods Harvard Forest LTER site, Petersham, Massachusetts, United States - Inc-BW-C-7-M | ecosystem: Environmental > Terrestrial > Soil >...
GCTCGTTATAAGGTCTTGGGTGTGTAGTGCCTGTGGTGACACGCATGATCGGGACGTCAATGCGGCCCGAAACATCCTGACCGCGGGGAGGTGTCCCCCGTCCGTCCGTGGGAACGAGCCACCGCTTGCTGCCGCGCCGCCGAGCCAGACATCGAGTCGATGCGAGGCAGGGACCAGCGCGCTGAAAGCGGCAGCGTGAGCACCGGTATAGTCGAAGGATATTCGGCCGGCCACAAGCGCCTGGCGTCCTCGTCATTGCGTGCCTTCGGGGAATTGTGATGCACTCATCAATTCAACCCGCACCTTTGGGCGGGGCCCAAAGCTGGTCGATTCAGCGATGCCGGGCGATCACACCCGCGTGTGTAGCCCGGCCGATGGGATTGGTGCCGCAACCCGGATTCGAACTGGGGACCCACGCATTACGAATGCGTTGCTCTACCAACTGAGCTATTGCGGCGTCACGAAAAAGGGGCGGCATTCTACCCCGGCGAGCCAATCGGCGGAAGGGTCCAGAGCGCGACGTCCGCCTCATCGCCCGGGCGGGGCGCCCGAGTGATCCGAGTTGGGGATGATCTTCGCGATCATGACGCGGTCGATCTGCGGATCTTCACCGACGTAGAACACGGTGCTGCCGCAGTCTGCGAAGCCGGACTTTTTATAAAATGCTATCGCCCGTGGGTTTCGCTCCCAGACGCCAAGCCAGAGATGCTCGCCGCCGAAGGACCGGGCGACATTGTGGACGGCGTTCATGAGTTGCTGAGCGATTCCCCTGCCGTGGGCGGGTCGATCGACATAGAAGCGGTGCAGCTCGATCGGTTGCACGGCCATGACACAGGAAGGCGGCTGTTTGCGCTGAACCTGGGCGAAGGCAACCAGCACCTCGCCCTGGTGCGTGAGCAGTGTGACCATGTTCGGATCGAGTAATTCCCGGGTCTGCTGTGCAATGCCGAAAGCGCGGCTCAGGTGCTCTTGTATGTCGGCAGGTCGATTGTCCGCGCCGAAGGCCTCCTCGAAGGTACGCGCGGCAAAGGCCGCCAATGCGGGGGCGTCGCTCTCAAGACCTTCGCGAATCTGAATGGGTTGATCGTTCGGCATGCGCAGGAAATTGGAGTCGACGTAGAGCAATGGCATCACCCGAATCAAGCGTGCCATTATCTTAGCATCGGCGCTTGCGGTCCTCAGCCAACGTGGCTGTGTTTTTCCAATTCCATGACCATGGCGTCATCGTTGCCGAACCAGCAGAGCTTTGCTGTTTCCTCGTCGAGGTGGTGCTTGAGACTTGCCTTGATGAGGCCTGCAATGTGCGTCAGCCGCTTATATTCAGGGGTGCTGGGATCCCTCGTTGCCGCCTCATTTCTCGAGAAATGGGTTGCGCCCGGCAGGTGTTTACGGCAATAGGTTTCCGCGAATCCGGGGATTTGCGAGAAGCCGGGCCCGTATTCATTCACCGGCTCGATGAGGCGTCGGCAGAACTCCACACAGAGGCTCAGTTCCTGTTGTGCCTGCTTGCGCCTGAATTTGCTCGCCTTGTCGATCGTTCGTTCGGCATCGGCGAGCGCTGCCGCGGCCGTCAGCACGATCGAACCCATGGCTTTCTTGAAGTCATTGCGCTGGGTGTGAGTTGCCATGCCTCAACGCTAACAAACGCATCAACCGGCGGTGATGAATGGACTTAACGGTTTCGGGGCGTTAGGGGATTGCACCGATGCCTAAAGCCGCGCGCGCTTTGCGGGCACCCTGAAGCGCCGACGCGGCGAGCGGCGAATTAAGCTTTACTTAACAGCTGGTCAGGAACTCCGTTTGTTGCGCATTGGCGGACGGCGCATTGTGTCGCCTGTTCGATCAATTTAAGCAGTGGAGCACTCTCATGAGCAACAACACCAATCTCTTTGCACGCTTTGGACAGGCGCTTCTGGCGGTCACGGCCACCGGGGCTACCGTGCTGGTACTGCAGTTTGCGATGTTGGCGTAAGCCGATGCAGGCACTTTCAGGCGTCGCGGATGGGGTGGCGCGAAACGGCCGCCGCGAGGGGCGATGGACGCCGATGGTGAGCAAACTCGGCTCCCTGGCGGCGACCTTGGCGGCGGGATCCAAGGGTCTCGCTCCCTATGCGGCGATGGCGCTGGTGGTGCCGGGAGGCTCGCTGCTGGCGCCTCTGCTGTGGTTTTACCGGCGGTATGCGGTTCAGGCAGCGTCCCGCCCCTGACGGGGGTGGGGAGGGATGTCCGGCAAAAAAAAGAGGCCCTATCGGCCGGGAACCATGAACTTTTTCGCCCCTGCGGTGTTTTATGGTCTAGCAATGGGGGGAATGTCGCAATGCAGGACCATGCCGCTTTCCATTTCGACGCGATCCTGAACCGCAATCCAGTGCTGACGGCAATGATGGTGACGTCGCTGATCATCGTCGTGACGGCATCAATCGCCGGCGTTGCAAGTTGGCGGGCGAATACCGCCTGCATGGCCGAGCGGTCGGCCCCCCACCTCGCCCAGGATCTTGACCACGATGCCGGTCGTGGCGGCCTCATGATGCATCAGGCACTGCAGGCAGATTTGGTACTGGGCGTCGGGCAGAGCGCACCCGGCGAGCCGGCGCCCCCGCGCAAGGTGGCCTTGGCGGAGTGTCCTTGCGCCGCATCAAGCGGATGGCATTGGCAACGGATTTAAGGCCGGTCCGGGAGTCCTTCCCCTAGCGTGCCTTAACCTTCAGAGCTTCGGGTCCGGCATCGGCAAGCGGTTCGATGTCGTGAAACCTGCTGTAATCAACATGCAACACGCCGTCCGGCGTCTCCTCGAGAATATCGTGGAAAGTTGCGTTCCATTGGATGTCGCCGCTGGAGTATTCGGCCCGTGCCATCAACATCTGGCCGGTGTTCTCGTCGGTGCCGCTGAGGCTCAAGACAAAAGCCGCCTTGGACTCGCGCAGCGACTCCGCGGTCTCGGAAGCCAGGGGACTTGCATCGTCGATGACGTGCATGATGGTCCAGCCGAGAACGAACATGGGATGCTGGGAGCGCAGCAGGGGCAGGTCGACGATGCGACGAATGCGAAAGCCCTCTTCGGTTATCTCGTCGCGGAGCATGCGCAAGCGCGCCGACGCATCTTGAACGACATTCTGACGCTCATTCGCGGCGCGAAACAGCAATGTCGGCTTACCGGCAATTGGCCGCACGACGGCATTCCGGGTAAACAGGAAGCGCGCCTGGGGACGGGAAAATCGCGCGAACATGAGACCGGTGATGAGTGCCAATGACATGAGGCCGATGAAAATCTCGATCATCGCGACTGTATGTCCATAGAAGGTTTGCGGATGCATTTCCCCATAACCCACGGTGGCAAGCGTTTCGACGCTGAAGAAAAAATCTCCGGCGAAGCCCGGCGGACTCAAATTGGCGATGCATCCCGGGACCAGGTAGTACAGCAAGCCGAACAGCAGATCAAAGACGAGGAAGAACGCCGCCAAGGTGGCAAACAGGCGCGGCCAACTCACCGTCATGAAATGATGGAAGAGGTCGTGGAACAGCGGCCTTGTGATGCCGCCCTCTGAGATGAATTCGCGGGCGCCCACCTTGACCAGCCGGCGTTGCGGAGGCTTGCGTGCGGCGGGGGCCAGGTGACGGTGGGATGGTGCTTTCGATCGCCGTTCGGAGTCGCTCATGAGATGCATCTTAGGCGACGAATGGCGCGTGCCGCCACGTTTCCAACCTGCCGGTAACGATTAGAATGCCGGCACCCAGATTCAGGAGGTCCGATGTTGCCCGCACCCGTCAAAGCGCCGATCGAGCTCGCAGTTCTCGAGCAAGTGGATATCCGGGTAGGCAGGATCGAGTCGGTCGCGCCGATCGTGGATTCGGACAAACTGGTGGCGCTGCGGGTCAATTTTGGGGATCACACGCGGACGATCGTGGCGGGCCTTAGACAAGAGCGTGCAAATCCGCGCGAGATCGAGGGCAGGCAGGCGCTGTTTGTAGTCAACCTGCCGCCGCGCAGGATGCGCGGAGTGGTCTCCGAAGGAATGCTGTTTGACATCGGCTACGCGGATGGCGTCAATCCGGTTCTTGCGGTTCCGGAATCGCCGGTACCGGATGGCACGCGGGCCGGCTGAATTCAAAAATTGCCGGGCACAGATCGGGCGTCAGCGCAGGTCGAGCACCGACAACCAGCGCGCCACGCTGGAAACACGCTCGGCCACGGTGCCGGCGACTTCCAGGACGGGACATTTGAGCGTCGTCCTCTGTTGCTGATACCAGGCGTACTGCTGGTCGCGAAAGGCGGCTTCGCGGCGAGACCCGTCTTGAACAAAGGGAAAGTCCGGCTTGCAGAGAATAACCGCGTCGTATTCGCGGCTGGCGAGTTCCGCCAGCTCCGGTTGAATGCGGCCAAACATCCACAGGCCGTAGCCCGCGGTGGTGAGCGGGGAGGTGTCGCAAAACAGGTAGTGATTCGCGGAGCCCAGGGCATCGTCTTCGCGGCGAATCTGCTCGTGGCCAACCTGCAGCAGATCCGCTTCACTCATGATGCCATTCTGTTGTTCCCACAGTTCCCTGCCGTACTCGTGCACCCAGATCGTTCGGTAGTGTTCCGCCAGCGCGGCCGCCAGGGTGGTTTTGCCGCTGGATTCGCCGCCCAAGAGAACGACGCGGCGCACGAATGCCGCTGCGACCTCCGGCGCCATGAAACGGCGCAGGCCGTATGGATTTTGACGAATCTGCGCGGCACTGACCGGAATCCGAGTGCGCGCTGGGTCCAGGACCAGCGCCGCAACGCGACGCCCGAGCGCTTGGCTCAATACGCTTGCGCAGGCGGGGCCATAGGTCTCGCTGCAAAAAAAAGCATCGGGGGTTCGTTTCAAGACATCCTTCAAAAGCCACGCCAGGAAATTCTGCTGCTCCTCGTCGCCGCAATCATTCAGCGGTATTGGACGCACGGCGATCCCGCGTGCGGCACATAGCGCATGCAGCGAGGCGGAGTCGATGACGAGCGTCTCGTACCGCGGCAATCTGGCGGCGAACCAGCCCCGGCGGTTCGAGGCATTGCAGCGCTCAAACTCCGGATTCGAATAACTCACAATCAATGAGTGATTGCATTGCAAGGCTGCCTGCTCGATCAGCCATTCGTGCCCCAGATGCAACGGCGAGAACTTGCCGACCACCAGCCCCAGATCAAAGGGTTTTTCCGGAATATTGTTCGAAATCATCAAGGCGCGGTTGCGGCCAGTAGTTGAGTGCGTGCCTTCTGCCAGCGCCACCATCCGTACCAGGCGTTGACCCAGTAGGCGGCGTACAGTGCCGCGGTCAACAACAGGCCGCGCGAAGCAAACAGGCCAACGGAAAGAGTATTGACGCCCAGCCAGAAGGGCCAGGTCTCGAGCTTGCGCTGCATTTGCAGGCATTGAGCGATCACGCTGAGCGCCAGCACGGCGGCGTCCATGTAAGGCATGAAGGCGTTGGTGAATCTATGCAGCAACCAGCCGTAGCAGGCGGTCACGGCGATTCCGGCGAGCACCATCCAGACGATCGTCCGCGGCTTCGATCTCGTGATGGGACGCTCTCCGGTGGAGGTTGGCAATGTTGGATGAAACCATTGCCACCAGCCAATCACGCAGGTCGCAATAAAGAAGAGTTGCAGCGTGGCGTCCGCGTATAACTGATTGCGCAGGAACACAACGCTGAACAGCGCGCACCCGACGATGCCAGTCGGCCAGGTGTAGGCGTGGTTGCGCGCCGCCAGCCAAATGGAGACTGTGATCACCGCATTGGCCGAAATCTCTAGGGTGCTCAAAGGGGCTTTCTAGATATTCGGCGGCGGAATCGATCCCAACGCGCGCTCGAGACTCAAGCCGAGCGTGAGCAGGCTGCGATCGGCATGAGCCGGCGCATCGAACTCAATGCCGACCGGCAGTCCTGCAGCACTCAGTCCGGCCGGCAACACCAGGCCCGGAATTCCGGCGGTGCTGCCGGGCGAAATGTTGCGCGCAATGGCGATATCGAATCGCACCTTGCGGCCTTGGATGTTCACGCTGGCATCCTCGCCGATCGGCGTGGCGGCCGTCATGGTTGCGGGGAACACGATGGCGGCGACGCCGGTGCGCGCAAAGTAGTCCTGATACATGCGGCGCAGCGCCGGCAGATGGGTATCGCGGGCCGCACCATAGGCCGACTCGGAAACGAAATTCGGCGCACCGGGCATGACGTAGTTGCGGAAGGTCTCTTGAATATCGGCGCTTGCCTGCCCCAAGACATCGTCGAGGCTGAGACCGGTGGCGTATTTCTTCAAGTATCGGGCCAGCGCCGTGCGCACGTCGTGCAACTGAACCGCGTTGGTCGTGAGATCGATCAATGACTGCAGGCCCGGCAGGGAAGTCTCGATGATCGTTGCCCCCGCCGCCTGGATTCGCTGCAGGGCGAACTCGGTGACGCGCTCGACTTCCGGGTCGAGACCTTGAAACCAATAGTCGCGCACCACGCCGAGGCGCACGCCCTGAAGCGGCGTCGGAGCCGGCAGCCGGCGGTCCTTGGATACCACCGAGTCGAACAGCCCCAGATCGGACATGGTGCGGGCGTGCGGCCCGATCTGGTCGAACAGCGGTGAGATGGGTGCGCAGCCACGGGTGGAGTACCGGCCGGTCGTCGGCCTGAAACCGCAGATGCCGCACAACGCCGCCGGGACGCGGATGGAGCCTTGCGTGTCCTCCGCGACGCCGAGCGGCGCCATGCGCGCAGCCACTGCGGCGGCGGTACCGCCGCTGCTGCCGCCCGGAATGTACGCCGGACCGTAGGGGTTGTGCACGGCGCCGAACGCGTGATTGTTACTCGTCCAGCCGAAGGACAACTCGTGCAGATTGGTTTTACCCAGAACCAGGGCGCCCGCAGCCCGCAGCGCCTTCACAACGGGCGCATCTTGCGCCGGGCGAAAGCCGCGCAGCGCCGGTGTGCCGGCGGTGGTCGGGTAATCATGGGTGTTGACGCTATCCTTGATTGGAATCGGCAGGCCAAACAGAGGCCCGGTCTTTGCACCCGCGAGGCGCCGAAGATCGCAGTCGCGCGCGTCTTGCAGCACCTTCTCCGGGTCCAGCGCGATGAAGCTGTTGAGCGCGTGCAGCGACTCGCAGCGAGTGAGCAATGCGCCGGCGTAGCGTTCGGCCGACAGCTCGCCCCGCGACATGCGATGCACCGCTTCGCCGGCACTGAGCTTCTGGAGCCGCGCCGGACTGTCATCGGGCGACCCGGCGAGGGCGCCTGGTGCCGCGCTCATTGCCACGGTTGCCGATGCGCCGAGCACAAAGGTTCGGCGCGACAGATCATGCGAATCGGGCATTTGGACCTCGGTTTTGGTTCGCCATATCATGATCGTACCCAATAATCGGAGCACCCGATGACTTACGAGCTCTACTACTGGCCCAGCGCGCAGGGCCGCGGCGAATTCGTGCGCCTGGCGCTGGAAGAAGCGGGCGCGCAGTACCGGGATGTGGCGCGCGAGTCCGGCAAGGGCGCTGGGACCCTGGCCTTGATGCGGGTGCTGAACGGGGGCGTGGATAAGCCCCCCTTCGCGCCGCCTTTTCTCAAGGCCGGGCGGCTGCTGATCGGCCAGACCGCCAATATTCTGCAGTTCCTGGGTCCGCGGCACGCTCTTGCGCCAAAAGCACTGGCAGGGCGGCTGTGGACGCATCAGCTGCAACTCACGATTATCGATTTTGTGGTCGAGATTCACGATACCCATCATCCCGTGGCGGGCGGCTTGTACTACGAACAGCAGCGAAAAGAGGCGCGCCGCCGCGCCGCGGACTTTGTGAAGAACCGCATGCCGAAGTTCCTGGGTTACTTCGAGGACGTGTTGGCGCAGAGCGGCTCCGGAAAGCGCCATCTGCTGGGTGCGCGCCTCACCTACGCGGATCTATCACTGTTTCAGATCATCGCCGGTCTCAATTTTGCATTCCCGCGTGCGATGGCCAGGGCCACGCGCAAGTATCCGCGGCTGCTCACGCTGCATTCAAGAATTCAAGATCGTCCCAAGATAGCGGCGTATCTCGCTTCCCCGCGGCGCATTCCCTTCAACAACGAAGGAATCTTCAGGCACTATCCCGAGTTGGACGCGGCGCGTTGATGTACGCCCCGCAGTGCGGCGTTGAGTTCGCTCCGCCATGATCGTTCATCTCATCGACGGCACCTACGAACTGTTTCGCCACTTTTATGGCCTGCGCCGGTTCACCAAGGACAAGGACCGGCCGCTCGGCGCCGTGGCCGGCGTGCTCAACGGGGTGCTGGAGATGATCGAGGAGGGGGCGACGCATGTCGGCGTTGCGACCGATCATGTGATCGAGTCGTTCCGCAACAAGATGTGGAGCGGCTATAAAACCGGGGAAGGGATCGAGCCGAATCTGTGGGCGCAATTTCATCCGCTGGAAAACGCGCTCCAGGCCATGGGGGTCGTGGTATGGCCGATGGTCGAGCTCGAGGCCGATGACGCGCTGGCTTCCGCGGCCGCGATTGCGGCAAGGGACGAGCGGGTCGACAAGGTTTGCATCTGGACCCCCGACAAGGATCTGGCGCAGTGCGTGCGCGGGGATCGCGTGGTCCAGGTGGATCGGCGGGGGAAGAGCATCCGGGACGCCGATGGCGTGCGCAAGAAATTCGGTGTGATTCCCGAATTGATTCCCGATTATCTGGCGCTCGTCGGCGACTCTGCCGACGGATATCCCGGCATTGCCGGGATCGGGCCCAAGGGCGCCGCCAGCCTGCTGTCGCGCTACGGCCAGATCGAGAAATTTCCCGAGGAGACTTTGGGTGAGGAGCGTCAGAGCGCGCTGCTGTTCAAGAAGCTGGCCACATTGAATGCGGATGCGCCGCTATTCGCCGATGTGCAGGAGCTTGAGTGGCGGGGCCCCACCGCAAGTTTTCCCGACTGGGCCGCGCAGCTTGGCGATCGCCTGATTGCGCGCGCCGGCAAGGCGGCCGCCGCCTAACGCGTTGCAAACAACTGGCCGGCGATGTCCTTGAACGCTTTGAACTCCAGCGCGTTTCCCGTCGGATCAAGAAAAAACATCGTGGCCTGTTCACCCGGTTGATCTTTGAATCGGGTGTAGGGCTCGATGACAAAGGGGATCCCGTGGCCCTTGAGCCGCTCGGCAAGCACATTCCATTGCGCCATTTCCAGAACCACGCCGCAATGGGGTACCGGAACGCCTTGGCCGTCGACGGGATTGTAGTGAGATGCCAGCTTGCCCGACTTGCCGAGCGTGGGGTTCAAGTGACAGACAAATTGATGGCCGAAGAGATTGAAGTCGACCCAGTGCACAGCGCTGCGTCCTTCGCTGCAGCCCAGGATCCCACCATAAAATCCGCGGGCTTCGGCAATATCGCGCACCTGCACCGCGATGTGGAAAGGCGTCAATTGTGTGGCCATCACGATCTCCCACTGCGCCGCAACTGCAGCAGTGCATAAACGGCGACGATCATCAACAGCGGCGAGGAATAAAATCCCGGCGCCGGGCGGGAAAACCGCACCGCGGCGACGGTGTGACCCAGGATGGTGGCCACCGTGTGCCCGGTTGCATTGAGCACCCCGGCCACGATGGCAACAAGGAAAAAAATCGGGCGGAACCAGGCCGCGTTGCGAAACGCCGCGGGTGATAGCAGTGCCAATACGATGATTCCTATCGTCAAGTCGGTCAGCCATTCCCGGAATTCAAACGTGGGCATGGGCCAGTAACCCAGCTTCGCTCGCAATGCCAGGACCGTCGGATTGTAAACCGACAGGAATCCGGTGAGCGCTTCGTCGGTGACGTGGATCGCGAGCGCTATCCACATCATGATCCATGCCACTCCCAGCCGGATGCTGTCGCGCATCGGGTCAGGCGCCGGCGGCGGGCTTCATCGCGGCTTGCATCTCGGCGTGCATCGCCGCCATCTCCGCCTGGATTCTTTGCATGAACGCGGGATCCCGATACACCGCGGTTGAGCGCAGAAAATGCTGGATTTCCGTGCTTATCTTGTGAATTTCGGGTTCGCGCGCGGCCAGCCGATTCAACGCGGCGGAGAACATCAAAGTACCTTCGAATCCCTCGGGGCGCACGCCGCGGGTCTGCGGAAACACGAAATCCAGGTTCGCCACTCCCCAGGGTGTGTCAACGACGGGAGTGGTCGCGGCAAAGTAGGGCGCTGCCAGTCCGCCCAGAGGATCGGCTTGGCCGCTCCGCGCCGTGAGAAGTTTCTTCAATTCGCAAGCCTCGATGGCGGCAACGCTCATGCCTTGACCGAAAATGGGATTGAAGTGGCATATGGCATCGCCCAGCGGCAGCAGTCCGCGCGGAAAGCTTTCCAGGCGTTCAAAGTGCCGGCGAACGCTCGCCGGAAATGCAAATCGCTCAATATCCCCGATGCGCTCCGCTGAGCGGATGGCGTTGTAGATGGTCGCCGTGCGCAATGTTTGCGCAAGCTGCATATAGCCGGCAGGATCGCCCGGCGGCTTGTCCCCGTGCGCCGCGGCGAGAGTTACCATCCAGCGTCGGCCCTCGAGCGGAAACACGCCGCCGCCGCTGCGATTGCCTCGCGGGTCTCCCATCACAGCCAGCACCTTCCAATCGGAGGGTGCGGAGTCCGGGATCGAAAATTGCGCGGTGGCATAAGTCACGTCAATCCCGATCGCGGTCTCCTGCGGCGGCGCAAGGCCGCAAGCCTTCAAGAATGCGAGCGTCGGCACGCCGCGACCCGATGCGTCGATGATGAGATCGGCGCTCAGAGTCTCGGTTGTCTTGTCTTCATTCTCGATGCGCACTCCCTGAACGACGCTTCCGCTCGACGCCGCGACAATTTCCAGGACCCTGGTCGCAGTCCGAACCGTCACGTTGGATATTTGTGCCAGGCGCCGCCGGACCACGGTTTCGAGCAGCGGCCGCGACATCGCATAGCTGAAGAAACCAAAGTCGCGCTGCGGATAGGGATGAAATCCCGGCTGTTCGACCCGGATGTCTTGTGAGACTCGATAGCGAACGGCGCCGGCAGCCGCGAGGTCATCCCCGCATCCCGGAAACAACTGCTCCAATGCCCGAAGACCTCCGACCAGAAGCAAGTGAGGGTGTCTGCCTTGGGCAACGCCGGGGCGGGGCGTGGGGCCCGCCGGCAATTCGTCGCGCTCCAGGACGATGACGTGCGGGAAGAACTGGGATAGCGCCGCCGCAGCCGAGAGGCCGGCGATGCCTGCGCCGATGACGACCGCTGTCCCGCCAATTGCAATAGCCATTGAGTCTCCCGGCCTTTATGAGTACTGGAATTCTAAGCTGCGGCCTGACCGGCCGCCCAACAATGTGGCAGGGCTGCTCAGTGGAATTGATATTTCAACTGCAGACCGATGGTGAAAGGCAGATCGTCCGCGGAGATTGGCGGGATCAAGATGAAGTTCGCGGCGAATCGCCCGAAGCGGGTAATCGCGGTCGGCGCCAGCAATGGCCCGGTGCGATTGCTTCGCCCCAGACCAATCTGGCCATAGTTGTAGCCGGAAATGATGCCGCCCATTGCGCCCAGCCGCAGCCACCCCCAGTGCGCGAATTCGGGCGTGAATATCGCGCCACCGTAGAACGATGGCCGGTCCAGGGAATTGCGAAAATAGCCGGCCGCAGCGGCCCACTGCGGAGTGATCGAGCACTCGAGACCGGCGCCGGGATTGAAATCGTCGAAATGCCGATCGGGATGGATGTGGTATGAACCCACCATGACATCCGCCCACCAGCCGCTGGGACAGGATTCGCCCGCCTGCGCGCGCCCGACGCCCGCCGTCACGCTTGCCGTTGCAACGGCGCAGAGAAAGATGACCACGTCAATGCAACGCAGGATGGACCTCGGCGCTTGCTGGCCGCTGTGCGGCCCGGGCAACTACTGGGACAGCAGTATCACGCTATTGGAGTTGTCATCGTTGAAGTAAATTACGTTGCTCTTCGTGTTCATTGTGTTATAGCCGCCCATGGTCGTGATGGTTTTGGGCACCGCGACGATGCCAAAGATCGCGCCCCCCGTCCCGGTGTCGACGTTCTTGGTGGCGACCACGCCGGTGGCCGGTGAAATCTCGATCAGGAGATTCGTGCCGTTGGCATCGAGCGTGTTGCCCACCACGAGATCGCCGTTGACCAGCAGCACGCCGCTGATCGGACCATTGAGCGGCGCACCGGAGGCGATCACCTTGGCGGAGGCGGCGGAGGCGCCAGAGAAATTTGCGCCCGAGACGATGACGCCGTCCGCGCCGATCGCGGAGACATTCGCCAGCGCGACCACGCGATTGGCATTGGTATCGACAACGTACAGCGTGTCTGCTGCCGCATCATAGGTGAGGCCCGCCGGCGCCGAGATCGATCCGGGAGCACCCAGATTGGTGCTGAATCCCGAGGCGATCTC
>Ga0210402_10004696_pt1 | contig 12381 bp, 9 predicted proteins | sample IncBWC7MmetaG_FD_161055 | JGI IMG/M metagenome (GOLD analysis project Ga0210402, IMG submission 161055) | Forest soil microbial communities from Barre Woods Harvard Forest LTER site, Petersham, Massachusetts, United States - Inc-BW-C-7-M | ecosystem: Environmental > Terrestrial > Soil >...
TTCCCCGAAAACCACATCCCGCCCCTCTCCCTCCCGCGCGTAACCCCAACCCAAATCCAACACATGTTCGATCACCTCCGCCACCCCGACTGGCCCACCTCCTTCGACTAACCAACCTCGTAGCGGCCCCCGAATCATTGGCAAAATCTCTACTTCCTGCGTTACAATCTAGGCGGTTAGCGACCGGCCTATACCCGGAATTCTTTGGCTTCTAGCACGCTTTTCCAATTGCTTCCGGCCACGGCGAATCCACTCGGCAAAGCGCTTTGATTTTTCCCGGCGCTCACCGTCGCCTTACCGCTGTCAGACTTTCCCGGAAAGCCGGGAGCAGCTTGGGGTGCTTCATGTCCACTGTTCCAAACATCGTTCATTCCCGTTCTCTCCTCGAAGCCCAATCTGGCGAACTTCTCCACTTTTCCCGCGAAAGTGTCCAATGGGAATGGATGAGCATGTCCGCCCGCCGCCTGAATCCCGGCGAAACATATTCCGCCACCACGAAAGGTGAAGAAGCCGCCTTCGTTCTCCTCGGCGGCCGCTGCTCCGTAAATTGGGGCGAGGGTTCCCACTCCATTGGCCAACGCAAAAATGTTTTCGATGGCCTGCCGTATTGCCTCTATCTCCCCACGAATCATGCCGCCACGTTCCAAGCCGAAACCGTCTGCGAAATTGCCGAATGCCGCGCCCCTTCCGAAGCCAAACTCCAGCCCAAACTCATCACCCCTAAAGACGTCGTTAGCGGCCTCCGTGGCGGTGGAAACGCATCCCGCCAGATCGTCGACATCATCCGTCCAGATTTCCCCGCCGATAAACTTGTCGCCATTGAGGTCTACACTCCCGGCGGCAACTGGTCCAGCTTTCCTCCCCACAAACACGACGTCCACAACCCCCCGGCCGAAGTCGACCTCGACGAAATCTACTACTACCGCATCAACCGTCCGAACGAAGGCTTCGCGCTCCAGCGCCTCTACTCCCCCGATCTCTCGCGTGACGTCACTATCCGCGCCCAGGATGGCGATGCCGTCCTCGTCCGTTCCGGGTTCCATCCGGTCGTCGCCGGACCCGGTTACGACGTCTATTACCTCAACTTCCTTGCGGGAACTTCCCGCACCCTGGCCGTCACCGAAGACCCCAATCACGTCTGGCTGAAATCCACCTGGAAAGACATGGATCCGCGATTGCCGTTGGTGCGCTGACACAGTAAACTTCCTGCAACCTCAAAGGGACAGGTCCATGGCAGACAACCACCCAGTCAAACGCACCGGGCAGCCCGCCGATAAGCGCTTAGAGTTTCTCGCAGTTTCCTGCTGGTATTTCCTACCACTTCTGCCTCAATCTAATCACCCGTCCCGCGCTCCTCGCAGAAGGAGAATCTCTCCATGACCCGCCGCCTCACCGTCGCCCAGGCCATCGTCGCTTTCCTTCAATCCCAATATTCCAGCCGTGACTCTCAAGAGCATCGCTTCATCGAAGGCTGCTTCGGCATCTTCGGCCACGGCAATGTCGCTGGCATGGGCCAAGCCCTCGAGCAAAATCCCGGCCTGCGCTATTACCTCTGCCGCAACGAACAAGCCATGGTTCACACGGCCGCCGCTTTCGCCAAAACCGGTTTTCGCCTCCGCACCCTCGCCTGCACCACTTCCATCGGCCCCGGCGCAACGAACATGCTCACGGGCGCCGCCGCCGCAACTGTCAATCGCGTTCCCGTCCTGCTTCTCCCCGGCGATATCTTCGCCCGCCGTAACGTAGCTCCCGTTCTCCAACAACTAGAATCCCCGACCACTCAGGACATTTCCGTCAACGACTGCTTCAAGCCCGTCTCCCGCTATTGGGATCGCATCCAGCGCCCCGAACAACTCCTCACTTCCCTACCCGAAGCCATGCGCGTCCTCACCTCTCCTGCCGACACAGGCGCCGTTACCCTCAGCCTCCCGCAGGACGTCCAAGCCGAAGCATTCGATTTCCCCGAAGAATTCTTCCGCAAGCGCGTGTGGATCATCCCTCGCACGCGTTGCGATAAAGAACTCCTGACGCAAGCCGCCGCGTTAATCCGCCAGGCAAGAAAACCTCTCATCGTAGCTGGCGGCGGCGTTCTCTACTCCGAAGCCTCCCGCGCCCTTGCAGATTTTGCCGCAGCCACCGGCATCCCCGTCTGCGAAACCCAAGCCGGCAAGGGTTCTCTCCCTTACGATCACCCCCAACAACTCGGCGCCGTCGGCGTCACCGGCGCTCCCGGCGCAAACATCGTCGCCCGCGAAGCGGACCTCATCATCGGCATCGGCACTCGCTACTCCGATTTCACCAGCGCCTCCAAAACCGCTTTCCAGAATCCCGCCGTCCGCTTCATCAATATCAACGTCGCCGAATTCGACGTCTACAAGCACGCCGCTCTTCCCCTAACTGGCGACGCCCGCGCCACTCTCGAAGAACTCCAATCCGCAATTGCTGGCTATCAGGTAGAAAAAAGCTATGTCGCCCGCATCGCCACCTTCCGCGCCGACTGGGAAAAAGAAGTCGATCGCATCTACGCCGTTCGCAAAGCTTCGCCGCTCTCCCAGGGCGAAGTCATCGGCGCCCTCAACTCTTTCACCGAAACTTCCGACATTCTCCTCTGCGCCGCCGGTAGCCTCCCCGGCGATCTCCACAAACTCTGGCGCACCCGCCAGCCCGGCGGCTATCACATGGAATACGGCTACTCCTGCATGGGCTACGAAATCGCCGGCGGCCTTGGTGCAAAATTGGCCAACCCAAAGCGCGAAGTCTACGTCATGGTCGGCGACGGCTCTTACCTGATGATGGCCCAGGAAATCGTCACTTCCTTGCAAGAAGGCGTCAAACTCAACATCGTTCTTCTCGACAATCACGGATTCTCCAGCATCGGCGGCCTCAGCCGCGGCTGCGGCAATGAAGGCATGGGCACCAACTACCGCTACCGTCGCGGCGAAAAATACGAAGGCGATCCGATCCCGGTCGATTTCGCCGCCAACGCCGCCAGCCTCGGCGCCTGGACCACGCGCGCCAGTACCCACGACGAACTTCGCAACGCGCTCGCCGCCGCCCGCAAACAGGAACGCACCTCCGTCATTGTCGTCGAAACCTCCTACGACGATCGCGTCCCCAGCTACGAAGCCTGGTGGGACGTCCCCATCGCCGAAGTCTCTGAACGCGATTCCGTCCGCGCCGCCCGCAAAAAATACGAAGAAGCGCTCAAAAAGGAACGTTTTTTCTCTTAGGAATTTGTTGGGACGAGTCCAAACAAGGTTTTTTTGGTGAAGGGGATAGTTTAGAGCTCGAACAAAAACCTAATTTGTCATCCTGAGGGGCGCGTCTTCCGCGCCCCGAAGGACCTCAACTTAAGACTCAAGCACGAGTCCATCGTTGGGATGCTTCGTCAAACTTAGTTGGTGAATGCTTTGCTCTTCAGAACAGCATTCAGGCCCCGAAATCGTTTCGCATCCGAAAGAGGCCGGCGTGGAAACAACCACAGGGACACTCGAAGCGGGAACCGCCACGCAGCCCCATCTCAAACGGGTCCTCGGTCTCTGGGACCTCATCTACTACGGCGTAATTCTCACCTCGCCCATCGCCGCCGTCCCCCTCTTCGGCGAAGCCCAAGTCCTCTCCCACGGCCATGCCGTCACCACCATGCTCCTCGCGATGGTCGCCATGTCCGTCACCGCCGTCAGCTTCGGCCGCATGGCCGCGGTCTATCCTTCCTCCGGCTCCGTCTACACCTACATCAGCAAAGGCCTCAATCCCCACGTCGGCTTCGTCGTCGGCTGGGCCATGTTCCTCGAATATCTTTTCCAACCAATCCAGAACGCACTCTATGCCGTCCTAGCCATCCAGCGCATGGCTCCCAAAATCCCCTTCGCCATCCTCGCCGCGTTGGCCGTCGGCCTGATTACCTTCATGACTGTCCAGGGCATCAAATTTACCGCCCGCACCAACGAAGTTCTCCTCGCCTTCATGGTCCTCGTTACCGCCACATTCCTCATCGAAGCCTTTCGCTACATCATCCTCCACCAGCATTTCTCCGGCTTGATCTCCCTGAAACCCCTCTATGACCCGGACACCTTCAAATTCCGCGCAGTTGCATCGGGCACAGGACTCGCTGCTCTCGTGTTCATCGGTTTCGATGGCGTCTCCATCCTCGCCGAAGAAGTCAAAAACCCCCGCCGCAACGTTTTACTCGCCTCCGTCCTCGTCTGCATCTTCACCGGACTCTTCAGCGGCTTCCAGGTGTACATGGCCCAGCGCGTTTTGCCGGACTACTCCACCTATCTCAATCCCGAAACCGCCTTCATGGATGTAGCCCGCACCGCCAGCGGCCCCTGGCTTTTCCACGCCTACGGCATCATGCTCCTCGTCTCCAGCATCGCCTGCGGCCTCGCCGGGCACGTCGGCGCCTCCCGCCTCCTCTACAGCATGGGCCGCGACGACGTCCTCCCGAAAAAAGTCTTCGGCCACATCAGCCCCACAAAGGGCAATCCGATTTACAACGTCTGGATCGTCGGCGCCCTCGCCTACCTCGGCGTCCTCACCATCCCCTGGGAACTATCTGCAGAAATCGTAACCTTCGGCGCCCTGATCGCTTTCATGGGAGTAAACCTCGTCTCCCTCCTACATTTCTCCCTCGGTCCAGAAAACGCCGGCAAGCGCAACTTCTTCCTCGACGCCTTCGTCCCCGGCTTCGGTTTCGTTTTCTGTTTTGGTTTGCTATTCAGCCTGCAGAACTGGACCAAATGGGCCGGCATCATCTGGCTGGTAGTAGGAATTCTCTACGCCGCCTACAAAACCAAAGGCTTTACGCTCCGCCCCAGGCTCTTCGACTTCACCGAAACCTGACTCCCGCTTTTGTAGAGGCCGCCGACCGTGGCGGGCTCTTCTTCTCTTATCTTCTCTTCTCAGCGCACTCTGCGTCTCAGCGATCTCTGCGTTAAACTCTTTTCTCTTTTCCCTTTTCCATTCTCCATTTTCTAATTTCTATTTCTTCTCTTCGATCGCCGCCCGCAGCCCAAACCCACAAGACTCCCGAATCCGCAACTCCGGCTGCAACTTTCTTAAAAACGCCTTGCTCCCATCCCCCGTAATCCTCCGAATCAAAAGCTCCACCGCCTCCGTCCCCAACTGATGCTTAGGCAGTTCCACCGTCGTCAACCGCGGCCGAAAAATTCCCAGCCAAGGATAATCGTCAAAGCTCACCAGCCCGAAGTCCTCCGGACACCGCAACCCCATCTCTTCCGCCGCCTGAAGCAATCCAATCGTCATCAGATGGTTTGCCACGTAAATTCCGTCCGGCCGCCGCGAAAGCAACGAATGCCCCGCGCGAAATCCCGACTCCAGCCGGTAGTCGCCCTCAATCACCAAATCCTCATCGTAAGTCAACTCCTCCGCCTTCAACGCATCATGAAACCCCTGCCAGCGCTCTTTCGCATTGCTGACCTTGAGCGGCCCGCTGATCAACCCAATCCGCTTTCGCCCAGCCCGCGCCAGATGCGAGACCGCCTCATAAGCCCCGTGATAATCGTCCGTAATCACCGCGTCCTTTGTCAGCTTCGGATACGTCCGCATCACCAGCACAAACGGAATATCCACCTCTTTAATCATCTGCCTCAGCGGCGGCCGGAAATCTCCCGCGGCCTTCGTCAGCAAAATTCCGTCCACGCGTTTCGAAAGCAGCAGCTCAATCGCTTTTTCTTCCTTGTCCAGCGAATCGTCGCTGTTGCAAAGCAACAAATTGTACCCATGCTTCTGCGCCGCATCTTCGGCCCCGCGCACCACCAGCGGAAAAAACGGGTTCCCAATGTCCGGCACAATCATTCCGATCGTATGCGTCTTCTGCTTCGCCAAACTCCGCGCAATCAAATTCGGCCGGTAATTCAATTTTCGAATCGCCGCTTCCACCCGCTCCCGCAAACCCTTTCCCACGTGGCTCTTGTTATTCACCACTGCCGACACTGTGAACACTGACACCCCGGACTCCCGCGCCACATCGTAAATGCTAGCGGCCTTTCCCACCTTCTTCCGTCCGGCATTTTCCCCAGGGCTCATGGCCAGGCTCTTTCCCTCTCCTCAACTCTCTCTGTGACCTCTGTGCTCTGTGTCCTCTGTGTTGAAATCTTCTCTTTTTCCCCGTTTTAACGAATCCCGTATCTTACGCTAACCGGTCCATTCTTTCTCGCTGCCCCATAAATCGCCTCCAAAATGCACATATCCCGATGCCCCTGCCGCCCATCCGGCTCAACACTCGTCTTCGCCCGAATCGCCCCCGCAAACGTATCCAATTCCGGCGCAAACTCATCCACCACTTCAAATTTCTTCTCGAACCACTTCCCGCCTATCTTCCCCGTCAACCGCCGCTCCTCATCAAACGGAAACGCCGGCGCCAAACAAGCCCACCCCTTCGACCCCTGCACAAACACAAACGAAGAAATCGCCGAGCTATAAGTCGAGCTCCCCTGCACCACCAATCCGCTCGAAAACTGCATCCGGAACGCAATCCCTTCCTCCACGTCCGGGAATCGCTCCGCATCTTTCTTCCACGCCTGCGCGCTCACCTCTACCGGATCCTCATCCACCAGCCACCTACTCGTGTTTACACAATACACACCCAAATCCATCAAGGGTCCGCCGCCCGCCACCCGCGCATCCAGCAACCACGGAATCGATTTACCCGCCACATGCAACTCGCTGAACGAAGTATTGATCACATCAATCTTCCCCAGCTTCCCGCTCTGAATCAGTTTCTTCAGCTCCAATGCGCTCGGCTCATAATATTTCCGGTAAGCCGTCATCAACTGCACGTCGCACTCCGCGCAAACCCGCACCATCTCCGCCGACTGCTCCGAAGAAATCGCCAGTGGCTTCTCGCACAGCACATGCTTCCCTGCCCGAGCCGCCACAATCGTCGCGCGCAAATGTTCGCTCTGCGGCGTAGCCAGATAAACCGCGTCCACCTCTGGATTTTCCAGGCAAACCCCAAATTCTTCCGCGCCGTAAGCTGCCTGAGCCCTGAACTTTCGCGCCAACTTCTCAGCCTGCCGCGCATCCCGGCTAACCAACGCCACCAGCCTCGCCCTCTTCGCATGCCGAAACGCAGGCAGCACCGCCCCCTGCGCAATCGCGCCCAACCCCACCACCGCGAACCCCACCTTTTTCCCGGTTTTCATATTTGTAGATTCACTCCAAGACGAAGATTCGGCGCCGGTGGCACAGGCTTTAGCCTGGGTTCTTGGATTACGTTTCTCTGCGAACTCTGTGCTCTTCCTCTGTGCCCTCTGTGTTAAATCTTCTCTTACATTCTCAACTCTCCCGATCCGCCCTGCCCAACCTCTGATTCCGTATCGCCTTATGATCCAACCCCCTCAACTCCTCTACATTGTCCAGCACCTTGTGAATCGCATCCGCAATATTATCCACATCCTTCGTCGTCCCCAAAAAGTGCTGATGCGGAAACCACACCGCCTCCTGATAAGCCGCCTTCTCCGATTCCGGACACGAATACATCGACCGCAAATCCAGCGCCTTTTCCCTTCCCCAGCTCAACGCCGGAAAATCCGTCGCATCCACGGGAAACAGCGAACTCTTGTACACTGGCTCGTAAAACAACCCGTCGCAGTGCACTCCCTCCAGCTGCATCGCCGCCACAAACGCCGCCCGCGGAATCTCTTTCACCTTCTCCGAGAAATACTTCATCACATACCCATAAGGCGCGAGCCGGGTAATTCGCGGATCCGGCTTCAACAATCCGATCCCCGGAGTCTTCGCCATCCGCGATTCAAACCGCTTCATATTCTTTTCCCGAATCGCGCTCTGCTTCGGCATTCGCGCCAACTGCGCCCCCAACACCGCCGCTTGAAACTCCCCCAGCCGGTAATTAAATCCAATAATCCGCTTCTTATATTTGTCGGTCAGGCTCGCTCGCCCGGCATTGATGTAACTCTGCACCAGCTCCATATACTCCAAATTGTTCGTGATAACCGCCCCGCCCTCGCCCGAAGTAATCAATTTGCTCGACTGAAAACTGAACGCTCCTATATCCCCCATCGAGCCCGCGCCCTTCCCCTTCCACATCCCGCCATGCGCGTGCGCGCAATCCTCCACCACTTTCAAATTGTGTTTCCCCGCCACGCGCAAAATCCCATCCATATCCGCAAAACGCATCCCCAGATGCACCGGTAAAATCGCCTTGGTCTTCGGCGTAATCGCTTCCTCGATCAACCGTGCGTCCAGGCAATACGTATCCGGATCCACATCCACAAACACCGGCACCGCATTCACCAGCAGCACCGGCCCGACCGTCCCCTCCCACGTGTACGCCGGCACAATCACTTCATCGCCCGGCTTGATCCCAATCGCCTTCAGCGCCGCCTGAATCGCCACCGTCCCCGTGTTCACGCACTGCCCATAGTTCGCCGTATGCAACTTCGCAAACTTCGCCGCAAACGCCGCCGCATGCTTCCCCGGAAACGGCTGCCCGCCCCAAAGCGTGCTCTCCAGCACATCCTTCAAAGCCGCCGCCTCCGCCTTAGTCGGAATCGGCCACCGCGTAAACGGCGCCTCCCGCAGTTTCTTTCCTCCTGTAATCGCAAGTTTTCCCACGCGCGTATCCCTCCCCTCAGTATTTAAAATAATCAATGTAGCGCTGGCTTTCATGCGAGCGCTCTTGGGGTACTCTTCTCTGCGCCCTCTGCGCTCCGACCTCTGCGTCCTCTGCGTTAATTCTTTTTTCTCTTCTACGCATCCGGATTCGGCAACATAATGTCCCGCACCACCGAATCCAAATCATGGCAAGCCCCAATAAACTGCCTTAATGTCCGCCGCGTAGGCCCAAACGAATCAAACTCTGTCACCGCAATCCCCTTCTCCGTATACGCCCGTTGAAAATCCACAAACTTTCGCCCCAACTCCTCCACAATCTCAGCCGGCACCGGCTTGTCAATCCGCGAAACCACCTCAATATCGCTCTTGTTAAACCGCACCTGCCACGAATACGGCGGCGAAATCACCACATTCCCGCCAATCAATTCGCTCCAGTGCATAGGATTCCGAAACGCCGCCGACAGCAGTCGAATCCGATACCCGCGCTCCCGAAAAAGTTTGTACGTCTTCTTAAACACCGCCACGCCCGCCCATTCCGTATATCCCGGGTCAATCGCCACATTCTCTTTTTCAATCAACACCTTCAGCCAGTCATCCAGCCGTCCGACCATGATCGTGCACACCGGTCCCATGTTCGCAATGTCCTTGCCCTCTTTTTCCCGCCGCTTCAGCCCGCGCTCGACCGCTTCCGCCACCGCCACGCACTGCGGCAAAGTAAAACACACCGTCGCATTGATGCTGATCCCGCGATAAGTTGCCTCTTCAATCGCCGGAATCCCCGCCGCCGTCACCGGAATCTTCACAATCATGTTTGGCGCCAGCCGGCTGAACTCTTCCGCCTGCTCCACAATGGTCTTCGCATCCCGGTACAGCCGCGGGTCCGTCTGAATCGACAGCCTCCCATTCTTCCCGCCCTGCGCATCAAAAACTGGTTTCAGCACGGCCGCCGCCCGCACCGAAATCTCCCGCACCACCCTCCACGCGATTTCATCTTCCCCCGCCGCAGGAAATTCCTTCAGCAACGCCTCAATCCGCGTCTTCCAGTTGACAAGCTCTTTCTTTAGAACGCCCAGCACAATCACCGGATTGCACGTCGCTCCCACGCCGCCGTGCTCCATCGAATACTTCAATTCTTCGATCGACGCCGAATCGTTCCACAGACACGTCGGCGTAGTCTGCGTCATCTTATGCAGGGGACTCTTGAATGCCGTCGCGGTCGCCTGGGTCATAAATTCCTCCCCCGAACCGATCCTGTGCCAATCAAACTCACGTCGTCGCCGAACGTTCCAGCGTTACCTTCACCGCTCTCCCCTGCTTCATCGAACTTTCCGCCGCCACCGCCGTCGCCAGCGCCTTCAATCCATCCTCGCCCGTCACCCGCACCGGCTTATCCTCCAGCACGTTCCGCACAAAATCCCGCACCTCGGCCAAATACGCATCGGCAAAACGCGTCAGAAAATGATCCGCCAGCGTCTGCGCGCTTCCGTTCACGCTCAAAAACACCGCGGGCGCCTGCTGCAACGTCCCCACAAAAACTGCGCCTTTCGTTCCCAATATTTCCGTCCGCACATCATACGCATACACAGAGGACACGTAGGACTCGATATTCCCAATTCCCCCATTCCGGTATTGCAGATTCACCGAACTCGCCACCACATCACCGTACTGCGCCACCTCCGGCCGCGTCGCCACCGTCGCATACGTTTGCACCTCGGCCACTTCGTCGCGCATCATCCATCGCGCTAGATCGAAATCGTGAATAGTGCTGTTGTACAAAATCATTCCGTTCACGCCGGACTGATACGCCGACATCGGCGGCTCATCCTTGTCCCGCCCCACCGATTTGAAGATCAGAGGCGTGCCGATCTCTCCGGCCTCAATTCGCTTCATCGCCACCGCATGGGCCGGATCGTACCGCCGCATGAATCCCACCTGCAGGCGAACGCCTGCCTTGCCCACCGCATCCACCGCCGCATAAGCATCCGCCATCGTCAACGCCAGCGGCTTTTCGCACAAAATATCCTTCCCCGCCCTCGCCGCCTGAATCACCGCCTGCGCATGAAATTTGTCAGGCGTCGCAATCAAGACCGCCTGCAATTCTTTCAACTCCAGCATCGCCTCCAGGCTGCCAGACGCCTGCTCGATCTCCAACTCTTCCGCCACCTGCTTCGCCCGCGCCTCCGCCACATCCGCAATCGCCACTAACTCCGCGGCCGGCACTAGCCGCCGCAAATTCTCCGCGTGGCGCTTCCCCATCTCCCCCACGCCCAACACACCCATCTTAATCTTCCGCATTCCGCTCCTCGGTAGCACAAGCTTCAGCCTGTGTTCTTGGGTTCTCTTAACTCTGTGTCCTCTGCTCTCCGACCTCTGAGCACTCTGTGTTAAATCTTTTTCTTTTCTCTTTCCTATTTTCCCTTTTCTATTTTCTCTTCTCTCTACGCCTTAGCCGCAGCCCCCAGCGACCCCATCACTCCTTCCAAATACCGCAAACTCCCCGCCACACTCTCCTTCGGCGGAATCTCCGTAGCCCCAAACTTCACATCCTGCTCAATCACCGACCACCCCGAATACCCGTTCTTAATCAAAGTCCGGAAGAACGTCGGAAAATCAATATTGCCCTTCCCAATCACCGTAAAAACCTTATGCTCAATCGCCTCTTCAAACGTCCACTTGTTCTTCCTCGCCAAATCCAGCACCGCGTTGTTGCAGTCCTTAATATGTACAAACCGCAGCTTATCCTTATACTTCTCCGCCTCTTTCGTCGAATCCCCGTGCCCATAAACACAGTGCCCCGTATCCAGGCACAGCCCGATCTTCGTATGCGAAGTCGCATCATAAAACCGCTCGCACTCCTCCGGCGTCTCCACATAAGTCGCCACATGCGGATGAAACACAAGATCGAGCCCAAACTCCTGCGCCACCTTCTCCGCGTCTGCCACAATATTTCCCACGTGTTTCCACTGCGCCGCCGTCAACGTCGGGCAGCCCATTTCATACACCCTTCCCGAATAGGCGTTCCGCTCCAGCGATTGATCATCCGCCATTACCAGAAACGGCGCCTTCAACGCAGCCAGCAAATCCCCAACTTTCCGAATCCGCTCAATCGCCGCCTTCCCCGCCGCCGGATCGGTCATCTTCACCGGCACAAACGAGCCCAGCAGTTTCAGCTTCCTTTTCTCCAGCTGCGGCCTCAGCACCGCCGCATCCGTCGGAAAAAATCCGTAAGGCCCAAGCTCCGTCCCCGTGTACCCCGCCTCCATCATCTCATCCAGCATCTTCTCGTACGACTGCTCCCACGACGGCCCCGGATAATCCAACACCCCCCAGCTATCCGGCGCGCAAGCAAACAAAAACCGCTCCTTCAATCCGCTCATCTCATTCTCCTGGTGCGGCCACCTTCAGGTGGCCTCTCTTGCCTTTGTAGGGGCGGGGCTTGCCCCGACCTCTTGGGCTACTTTCCCGAGTGGCACAGGCACTCTTGCCTGTGCTCTTGGGTTTCCCTGCTCCTGCAACGGCCCCGACCTGGCAAGGCCGCCACTCACGAACACAAAATTACTTCCCTCACTGCCACGGCTCCAACACCACCTTCATCGACTGCGAATCAATCGCCTTCGCCATCGCCGCATCCACATCCCGCAGCGCATACCTGTGCGTCACAAACTCCCGCAACGGATACTGCTTCATATACCGCGCCATTTGCCGCAAACTCGGCCCATACGCCGCTGGCTCCTCGCCTCCCACCGCCAGGATCCGCGCATTCTTCGCGCACAAATGCCG
>Ga0210402_10004697_pt1 | contig 12381 bp, 9 predicted proteins | sample IncBWC7MmetaG_FD_161055 | JGI IMG/M metagenome (GOLD analysis project Ga0210402, IMG submission 161055) | Forest soil microbial communities from Barre Woods Harvard Forest LTER site, Petersham, Massachusetts, United States - Inc-BW-C-7-M | ecosystem: Environmental > Terrestrial > Soil >...
CGGCGAAAAAGCTGGTGATCGCGGCGCCGATCTGGGCGCACGGTCCCTCCTTGCCGACCGAGCCGCCGAACGCAAGCGTGAGGATCGTCGCGGCGAGCTTGACCGGCGCGACCCGCCAGTCGATCTTCCCGGAGCGGCGATGGATCGCGGCGATGACCGCCTCGGTGCCGTGTCCCCGGGCGTCGGGTGCGAATCGGCGGATCAGCCACACGCACGCGGGCAGCGCGAGGGGCAGGAGGGCGAAGTAGGGCACGGGGCCGAGGCGAAGGCGTCTGACGGCAGTGTTGGCGGCCGCCAGAGTCCAGAGAAAGCCGCGCGTGCCGAGGCCGACGCACACGCCCGCGACCGCGCCCAGGAACGCCCACTTGAACGTGCTGATGAGCAGGGCCGTGTGCTCGGCATACCACCGGCTTTCGTCGGCCAGCTGCGGCGTCTCGGGCTCGAACGGGGGCGAGGGCCCCTCGGTCATGACGGCGGGGTGCGCGACAGGGCGGCGGCGAGCCGGCGAAATTCCGGAGAATGGGCGGCTACCAGGCGCGCCAGCATCGCGCTGCCGCGGCGCGTCAGGACCACGCGGACCCGACGGCGGTCGTGCCCGTCACGGCGCCGCCGGACGAGGCCCGCGCGCGCGGAGCGGTCGACGAGGCCGACGGTGCTCTGGTGTTCGATCTGGAGGCGCTCCGCGAGGTCGGCGATCGTGGGCGCTCCCGGGAATCCGCGGATGAAGAGCAGGAGCTGATACTGGTTGGGCGAGATGGCCGCCTCGCGCGCAGCGGCCTCCGAGAAGTGGAGGAACCTCCGCAGGGCGTATCGGAACCGGGCGAGGCGCCCGTAGTCGGCCTCCGCCGGCGGACGGCTGCGCGGGTTCCTCTTTCTCACCGCTACGAGGGTACCGTGAGGCGCCTGGCCGGCACAAGACCGGAGAAACAGGTACATCGCGGTGCGATGCAGTGCGAACGAAGGAGGAGGCCCGTGCCGACCGACACGCTCCCGGACCTCGACTACGGCGGGACCTCGAGCGCGTCGCCGTTGTCGAGCGCGACGAAGTGCGGCGCGATGTCGGGCGAGCGTGCGAGCGCCGCCCGAAGGGCGTCGGTCGGGTCCAACTCGGCATCGGCGGCATTGGGGAACGTCCCGAAATGCATCGGGATCGAGGTCGCCGCGCCGAGGAGCCGGTGCGCCTCGACCGCGTCGTCCGGCCCCATGTGCTGCTCGCGCATGTACCACTCGGGTTTGAATCCGCCGATGGGCAGGATCGCGAGGCGCAGTCGCGGAAACGCCGCGGCGATGGCGGCGAAGTGCGCGCCCCACCCCGTGTCGCCGGCGAAATAGACCGAGCCCGACGGGCCCGAGACGACGAAGCCGCACCACAGAGTCCGGTCCCGGTCGAACGGGCCCCGGCCCGACATGTGGCGCGCGGGCACGGCCGTCACGGTCACGCCGGGAGCGAGCGCCGCCGACTGCCACCAGTCGAGCTCGCGCGCGACGATCCCGTGGTGCGCCAGGAGCGGAGCATTTCCGAGGCCCGTCACCACGGCCGGGTGCCACGCGGCCTCGAGCCGCTCGAGCGTCGGGAGATCCATGTGGTCCTGGTGGTCGTGGCTGACGAGCACGGCGTCGAGGGGCGGCAGGTCTCCGAGGCGCAGGCCCGGCGGCCGGTGGCGCCGCACCCCGACGACCGGCGCCGAGCGTTCGGCCCAGGTGGGATCGGTCAGCAGGTTCAGGCCGTCCATCTGGATGAGGAAGGTCGAGTGGTTCACGAAGGTCACGCGAAGGCGACCGCCGGTCGCACAGCGGGGCGGCGGCGGCCCCGGCGGCGTGTGGGTGAACACGCGCCAGGGTCCGCGCCGCGCGCTCCACGTGCGCTCGATCCAGTCTCCGAAGCCCGTCGTGAGCGGCTCGGGCTGAAAGTAGTGACGGCCGTCGAAGTACGCCGGGTCGTTCCACGTCCGGGGAGGGGCGCTGGCCGCCAGTGCGAAGACCAAGAGCGCGGCGAGGGTTCGCGGGGATCGGCGTCGCGCCATGGGACTCCAGTCTACGGGCAATGGCCGTGCTAGATTACGCGGCGGATCCAACTGCTTTTTGACGCGGCGCCTGCCGCCCGTTCGTGGAGGAAGCTCCCATGACTCGTCCGTTCGCGCGATCCCTGTGCGCCGCGGCCGCCGCCCTTGCCGCTCTCGCCGCCGCGCCCAACGACGCCTACGCGCCCGACACGCCGGAGGCGGGCTCGGTCGAGGCGATCGCCAGGTTCACGACCGAAGCGCGTTTCGGAAACCCCTGGGTGGCGTATGTCCCGGCCTCCGCGACGGTGCCTTCGCCGACCCGGTATCTCGGCCACGTGGCGGGGGCGGCGGGGGAGCTCTCTCGCACGCAGCAGATCTACGGGTACTTCCGCGAGCTGGCGAAGTCGACGCCCCGCGTGAAGGTCGACGTCATCGGCAAGTCCGAGGAGGGCCGCGAGATCCTGCTCGTCGCCATCGCCGACGAGGAAGGCATCCGCGACCTCGACCGCCTCAAGGCGGCGACGGCGGCGCTGGCCGATCCCCGGACGACCACCCCGGAGCAGGCCGAGAAGATCATCGCGACGGCGCGCCCCATCTACTACTTCAACGCCGGACTTCACTCGGCCGAGACCGGCAGCCCCGAAATGGTGATGGAGCTGGCGTACCGGCTGGCCGTCTCGAATCAGCCCATGATCGAGCAGATCCGCAAGAACGTGATCGTGCTCATCAACCCCGTCTCGGAGCCGGACGGCCGGGACAAGATGGTGGACTGGTTCTACCGCTACCTCAAGGGCAAGACGGACTGGGACAATCTCCCCGAGCTGTCGCCGCCCTACTGGGGCTACTACGTGTTTCACGACAACAACCGCGACACCCACCAGAAGGCCCTCAAGCTGACGCAGGCCGTGCACCGGATGTTCTACGAGTACCACCCGACCGCCGTGCACGACCTGCACGAGTCGATCCCGCTGCTCCACACCTGGAACGGCACGGGTCCGTACAACGCCAACCTCGACCCCATCGCGATCAACGAGTGGCTTGAGACCTCGTTCCACGAGGTCCAGGCCCTGACCGCTCTCGGGATGCCCGGCGTGTGGACGTGGGGCTTCGGCGAGTCGTGGGGGCTGCACTACCTGGACTCGGTCGCGTCCAATCACAACTCGCTCGGCCGCGGCTACGAGACGTTCGGCAACCACACCGCCGAGACGATCGAGCGCACGCTGCGCCCGTCGCACCGCTACGTGGACCGGCCGGTGACCGACCGTGAGTGGTACCGCGCCTGGCCTCCCGACAAGAAGTTCGTGTGGTCCCTGCGCGACAACACGAACTACATGGAGTCGGGCTGTCTCTCGATCCTCGACTGGACGTCGAAGAACTCCAAGGACATGCTGCGCAACTTCTACCGCAAGGGATACAACTCCTGGCAGAAGGGCGTGAAGGGCAATCCCTACGCGTTCGTGATCCCGGAGGACCAGGGCGACCCCCGCCGCGTGGCGCAGATGGTCGAGATCCTGCGCGGCCACCACATCGAGGTCGCGCGCCTGGCCGCTCCCGTGACGGTCAAGGAAGGGACCTTTCCGAAGGGGGCCTTCGTCGTCCGGCTCGACCAGCCCTACCGCAACTACGCCGTGGACCTGCTGGAAGCCCAGAAGTTCCCGTCCGAGACTCCGTACGAGCCCTACGACGACGTCTCATGGGCGCTGCCGGTCCATTACGGCCTCGTGGCGAAGCGGATCGACGATGCGAAGATCGTCGCCGCGTCCCTGACGCCTCTCACGGCGGCGCCGACGGTCGTGGGACGGGTCTCGGGCGCGGGCCCGGTCTACCTGTTGAAGGACTCGGGCCAGGAGGCGCTGCTCGCCGCGCGCTTCCGGCTCGCGGCGTTCCAGGTGTCGATCGCGGAGAAGGCGTTCAGGTCCGCCGCCGCCGACTATCCGGCCGGGTCCTGGATCCTTCCGGCGCAACCCGGGCTCGGCCCGGCCCTGGCGTCGGTGTCGACCGAGCTCGGCCTCGACTTCGAGAGCGCAGCGGCGGCGCCGGCGGTCGCGTCCCATGCTTCGCCGATCCCGCGCATCGCGGTGTGGCACCTGTGGTCCGACACCGAGGCGACCGGCTGGCTGCGGCTGGCGCTCGACCAGGAGAAGATTCCCTACGCCTACATCCGCGACGAGGAGATCCGGGCCGGGAAGCTGCGCGAGAAATTCGACATTCTCCTCTACGGCGACAACGACGAGAGCTGGAAGTCGCAGGTCCAGGGCCTCGACAAGAAGTGGAGCCCGATGCCGTACACGAAGACGGCGCAGTTCCCGAGCCACGGGGTTCCCGATGGCTCCGACGACATCACCGGCGGGATCGGCTGGGGCGGCATGGCCAATCTGCAGGAGTACCTGGAGTCGGGCGGCCTCATGATCACCCTCGGCAACGGATCGGCGCTTCCGCTGGAAGGCGGCCTGGTGCGGGGCGTCGGCCGCGCGGGCAGCGTGTCCACGCCCGGCGTCGAGCTCAAGGTCAAGTTTTCCCGGCCCGAGCACCCGCTCGCGTACGGATACCCGGTGGAGACGTCCGCGTTTAGGACGGACCTGAACGTCTACTCGGTGCGGCCGTCCGACAGCCGCTTCGTCGTGCTGCAGTGGGGAACGCGTCCGACCAAGGACGAGCGTGAGTTTGCCGAGGGATCCGACAAGGCCGATGCGAAGGACGGCGACACTCCAGAGGGCAAGGACAAGACCGGGAAGTCCTCGGACTCCTCGATCGTCGTGTCCGGCGGGGGCAAGCGCATCGAGGACATCGAAGGGCGGCCGGCGATCCTCGATCTCCCGGCGGGCAAGGGCCGCGTCCTCGCGTTCAACTTCAGCCCGATGCACCGCGACCTGAACCACTCGGACTACCGCTTCCTGTGGAACGGGATCCTGAACTGGAGCGCGCTGCCCCCGAACCGGCCGTAGGGCGTCCGGTCAGGCGCCGGGCGCGGACAGGGCGGCTGCCGCGCGTCGCCGCGCCCGCTCGCGCGCGAACACGACGACGCGCACGAGCAGAAGGACCGCCAACACCGCCGCGTAGATGGCCGGCTCGCGCACGTCTTTCTTGACGCGGAGCCAGAAGTGGATGGCGCCGAGGATTCCGGCCGCGTAGGCCAGGCGGTGCAGCCGCTTCCAGCGCGGAAACCCGAGGCGCCGCACGGCGGCGGCGGTCGAGGTCGCGGCCAGCGGGATGAGCAGCACGAAGGCCGAGAACCCGACGAAGATGAACTTGCGCTTGGTCACGTCGGCGAGGATCGCCCGCGCGTGCAGCCCCTGGTCGAGCACGGCGTACGTGCCGAAGTGCAGGCAGGCGTAGAAAAAGGCGAAGAGCCCGAGCATGCGCCGCAGGGCGATCGGCCACGTCCAGCCCAGGGTCTCCCGCAGGGGCGTGCAGGCCAGTGAAGCGAGCAGGCAGACGAGCGCGGTGAGACCAAGCCGATTCAGGGCCTCCGCGACGGGGTTGGCGCCGAGCTCGCCGCGGCCCGCCTGCCACAGGATCAGGCCGAGAGGAGCGAGCGCCCCCGCGAAGACCGCGGGTTTCAGCCACGGCCGCCGCCCTCCTCCGGGCCTCGCCGCCGCGCTCGCCGTCAAAAGTTCCGGCGCAGGTCCATGCCGGCATAGAGGCCGGCGACCTGCTCCGCGTAGCCGTTGAAGGGCAGGGTCGGCCGTCGCTTGACCTCGCCGATGCGGCGCTCGGTCGCCTGGCTCCAGCGGGGATGGTCCACCTCGGGGTTGACGTTGGCGTAGAAGCCGTACTCCTCCGGGCCGGCGACGTTCCAGGTCGTCGGTGGCTGCTCGCGCGTCAGGGCGATCCTGACGATCGACTTGATTCCCTTGAACCCGTACTTCCACGGCACGACCAGGCGCAGCGGCGCACCGTCCTGGTTGGGCAGCGGGCGGCCGTAGAGGCCCGCCGCCAGGATCGTGAGCGGGTGCAGCGCCTCGTCGAGCCGCAGGCCCTCGACGTACGGCCACTCCAGAAACCCGCGCCTCTGGCCCGGCATCCGGGCCGGATCGAGGAGCGTCGTGAAGGCCACGTAGCGTGCGTTGGACGTCGGCTCGGCGCGCCGGATCAGGTCGCCGAGCGGAAAGCCGTCCCAGGGAATCACCATCGACCACGCCTCGACGCAGCGCATACGGTAGACGCGCTCCTCGAGCGGGAAGAGGCGCAGCAGCGCGTCGACGTCCACGGTCTGTGGCTTATGGACCTCGCCCTCGATCGAAACGGTCCAGGGCCGTGTCTTCAGCGAGCCGGCAAACCGCGCCGGATCGTCCTTGTTCGTGCCGAACTCGTAGAAGTTGTTGTACGTGGTGACGTCGGCATAGGGGGTCCGGGCCTCGCTCGTGTCGAAGGGTCCCGGCCGCACGGCGGGCAGGCCCGCCGCGGCCTCGGCCGCCACCGCGCCGATGCCACGCACCCCGCCGGTCAGCCAGACGAGTCCGCCGCCGACGCCGGCCGCCGTCGCCGCAAAGAGCAGCGAGCTCTTGATGAAACGCCGCCGGTCGGCGTACAGCGCCTCCGGGGTGATCTCGGAAGAGGGCGGGGGATTGCCGGGGGTCGTCACGCGCGTCCTTTCGATGCTGACGCGAGAGAGAACGCGACAGCCGGGCATTCCATTCGAGCTCCAGCCGGGCGTTCTAGCGCTTGAGCTTGTTCTCCAGCGCCTCGGCCCGCTTCCTCGCGTCCTCGAGGGCCTGCTCGGCCGGGGTGTGGACGCGGCGAACGAACTCGGCATTGGCGAAGTCCACCCAGTCGGGCATCTCGACGCCGTAGGCCTCGATGTCGGCCTCGTTGAGCAGCTCGATCGAGAAGAACCGGCCGTCCCAGTGCAGGGCGCTCGCCCGGATCGTCTGGGTGCCGAACGGTGCCTGGCGGAGCAGCTCGACCCAATGCGCCGGTGGCGTCGGCGAGGGCTGCCACGCGACGAGAAAGCTGGTCACGAAGTCGTGCTTGGTCAGCGCGTCGCCGGTCTTGTCCGCGCCCGCGACGACGTGCGGGCGAACGCGCGGATGGCCCATGCGGATGTGGACTTCCGTCGGCTCGGTCGTCGTCTCGGCCTCGGACCGGAACGGCTTCTCTTCGTAGGGCATGGCTCTGCTCCCTCCCGGCTCAGGCCCGGGGAAACGTGACGATCCAGAACGTGGCGAAGCCCAGCATCACGAAGGCGACGGTCACCAGGCCGACCCGGGCCGCGTGGATCCTGAACCGCTGGCTCAGGGCCGTGAGGAGAAGGACGGTCGCGAGGACGACGGTGATGCGCACGTAGTCGTCGCCGATCTCGCGCGTCGTGACGCCCTGACGGAACTGCCGCCCCGCCGCCGCGTGCAACTTGCGGGCCTCGTCCGCCTTGGCGCTCCGGAACTCCGCCATGAGGCCGGGTCCGGGGGGCGCGTCCGGGTTGTTGAAGGGGTCGGTCTTCATCCACGCTGCGAATGCCACGGCGTACTCGGGACGAAACCGCTTCACGAAGAGCGAAGCGAGCTTTTCGTCGCCATGCTGCTTGGCCGTGATCCACGTGTTGAACGTCGTGACGTCGTAGAGGCGCTCCTGTCCGGAGGTCGTCGCCAGCTCCTGCGCCTCGACGAGCGTGTCGGTCCCCTGGGCGTAGCTCGCGGCGCTCTTGGCGTCCCATTTCGCCGCCTGGTAACCGCTCCACGCCGTCATGACCGCCACCGCCGCGAGGACCACGGCCTCGACGAGCTCGAGCCACTGCCTGCCATGCGGGCCTGCCCCCCCGTAGTGGGAGCTTTCGTGGATCCTGTGGGCGAACTCGACGTTCGACGTGATCTCGGCCATCTCTCTCCTTGGGGCGCTGCCAGAGAATATCCGAGGCGTGCCCCGAGGGTCAGGGGCCGGGAAGCTTGGTCACGCCGGATGCTAGCAGGGTGGGCGTCGAGGACGGCCGGGGGCGGGCTAGGGAACGATGTGGATGACGCCGGTCATCAGCTCGTGGGTATTCTCGGGAGGGCCGCCGTTGGCGCAGGAGTTGTTGTTGCAGCTGAAGGAGAGGTCGTGGGGATCGCCGGCCGGGATCGTGAGCGTGATCGGGGGCAACGTCGTCCCAATCGGAATGGTCGTGTCGGACAGGCCGATCTCGAGAAGGCCGTTGTTCATCTCGTGGGGATAGATCTGGTCCCCGCCGATCGCGTCGGCGTTGTACAGGGTCAGCTGGTAGGTGCATCCCATGTGGAGGGTGATTTCGTTCTTGCCGTGGGTGCCGGGGCCGATCTCGTACGGGCAGACCCCCGCGACGCAGGGGAGACCCTGGTAGGGGCACCAGTCCCATTGCCAGGAAAGGGCTCTCAGGGTCAGCTGCGTCGGTCCGGTCGGCATCGGTGTCGGGGTCATCGTCGGCGTGGCCGTCGTGGTCGGCGTCCCCGTGGGCGTCCGAGTTCGCGTCGGTTGGCCCGGCTGCGGCGTCGCCGTCGGCCCGGCGGGAGTGGGCGTGAGTCCCGGCGCAGACGGCGTGGGCGTCGCCGCGGCGTAGGGGAAGCTCGTCGTATCCCAGCCGCCGGTCGCGGCGGAATCCGTCTTTTCGTACACCTGGACCTGCCCGGTCGAGACGTCGCGAACGGTCATCGTGTACTGGAGGCTCGTCATGGCGCTCCAGAAAATCCAGTAGTGGCCGAAGGTCGGCGCCTCGAGGACCTTGACGGTGACTTCGACGTTGCCGGGATCGTGCGTCAGCCCCGGAAAGCTGAACCAGCCGAAGCGGTCGCCGACCGCGACGGCCTGGGCCGGCGAGGCGGCGCCGGTGTTGGGGTCCTTCGCGTCGATCGAGATCTCGAACGGGTGCGAGGCGAGCAGGGAGAGCGTCGTCGCGGCTGAAACCTGGACCATGGCCTGGGCGGTCGTGTCCTGCTCCTGCAGCGTGACCGTGTACGGCCCGGGGCCCGCCCAGACGTGGGACGGCGCGGCGGTCGTCGCAGAGGTCCCGTCGCCGAAGTCCCAGAGCCACGAGGTCGCGCCCGCGGTCGAGGTGTCACGCAGGACGACCGCCTGTCCCGCGACCGGGTTGGGCGGATTGACCTCGAACGTCACGGTCGGAGCCGCGCCGGCGCGGGCAAGCCAGAAGGCGGCAAACGCGAGGACGCAGGCTGCGATCGAGCGGGGGAGCTTTTGCCTCATCCGTGATCCCCGGAAAAGCCGGGGGGCAGCCGCGCAGCCGCCCCCTGGCGCGAGTCCGTCCTAGCAGCCTCCCGGAGGAGCGCCCATGAATCCGAGATCCATCGTGTTGAAGTTGCCCTGGTTCGGAAAGACCGTGCCCATGTCGCTGGAGGCGACGCCGAACCACTTGGCGAGCGTCGCGCCGTACTGGTCGGCGGCGCTCGTCGGGATCCACCGCCCGCGGCCGCTCGAGCCGCTGTTGGTCGTGTCGTCGACTCCGCCGGTCTGGAGAACGGGGAAGATCGAGCCCGAGGCCGGGTTGACGGTGCCCCAGAAATCGCCCCCTCCAACGGAATCGCCGATGACGAGCTGATGGCTCCCCCAGCCGTGATCGGTGCCGACCGAGCCGCCCGTTCCGGATTCCTGGAGCGTGCGGGCGAAGTCCGACAGGGTGAAGGCCGTGATCTGCTCCTGAAGGCCGAGCTCGACCGTCGAGAGATAAAAGGCGTTGAGCGACGCCGACAGGTCGAGGAAGTTGTTGCCCTGGTCGTTGAGCTGGTCGGTGTGGGTGTCGTAGCCGCCCTGCGACACGAAGAAGATCTGCCGCGACAGGTTCAGGCCCGGCGAATTCTGGACGAGCTTGATGATCTTGGCGACCTGTTTCAGCTGGTTGCCGAGGCCCGAGTTCGGAAACACGGTGTTGATGGTCGGGTCGGTGGAGAAGTCGGCCCCGATGTCCACGCCCTGCTGTGTCGTCGAGGCCGCGCCCGCGATCATCGTCGCCGTCTGGTCGATCGTGCGGAGGTAATCCATCGAGGACCGCCGCGCGACGTCCGTCGCCGAGCCGCTGAAGCCGTTGAGAACGAGGACGCTCGTCAGCGACCCGGTGCCGATCGAGAGCGGCCGCTTCAGGCCGATGGCGAACGTCGACGAGCCGGCGATGGACGTGATCGTCGGGAACCCGCTCGCCGCGTTGCAGGTCGCGACGGCGTCCGCCGAGCGGCCGCCCCAACCCGTCGAGATCTTGATGTCCGACCGCCCCGACTCCCAGGCCTGGACCTGGTCCGAGTGGGAAAACAGGGCGTAAGGTTTGGGCTTGCTGTTGTTCATGTACTCGGCCTGGGACATGGGCATGACCAGCGGACCGACGTTCGTCACGACGGCGAGCTTGTTGGCATTGAAGAGGTTGACCAGCTCGGGCGTGTTCGGGTGCATGCCAAACGTCCGGCCGCCCATGCTCGGGGGGGACGCGGCGAACGGCAGGATCTTTCCGGTCCCCGGGCCGGGCAGTGGGATCGCGAGCGTGGGCCTCGGCGAGGCGTAGGACGTGTAGTACGAGTCGGTCGGGATGATCAGGTTGTTCGAGTCGTTCCCGCCGTTCATGTACACGCAGACGAGCGCGCGGTAGTTGCCGCCGACGCTGTTGGGTGTCGCCAGAAGGTTCGCGAGCCCGAACTTCTTGACCGTGCCCTGAAAGGCGGCAGCGCCCAGCGCGGCGCAGGTGGTCCGGAGGAGGAAGTCCCTTCTCGAGTGCGACATGGCGTTACCTCTGCACCTGGTACTGCGACGAGGTCGCGACCAGATAAAGCGCCTGGCGGGCGCGTTTCAACGTGTCGGTCGAGGGCGAGACGGCCTCGACGGCGGTGACGATGGAGTTCCTCATGTCGTCCGACATCGTGCCGTGCATCAACAGGCGGCTGAGGCGATCGACGAGGTTCGCCGAGTTCGGCGCGAGTTGCTGGAGCTCGGTCAGGTCGATCGACGTGCCGCTCGGCGAATAGCACGAGGTCGTACTGCAGCTGACGCCGATGCTCGCGAAGACCATCGTGTTGACGAAGTTGGCCCGCTTCAAGGACGTCGAGGCGTCCATGATGCCGAACTCCGGGCCGAAGAGACCGGCCGAGGCCGGCGGCGCGGCGTAGTCCTGCGGGAAGTAGCTGAACACGGTGTTCGGCTTGAAGATCTCCTGTCCCTGGTCACGCGTGCAGTTGGTGCAAGTCGAGAGCGCCCCGTCGGACTGCGTGCGGCGATTGGCCGACTGGGCGTTGAACGCGCGCAGGATCCCGAGCTCGAAGAGGGCCGGCTCCTTGAGCTTGCCGTAGTTGATGTCGCTCGGAGCGTTGCGCGCTTCGGGATCGAGCAGGATGGCCTTGACCACGGCCCAGAGGCTGCCGCGCACGCCCGCGCCGTTGTCGTTGAAGAAGCCGGCGACCCGCTCGATGTATGCGGGCGAGGGGTTCGACGTGACGAGGCTGTGGATGAGCTCGCGTGCAAGATAGGGAGCCACGTTCGGGTGGTTGAAGAGGGCGTCCATCGCCATCGGAAGGTCCTGGTCGCCGGTCTGGCCCGCTGGAATGACGGTCTCCGACCCGTCGCCGTTCTGGTTGGGCAGGAATCCGAGGAAGAGGTCCTTCTCGAGCGTGCTGTGATTCGAGCTCTGGAGTGTCATCGGGTTCAGGTAGTCCCCGGCGGTCTCGCCGCTGTCGCCGGCGAGGGGCGGGACGGTGACGCTGGGGATCTTCCAGCCCGTGAAGACGAGCTTCATGTTGTCGATGACCGTCTGGTCGTAGCTCGGCAGTGGCTCGCCGCTGATGGGATCGTTCTGCGTGGAACCGTCCTGGTTGAGCAGCACCGTCCCGATCGAGAAGAGCTGCATGACCTCGCGCGCGTAGTTCTCGTTCGGGTTGTTCTTCGTGGACGTGTCCATGTTGAGGTAGTCGCCCATCGCCGGGATGAGCGTCAGCTCGCTCAGGATGTCGTGGTAGCTCCCGAAGGCGTTGTTCATCAGGATGTTCAGGTACGGGATGACCTGGCTCGGCCGCGTGATGGCGTTCGTCGAAGTGACGTCGAGCTTGTGGAGCGCAAAGAAGACGCGCTGCCGAAGCTGGTCGGGCTGGTACAGAGCGTTCGTGAAGAACCGGGTGTACAGCGGGTACGTCGAGTAGTTGTCACGCCGGCAGTTCGGAGGCGTCGCCGCCGTCCCGTCGCCGCACCCGTCCGGCGTCGAATCGGGAACGAGGTTCTGCGGCGGAAAGACGGAGGGCGCCATCGAGTATTGCGAGGCGAGCCAGGGCAGGTAGCCCACGCCGAGGACACCCGAAATGTCCGAGTCCTTCGGACCCCAGGTCGCCTGGTCGAGGAAGCGCGACGCGTCGGGGCGGTGGAACGTCTTCGCGAGGAAGACCGCCATCTGTCCGCGCGTGACGGCATTGCCGGGGCAGTACTGCGAGCCGCCGCAGCCCGAGGTGAC
>Ga0210402_10004698_pt1 | contig 12379 bp, 11 predicted proteins | sample IncBWC7MmetaG_FD_161055 | JGI IMG/M metagenome (GOLD analysis project Ga0210402, IMG submission 161055) | Forest soil microbial communities from Barre Woods Harvard Forest LTER site, Petersham, Massachusetts, United States - Inc-BW-C-7-M | ecosystem: Environmental > Terrestrial > Soil >...
CGTTCCGCCAAGTCGGCCGGCAAGGGTTCTGCGCCCCCGCTTGCGGCCAGCGTAATAGCAGCCGCCGCACGTTCGAAGTCCCTCAGGCTGGCACTCGCAACGGCGCTGTCCAAAACATCGAGCGCACGCTGTTCAGCCGGCGACAGCCCCTCCGTGACTTGCTTTATCAGCAAGTCCACCATGGCTTCGTCGAGCTGATCTTGTGGACCCGTCTCGGACATCAACCCTCGCTCAAGACGCGTTCCGCGTCTATGTTCATGTATTCGCGCACCCTGATGAGGCCTCGTCGCATGAACGATTTCACCGTTCCAAGGGGCATTTGCAAGCGCGTCGCTATCTCGGACTGAGTCAAGCCCTGGAGAAGCCCAAGCTCCAAGACCTGGCGCTGCTCGGGGCGCAGCTCCGCAAGAGCCCGCGCGGCTTGCTCGGCCTCGAGCGATGTTTCCGACGCGGTACCCGGATCAGCCCAGGCTACCGATTCCAAGGCCTCGACCGGATCCATGGGAGGCTCGCCGCTGGTCTTGCGCAAACGGTCGATCAGACGTCGCCGCGCAATCATCGCGATGAACACCTTGTCGGAGCCTTGCGATGCATCGAAACGGCCGGCGCTGCGCCAGATATCCAGAAAGATTTCCTGCGTCGCGTCCTCGGCATCCGACGGCGTACGCGACAGGCGCCGCGCCAAGCTCCAAACCAGCGCGCCGTACTGATCGATGCACTCCCGCACCGCGGCGGAATCGCCGCTCGCAATGCGTTGGAGCACGGACGGACTCATTGATGGCCTTGGGAACTTATTCGGATCGACCGCAAGGGCGGATGCAACCTTGTTGGAAATCCCGCGGGATGATGGTAAATCGCCGCCCAGGCCTCAAGAGTGAATTCGAAGGCGCGGGAGCCGCTGCGTCTCGCCGGTCGACTTGCGAATCTCGGACTCGCGCTTGATGCGCGGCAAGCTCTGGCGCGGATTGAGGATCATCCAGCGCCACTCGTTCAGCTGATGCTTGAGCAGCGGCAACAACGAGCGTTCCGAAGCCGACTCGATGCCGTTCTTCGGAAACAGGGTCCTGCAGTAGAGGTCGAAATATGCCGCGTACAGGTCTTCATAATGCTGCATCGGATCGAGGAACGCGGGATCCTCGACCACCCCGGCGCCGACGTGATTCGCGCAGAGGTAGCTGCATGACTTGCGCAGATAGCCGCCGTGAGCTGCGATGACCGCGGATTGATAGCCGCGCGTCGGATAAAAGTACTGGACGATCTGACTGCGCTCCGCACCGCGCACGGCGTTCTTGCGCAGGTACTCGAACAATGCCTTGCCGTGAATCAGGCGCAATGCGGTGTGCCGGAGCGCAATCGCTTGCGTGCGCAAGACGCTGTAATCGGCGACTTCGCGCATTAGGCTCGAGTGCTCGACTTCCCACAATTCCCAAGTCTTTGGGGTCTCGAGGATGCGGTGGGCAATCAAGTGCTCTTTGTCGTCGTCGTCGCGCAGCGCGCGCTCGACACGATCGGTCGACTCACGCATGAGACGCGCATGGCTGATAGCACTCCGGTGCATCCTTTGCATCCTCCAGTGACGCTTGATCCAAGGGGCGGGGCTGACTGCCCAATCCCGTGGCGCGCGACTTATTGTCCTCTAAGATCAGCTTATGGCAAGCGCCTGTCAAGCCAAGCGGCTGTCAAGAATTGTAGGATCGGCGCCCCCGCGAACTAGAAATGCTGCTCCGCAGCCATTTGGCGTCCTGCCGGCACGCAATCGCTTTGCAGCATCCGATGAGCGGTCGCTACCAAGTACCCCGCAACGCCCTCATACGGGGCGCCGAATCCTCGCCTCGCTCAGTACTGGCGCGCCAACAGCCAGTGGGCGAGAGAACGCAGCGACTGCGCGCGGTCGCCGAAGGGCGCCAGTGCGTTGATCGCCTGGGTATGCAGAAGGCGCACCCGCTGCTGCGAGGCTGGTATGCCGATGATTGCGGGGTGCGTGGGCTTTGCCCGCTCGCTGTCCGCTCCGGTCGCCTTTCCCAAGGTCACGACATCGCCAATCAGGTCGAGCAGGTCGTCTTGAATCTGGAAGGCCAAGCCGACCGCCGCAGCAAAGCGCGTCAGCGCCGCATACAGATTCGGATCGAGGGGCGGAGCGCACTCTGCAGCCATCAGCACGCTCACGCGAATCACCGCGCCGGTCTTGCGGGCGTGCATGTCTTCCACTTGATTGATATCAAGCCGCTGGCCCTGTACCGCGAGATCGATCGCCTGACCTCCCGCCATGCCGAAAGTGCCGATGGCCTGCGCCAGCATGTCGATCAAGCGCAGCCGTATGGCCGGTGAGGCGGGCAGGGCCGCGTCGGTGGCCAGCAACTGAAACGCCAGCGGTTGAAGAGCGTCGCCTACCAGGAGCGCGGTCGCCTCATCGTAAGCCTTGTGGCAGGTCGGGCGCCCCCGCCGCAGATCGTCGTTGTCCATCGCCGGCAGGTCATCGTGAACCAGCGAATAGACGTGCACCAGCTCGATGGCGCATGCGGCCGCCTCGACCTCATCTTCCGATAGTCCCAAAGTACGCGCGGTGGCAAATAGCAGCGCCGGTCGGATTCGCTTACCGCCGCCCAACACGCTATAGCGCATTGCCTCGTGCAATCGGGCAGGCACCGCGCCCGGATCCGGCAGGCGCGCGGCGAGTGCGCGTTCCATGCGCAGACGCCAGCTTTCGAGCTGCGCACCAAACGCGCCCGGATCGACGGAATCCTCTTGTGCCGCGTTGCGACGATCGGCGTCGTTCACGCGCGAAAGGAGCCGTCGCTTTCCCAACTCATGGTCTTTCCAGAACCGCTCACGCGCCTTCCCGGCTGATGCGCTTGATCTCACTGAGCGGAATAGCCGCGACCGTCGGATGACCCGCGCCCTCTGCGTATTGGATGGGCAGGTCGGGCGCCATTGGGCCTGCAGTGCGCGGCCCGCGCATCCATACTCTCAACGCTTTGAGCGGATGGCTGAAGGCGTCGTTGACCGCCGTGCCCTCGAATCCGCAATGGGCCATGCAGTTGTCGCAACGCGGATTCTTTCCCACGCCGTATTTTTCCCACTCGGTGTCATCGATCAGCGACCGGTAGGTTGGCGCATACCCTTCATCCGAAAGCAGATAGCAGGGCCGCTGCCAACCGAATAGGTTGTAGGTAGGATTGCTCCAAGGCGTGCACTGATAGGTCTGGTTGCCGGCGAGAAAATCCAAGAACAGCGAGGAATGATTGAACGACCAGGACACGCCGGGCGTGCGGCGGCGGCGGCCGAAGATGCTGCGAAACAGGTGCTTGCTCGCGCTGCGCGCGAGGAACACGTCCTGTTTCGGCGCGTGGCTGTAGCTGTAACCGGGCGATACCGTGATTCCTTCGACGCCGAGCTGCGTCGCCGTGTCGAAGAATTCGGCCACGTCCTGCGGGTCCTCGCCGTTGAACAGCGTGCAGTTGATGGTGACGCGAAAGCCCTTGGCCTTGGCCAACTCGATCGCCGCGACCGCCTTGTCATAGACCCCTTCTTGGCACACCGACTCGTCGTGACGCCGGCGATTGCCGTCCAGGTGAATCGAGAACGTGAGGTAAGGCGACGGCTGATATTCGTCGATGTGTTTGGAGAGCAGAATCGCGTTGGTGCATAGGTACACGAATTTGCGGCGGGCCACGATGCCCGCAACGATCTGCGGCATTTCCTTGTGAATGAGCGGTTCGCCGCCGGGAATGGACACGATGGGCGCGCCGCATTCATCGACCGCGCGCAGTGCGTCCTCCACGCTGACCCGCTTCTGTAGAATTTCCTTCGGATAATCGATCTTTCCGCAGCCCGAGCAGGCGAGGTTGCACTGGAACAGAGGTTCCAGCATGAGCACGAGCGGGTAGCGTTTATCCCCGCGCAACTTACGCCCGGCGATATAGCGGGCGACCTTGTACATTTGAAGCAATGGAATAGCCATGCGCTATCTTACCGCGAGCGGACCCTCGGAACTCAAACAGATTGCAAATTCAATACCTGAGCGCGGTGATCCCGCCAAATACGTGACCATTCGAGCCGAAACCACGGAGTAAAGTTCCCCGCGCCCCCTGCGGACATTTCCGTTTGCAGCGCTTCCGGGCTGACCCAGCGCCAGGCGAGGATTTCTTCCGCATTGATCTTGACCGGATCGGCAGTCCGTCCGATGAATACCGAGCAAAGCTCGTTCTCCGCGCCCGTCGCATCGAATTGCGCCTGGTATTGGAATTTGAAGAGAAAATGCATCGGGCAGCGCAGCCCCAATTCTTCGTAAAGCCGGCGTTGCACCGCGACCTCCATGCTCTCGAGGCTGCGTGGATGGCTGCAGCAGCTATTCGACCAGTACAAGGGCCACAGCCGTTTGAACGCAGACCGCTGTTGCAGCAGCAGTTCGCCGCGGGCATTGAAAATCAGCAACGAAAAAGCCCTGTGTAGGACCCCGCGGCCCTCGTGGCACTGCGCCTTGCTCAAGGTTCCGACCCCCTGATCGGCTTCGTCGACCAAAATCAAAGACTCATCCATGAGCAGATGATAGCTGCATGCGAAACGTCGGCGCCAGCCTCGTGGCGGCGGGACCGAGTCCCGCGCAGGGTAACGGCTGATCCGGCAACGTTCGAGGGTCAGCGCGCACTCAGGAGACCGCGAGCGCGAAACCAGTGCACGGCATCCCCGAGCGCCTCGAGGGGCGGCCGCCACTGATACCCCAGCTCCCGCACCGCCTTGTCGCTGCGAAAGTACATGCGCTTGCGCGACATGCGCACGCCTTCGAGCGTGACTCGGCCGCTGCGGCCGGAGAGCCTCGCGAATGCTTCGGCCACGTAGGCGACGGGCAGGATCACTCCATACGGTAGGCGAATGCTCGGCGGCTTGCGGCCCACCAGCGCCGCGATCTGCCCAAGAATTTCGCGCAACGTCATGTCTTGTCCGCCGAGAATATAGCGCTCTCCCGCTCTGCCCCGCGCGTACGCCAAGAGATGACCGGCGGCCACGTCATCCACATGCACTATATTGAGGCCCGTATCGACGTACGCTGGCATTCTGCCCGCCGCAGCGTCGAGAACCAGCTGGCCTGTCGGAGTGGGTTTGATGTCGCCCGGACCGACCGGCGTCGACGGATTGACGATGACCACGGACATCCCCGTTCGAGCCGCGTCCCGCGCGACTTCTTCCGCAAGATACTTCGAACGCTTGTAGTGACCGATCATGTCGCGCAGCGCAACGGGAGTATCCTCGTCGCCCGGCGATCCGTTCGGCGGAATGCCGATGGTCGCGACGCTGCTCGTGTACACGATGCGGGACACTCCGACGGCACGGGCGGCAGCCAAGACGTTGCGGGTGCCCTCCACATTGGTCAGATACAATTGCGCAGGATCGGGCGCGCCGAGACGATAGTCCGCCGCAACGTGAAACAAACCCTCGCAACCGTCGAGCGCGAGTTCGAGCAATCTCACGTCCGCGAGATCACCTTCCACGACTTCCACGGCCAGGTGCTGAAGATTGCTGCGGTTCGAGCCTCTGCGCGCAAGCGCGCGAACCTGCCAGCCGGCGGCGCCCAAGGCTCTTGCAACCGCCGCCCCGACGAATCCGGTTGCGCCGGTGACCAGCGCCCTCATGCGACGCGGGCACCGGCGAGAAGCGGTCGCAGCAATCCGGCGCGGGCTACCGCCTTGAGCGAACGCGTTGCCGCTCGATAGCGCCGCGCGAGACGGATCACCGCGAAGAGTTCCACGGGCGCGAGTGCGAGGCCGCCAATGAAACGCCCGATATGCAGCTGGCCGGCCCGGCTTGCCGCCACCACCGTCCGTGGCAGCACGTCGGCGGCCGTGTCCACGATTACCCGGACTGCGATGCACGGCAGACGATGAGCGGCGGCGACTTCCGCGATGGCGAGACTTTCCATATCGACCGCTACGGCGCCCGTCTCACGAAAGGCGGCGGCTTTGTCGGCGACGGCGTCAATCGGCAATGAACTCGTGAGCAGCATGCCGGCCGCAACCGGCCCCTGATCCGCGATTGCAAGGCTCAACTGGTCGCGCCAATGCGCCGAGGTCACGAGTCGAGCGCCGTCGCGCGACACGATGGCGCCCGGCAAAACGACGGTGCCCGCGCTCAAGGTCGGATCGAGGCCGCCCGCCAAACCATAGCTGACCAGAGCGCATGCTCCGGCATCGACGAGTTTGCGTGCGGCAATCGCGGCGAGAGCGGAGCCCATGCCGCCGACCGCGAGCAGCGCTCCGTCGCCGACAGATGATAGTCCGTCGCGCCGCCGCACGGCCGCGCCCAGGGTGCGCGCCTCCGCCTCGAGCGCGGCGACGACCCCCACTCTCATTTCAATGAGCGATTCCGCGGCGGGTCAACGAGCGGTAGGCCGCCAGCGCCCACAGCGGGAAATATGCGGAATAACCGTGGTATCGCAGATAGAACACGCGCGGAAATCCGGGCGCCGTGAAACTCGGGTCGCTCCACAGTCCGTCGGCCCGCTGTGCGCGTACCAGGTACTCGGCACCGCGTCGCGCGGCGTCCGACCGGGCCTCGCCGGCCGCGAGCAGCCCGAGAAGCGCCCAGGCGCTCTGATACGCGGTACTCGGGAATCTCCCGGACGCCCCGCTTGCGCGGCTATAACTCTCATTGCTCTCGCCCCAGCCGCCATCTGCATTCTGCCTGAGCTTGAGCCAAGTCACCGCGCGCCGCACGGCGGGATCATCGGCGCCGATGTGCGCTTGCGCGAATGCCGTCAGCACCGACCACGTGCCGTAAATGTAATTGGTGCCCCAGCGCCCGAACCAGGATCCGTCCGGCTCCTGCTGGCCCCGCAAGTAGTCGACCGCGCGATCCAATGCCTGCGTGTCCTGGGGACGTCCCACGTGCGCCAACACCGTCACCACCCGTGCGGTGACATCGCTCGTGGGAGGATCGAGGAGCGCGCCGTGATCCGCGAATGGAATCATGTTGAGGTAGTAGCACGTATTGTCGGCATCGAAGGCGGCAAACCCGCCGTCCTTGCTTTGCATGCCTACCAGCCAATCGAGCGCACGGCGCATGCTCTCCGCATAGCGGCCCGAATCGCGAGCCTGATGCATCGACCAGACGACCACCGCCGTGTCATCGAGATCCGGGTAGTAGCTATTCGCGAACTGAAACGCCCACCCGCCGCCGGCCAGCCCCGGTCGTCTCACTTGCCAGTCCGCAGGTTCGTCGAGCAGTTGGCGGGCTTGCAGCCAATCGAGCGCTCGCATCGATGCGTCGGTCGACATCGAATCACCGGCTTCCTGCATCGCGAGGCTCGCGAGCGCGGTGTCCCAGATCGGCGAGACGCAGGGCTGACAATAGGCGCTCGATTCACCGACGACGAGAAGCTTTTGCAGCGCGCGTTTCGCGGTGAGGCGCCGTGGGTCGTCTTCGGCGTAGCCGAGTATCGTCATCGCCTCCAAGGCATTGACCATGGCGGGGAAGATCGCGCCCAGGCCATCTTCCCCGTTGAGCCGCTCGAGCATCCAAGTTTCCGCGCGTCGGGTCGCGGCTTCGCGCATGCGAGCGGGGACCAGCGGATCCAACAAGCGCCCTACGCGGTCTGCCATCAAGAAGAGCTTGGCGAGCAACCCCTCGCGCCGGAAATAATCTCGCTCCTCCTCGGGAGGCACACTGAACAACTCGAGGATGTGCACGTTTCGCGGATTCCGGGCGACCGGCTTGCGCGTGCACAGGATAAACAGGGGCACCATGACCGTGCGCGACCAATAGGAGACCTTGTCGAGATGAAACAGGAACCATCGCGGCAGCAACATGATCTCGACGGGAATATAGGGCACGCCACGCCACGGCAGTTGCCCGAACAGGGCGAGCGCAATGCGCGTGAACACATTGGTTGCGGCGGCCCCGCCGCGCTCCAGTATCGCCGCTCGCGCGCGGGCCATATGCGGCGCGTCGGCATCGTCTCCCGCGAGCTTCAATGCGTAGTACGCCTTCACCGAGCAGCTGATGTTGAAGTCGCCGCCGTGGTACAGCGGCCAGCCGCCGTGCTCGGCCTGCGCCGAGCGTATGTAGCGGCAAAGTTTCGTCTCGAGCGGTGCGTCGATCTCGTCCAAGAAGTGCATCATCATGATGTACTCGGCCGGGATGGTGCAGTCTGCCTCGAGCTCGAACAACCAGTGACCTTGAGCGTCCTGCCGGGCAAGCAACGCGTCGCGAGCATTCAAGACCGCGCGATCCAACGGGGAATCCGTGACGCGCCGGAGCGTGTGCGAAACGATGTCGCCGCGCGCGTCCGGCTGCGGTTCCGGATAGGAACCCGGTTTCGGTGCGATGCGGCTCACGATCCGGAATTCCCGTATGAGCGCAGGGCATGCTCCGGTTCGCCGGCCGGTTCTTCATGGAGGCTGACCGGCGCCGGGCGCGACCGGCGCAGCTCCGAAACGCGCGCGAGCGGCAGGCCGTGCGCAGCCAGGCCGAACAGTCCCCGCAGCGCCCAGTTGCTGCGACCCGTAAGGTTCGTCAACAGGCGCGTCATGGCCACCGCCGATCGCGTCACCTTCACCTGGGCGCCAGCCGTGAAGCGCGGGTTGTGCTCGATCTTGCGCAGCGTGAGCACGGCAAGGCCGATGGCCCAAAGGCAGAAGCGGCGTATGCCGGTCTCGCGCCTCGGAATCAACAACGTGTACTCCAGCGCGTTGCGCAGATGCGCGTGAGCAACGCCGACGAGCTCGCGGAAGGCGGCACCGAAGCGCGGATCGAACGGTTCGCTCTGCACTTCGGCGAGGTCGACTCCATAACGCCCAAATACATCCTGCGGCAACCAGCATGCCCCGCGGCTGCGATCCTCCCACACGTCCTTGAGGATATTCGTCATCTGCAGTCCCTGGGCAAAGGACGCGGCGATGGCGGTCAATGCGGGACGGTTGCGCGCAATCTCGGGCGAGTAATCGCAAAACAGATCCGTGAGCATTTCGCCGACAACTCCTGCGACGTAGTAGCAATAGTCGTCGAGGTCGCTCGACCGGGCGAGGCCTTTGAGGCTGGCACTGAACTGGAAGCGAGGCATGCCGTCGCACATGAGCTCCACGCAGCGTTGAATCGCGGCCTGCTGGGGCTCTCGGAGACGGAACATGACTCCGATGACGCGATCCATGTTGCTCACCAAATCGCGCTCGGTCGCCAACGTCCGGTCCGACAGCCGCTGCGCGACTTCCCCGGACAGCAGAGCGGCGTTCCCCCGGCCGGCCAACAACGCGCTGAAGCGCTGCAAATAGGCCAGCGTTTCCGGCGGCGACAGGGCCGGCTCATCCTCGATGGTATCGGCGATGCGGCACAGCAAATAGGCGCTGGTCACCGCCGTGCGCAGGCCCAGGGGCAGTTGCGGGATCGTCAGCGCAAAGGTGCGCGAAACATAGGGAAGAATCTGGTCTTGATAGACCTCATCTGAGCTGACGACATCCATGAGGGCAGTATCTCGGAAACCCTGAAGAATAGCATCATGTCAGCGGGTCCATTTTGGTGCAAATTTACAACATCGGGTTCGGCCGTTGCCACTAACGGGGCGGCACAGTATAAACTGCCGCTAATGAGCGACACTCCCGAAAGCTATCCCCTGCTCGAAACCATCGATACGCCGGCCGATCTGCGCCGTTTGCCGGCCCCGCGCCTGACAGAGCTGGCTCAGGAGCTGCGCAAGTTCCTGATCCACAGCGTGAGCACCCGAGGAGGTCATTTTGCCGCGGGTTTGGGCACTGTTGAGCTCACGATTGCCCTGCATTACGTATTCAATACCCCCTACGACCGGCTGGTCTGGGACGTCGGCCATCAGGCCTATCCGCATAAGGTGCTGACGGGCCGGCGCGATCGGCTCCATACCATCAAGCAGGACAAGGGACTGGCGCCGTTTCCGAGCCGCGCCGAGAGCGAATACGACACTTTTGGGGTCGGGCACTCCAGCACCTCGATCAGCGCGGCTCTGGGAATGGCCGTCGCGGCCGCGCAACGCGGGGAGAACAGACGGGTCGTGGCCATCATCGGCGACGGCGCGCTGACCGCGGGCATGGCTTTCGAGGCGCTCAATCATGCCGGCTCGCTACCGACCGATTTGTTGATCGTCCTCAACGACAATGACATGTCGATTTCGGAGAACGTGGGCGCCCTCTCCAACTATCTGGCCCGCGCCTTGTCGGGGCGCATGTACTCGCATCTGCGCGAGAGCGGCAAGAAGGTGTTGCGCCAGATGCCGACCGTGTGGGAACTCGCGCGCCGCTCCGAAGAGCACTTGAAGGGTATGGTCCTCCCCGGCACGCTGTTCGAGGAAATGGGCTTCAACTACATCGGCCCCATCGACGGCCACGACGTCAAGGCTCTCGTCAGCACCTTGCGCAACCTTCAGCAGCTGCGCGGACCGCAGTTCCTGCACGTCGTCACGCGCAAGGGCAAGGGCTACGCGCCTGCCGAGGCGGATCCGATCAAGTGGCACGGCCCGGGACCGTTCGATCCGGCGAGCGGCATGATCTTCAAGGAGCCGAGCGCCGGGCCGACGTATTCGCAGATTTTCGGCAAGTGGCTGTGCGACATGGCGGACCGCGACCCCGCCATCGTCGGGATCACGCCGGCGATGCGCGAAGGCTCGGGACTGGTGGAATTCTCGAAGCGTTTCCCTGAGCGCTACTACGACGTTGCGATTGCGGAGCAGCACGCAGTCACGTTTGCGGCGGGACTGGCGGCCGAGGGATTCAAGCCCGTCGTCGCAATTTATTCCACCTTCCTGCAGCGCGCCTACGATCAGCTGATCCACGATGTTGCCCTGCAGAACCTACCGGTGATATTCGCGCTGGACCGCGCCGGGCTCGTCGGCAGCGACGGGGCAACTCATCAAGGGAGCTACGATCTCTCGTTTTTGCGCTGCATCCCCAATATGGTGATCATGGCGCCGGCGGACGAGAACGAGTGCCGCCAGATGCTCTACACGGCAACCACGCTGTCATCGCCGTCCGCTGTGCGATACCCCCGCGGCACGGGCCCGGGCGCGGCCATCGCCGCAGAGATGACGGCTCTACCGGTGGGGCGCGCACAAGTGCGGCGGGAAGGACGCAGTGGCCTCGCGATTCTCGCGTTCGGTGTGCTCGTCGAACCGGCGCGCAAGATCGCCGACCGCCTCGATGCGACGTTGGTGAATATGCGCTTCGTCAAGCCTCTCGATGAGAAGCTCGTGATGGCCATCGCGGCCCGTCACCAGGCCATCGTGACGATTGAGGAGAACTCAGTCATTGGCGGCGCCGGAGCGGGGGTCGGTGAGCTGCTCGCGTTCCATGGCATGCAGTTGCCGCTTTTGCATATCGGCATACCCGACCGCTTCATCGAGCACGGCTCCCGCGACACCTGTCTCGCGGCAGCGGGCCTCGACCTCGCGGGACTTGCCGCAAGCATCGACCGCTGGTGGACGCCGCAAATTCCGGAGCGGATTCGCTCGATCAGCATGGCGATGGGCACCAAGGCCCTTTAGCCGCCGAGGCGGCCGACCCGGCGCCGCGGGATTACACACTTTGCGGGGACGCTTGCATGGCAAAGCGAATTGATCTGGGCAAGGTTCCAGTGGTCACCGGCTCGAGGTACCCCGCACCGTTCAACGCGCCATGCGCGGCACGCGCGCGGCAGCGTCTGGGCGACGTCGCGGGCCTGACCGATTTCGGAGTGAACCTGCTGCGTCTTCCGGCCGGCGCCTGGTCCAGTCAGCGGCACTGGCACTCGGCCGAGGACGAATTCGTTTATGTCCTCGAGGGAGAGATCACGCTCGTGACCGACACGGGAGAGGAGACGCTGCGCCCGGGGGATTGTGCCGGCTTCAAGGCAGGGGTCAAGGATGGGCATCATCTGCAAAATCGATCCCAGCGGGACGCCGTTGTCCTTGAAATCGGATCGCGCAAAGTCGCACAGGACGAGGGAGAGTATCCGGATATCGACTTGCGCTTCCTCAAGGGGCGGGGGGGCTACGCGCACAAGGATGGGACGCCATATCCTGCGAGTGAGTGAATGCAAATTCGGCGATCCAGCGGGCGGTTTCTTGCGGTGCGGTCAGCGGCAGCATGTGCCCGCCGTCGACGAGCGACACGGTGAGCCCCTCTATTCTGCTTTGCATCGCGATGCCGTGATCTTCGTGGCTGAGAATCGCGTCGTTTCGACCGAACAAGATGGCGACGGGGAGCCTGATCGAGGGATAGCGCTCCACCATTGCCGGCAGAGAGTCATTCACGCTCACCAGATCGGAAGATGCGGCGAAGAATTGTCCGGGTCGAAGCGCGAGCAGACCCCCGGCGGCCGTAGGAAAGTCCGCCGGAACCGCGTCGGGCCGGAACACGAGATCCAGGATCTTGCCACCTGCGGCGAT
>Ga0210402_10004699_pt1 | contig 12374 bp, 13 predicted proteins | sample IncBWC7MmetaG_FD_161055 | JGI IMG/M metagenome (GOLD analysis project Ga0210402, IMG submission 161055) | Forest soil microbial communities from Barre Woods Harvard Forest LTER site, Petersham, Massachusetts, United States - Inc-BW-C-7-M | ecosystem: Environmental > Terrestrial > Soil >...
CGCTGGTCGAAAAGAATGTTCGGCCGTTGAGATTTACGGCGATCGGCCAGCGGTTACTGGCCCTGGCGCGGGTGGTGCTGCCCCAAATGGCCGAGGCGGGCCGCGACGTGGCCCGTTTGGCGCAAGGCCATGCCGGCCCCCTTCGAGTCGCAGTGCAATGCCACAACTGCTTCGACTGGCTGATGCCGGCGATGGATGCCTATCGGACCCTGTGGCCCGAGGTGGAGCTCGACATCATTTCGGGATTTCTCATGAACCCCTTGCCGCTGCTCGATCAAGGCGACGCGGAATTGGCCATCATCCATGATCCGCAAGAGGCCCACCCCAGCATCACGTTCAGCCCGCTGTTTCGCTATGAAAGCGTGGCGCTGATGAGCCCGCGGCATCCCCTGGCCGCCAAAACCTGGGTGGAGGCCGCGGATTTCGCCGCCGAAACACTCATCACCTATCCCGTCCCAGACGAGATGCTCGATGTCATGAAGCACTGCCTGACCCCCGCTAACGTCAATCCGAAACGGCGCACGGCGGAATTGACCGTCGCCATCCTGCAACTGGTCGCGAGCGGGCGCGGCATCGCCGCGCTGCCCTCCTGGACGGTGGGCAATTACATAGAGCGGGGTTACGTGGTCTCCCGGCCGATCGGCCAATCGGGCCTGCGCTGCGAACTTTATGCCGCGACGACCCGCGCCGGCGCCGAGGCCGCCTATATAAGAGAGTTCATCGCATTGACCCGCGCGCAGAGTTTGACGACACTCGCGGGCGTGTCCGCGCTGTAGCGCCAGCGTCGGCGCGATAGCGCTAGCGTCGGCGCGGTAGCGCGAGCTCAGTGCTCTAGCCCATGTGCAAGCCGCCGTTCACGGAAAAATCGGCGCCGGTCGCAAACGCTGATTCATCGGAGGCAAGCCAGGCCACGATGGAGGCAATTTCACCCGGGTCGCCGAGCCGCTTCACGGGAATCGTCGATACGATTTTTTCCATGACCTCAGGCTTGACCGCTCTCACCATTTCCGTGCCGATATAGCCCGGCGAAACGGAATTCACGGTGACGCCTCGCGAGGCCACTTCCTGTGCGAGAGCCATGGAAAATCCATGGATGCCCGCTTTCGCGGTGGAGTAATTCGTCTGCCCGAATTGACCCTTCTGGCCGTTGACGGACGAGATGTTGATGATGCGGCCCCAACCCCGGTCCACCATGCCGTCGATGACTTGCTTCGTGACGTTGAACAATGAATTCAAGTTGGTGTTGATCACCGCGTCCCACGAATCCTTGGTGAGTTTGCGAAAGGTCCCGTCGCGCGTGATGCCGGCGTTGTTCACCAGGATGTCGATTTCGCCCACATCCGACCGCGCCTTCTGAAATGCCGCCGCGGTGGAGTCCCAGTCGGCCACATTGCCTTCGGAACAATGCACCTTGAAGCCTCTCGCTCGCATGTCCGCTATCCACTTTTCCTTGCGCGTGGAATTGGGGCCGCAGCCCGCAATGACGGTATAGCCTTCGGTGCACAGTCGGACACAGATCGCGGAGCCGATGCCGCCCATTCCGCCCGTTACGTACGCAATTCTGTTTTGCTTCGTCGCCATAATCGCCCCCTCGCTATCGCTGCAATACGTATTCGCCCGGCGCATCGCCGAGAACGGTGTAACCTTTTGCCGGGTTGCCGACCTGAGGCGGCGACGCCGTTTGCGGTCCGGAATGTGCCGCAAGCCATTCCTGCCACCACGGCCACCACGAACCTTGATGCAATGTGGCTTTATCGAGCCACTCCGCTGCTTCGCAAGTCGTAGCCGCATCCTTCCAGGTCAGCTCGCGGAAACGGCGCCGCGGATGCACCGGACCGCAGACGATGCCGGCGTTGTGCCGCCATTCGTCAAGACATAAGTGTAGTCCGCGGAACGCGTCAGGCTGCGCGCCTTGAAGGTCGATTTCCAGGGCGCGACATGATCGGTCTCGGTGCCGAAAACCACCATCGGCAGCGTAATGGCCTTCAAGTCGATGGACTCGCCCTTGACTTTGAACCGCCCATTCGCCAGATCGTTCTGCAAGTACAGCTGCTGCAGATATTCGCTGTGCATGCGCCAGGGCATGCGCGTACCGTCGCTGTTCCAGGCCATCAAGTCATTGAGCTTTTCGCGTTTGCCTTTGACGTAGGTATTGATGGCCGGTGCCCAGAGCAGATCGTTGGATCTGAGCAAGCCGAACGCCGCGCCCATTTTGTCGCTGTCGAGCACCCCGGCCTTGTGCATCACGGCTTCAAGCATCGCTAATTGACTCGGGCTGATGAAGAAAGACAATTCTCCAGGTTCGCTGAAATCCATTTGCGCGGCCAGCAAGGTCATGGACGCCAAGCGATGATCGCCTTCTCGCGCCAAAGCCGCAGCGCCGATCGACAGCAGGGTGCCGCCGATGCAATAGCCGACCGCGTGGATTTTGCTGCCCGGAACGATGGCCGCGACGCCATCGAGCGCGGCGCGGATGCCCTTATCGAGATAGTCATCCATCCCCAGATTGCGATCGGTCTCGTTCGGGTTCTTCCAGGAGATCACGAATACCGTATGGCCTTTTTCCACGAGATAGCGCACGAAAGAATTCTGCGGCGACAAGTCCAGAATGTAGTACTTCATGATCCACGCCGGGACGATGAGCACCGGCTCGGGATGCACCGTGGCGGTGGTGGGAGTGTATTGGATGAGCTCGATGAGCTCATTGCGGAAGATGACCTTGCCCGGCGTGACGGCGACATTGACGCCGACCTTGAAATTCTCCGTGCCGACCGGCTGCTCATGTTTGAGGGTCCGGCCCAGATCTTCGAGCCAATTCTGAAAGCCGCTCACGAGGTTCTGTCCGGATTGCTCGCGCGTCAATTCCAGCAGTTCGGGATTGGACATCAGATGATTGGCGGGGGACGTCGCGTCGAGCACTTGCCGCGTGGAAAATCCGACGAGGTCCGCGCTGCGCGGCGCCAGCCCCGGAACACCCGTGGTCGCCTGCTTGAGCACCGTGGCCCAGTTAAGATAGCCGCGTGCCATGATGTTGAAAGGCCACTGCTTCCAGGCGTCCCCGGCAAAGCGTGCATCGTCGGCGGCCGGCGCCAGTGCCTTGCCCGTCGAGGCCTGCATGGCGAAGGAAAAATTGTCCATCATGGCTTTGAAGGCGGTCGTCGCGATATCCGTTTGCTTCTGCGGCGCCTGCGCAATATTCAGATACCAGTCCCACCACGCCTGGGCATAGTCGTCCGGCGCCAGGCCACCGGTGATGGCGGCCAGCTGCGCGCGCATTTCACGCGTCAATTGATCTTGAGCGCTCGAACCTTGTGCGGATTCAGCCATGGATGATTCCCCTTAGGATCATGATGGCACGCGCGATAGTGCCTGTAAAAAAAAGGGCGACCGTAGTCGCCCTTTTCTATAACGCGCTAAACTTGAGTGTTAGGCGGCTTTCTTCGTCTTCTCGGCAACCTTTGCGCTGGTTTCGTCCATCCACGCGGTCACCGCCCCTTGGGTCTCTGTCGCAATCTTGCTGAACTCTTCTGCGCGGGCGCGCAGCTTGTCGCTCAACGACACGTTCAGCGAGGTCTGCTGGCCGATCAATTCAGCGGCCGACTTCGGACCGACGCTGGCCTTGGCTTGGCCTAAGCTCCACTCCAAGTAGTCGCCGGCAACCGCGAACTGGTAGTGGGCGAGACGCTCCAAGGTCTTCAAGCCTTCCTGCTGCGCGCGAAATACGGGCGCCATGGCAGTCTTGTAGGTGTCGAACAGGGTGCTGAAATCGAATGTGGGCTGGGTCATGGTGGCTCCTTTAAATCGGGTAACGATTAACTTGATGGCGCCATTATACAGAAAAAAGTATGCAGTGCAAAATAATTCTTCAAGCGCGGTAGTGCCCAGAAAAATAATCCTATCTCATTGATAATATAGTCAAATATTGATGACATCATTTTAACATAATCCTATAGTCTCTAGAAAATAACGCGTTGCGGTAGTTATTGAGGGCGCCGCCGGCCGCATTGTCCCGCGCTTCCGGATCTGCCAGCATCGAGCGATGCGGCTGCAGCACTTCATCGATCGGCTGGAACAGTTTTCGGCCCTGCACGGCATCGCCGTGTTTCGCACCCCGTTAAGTCCCTGGGTGGTGGGCCGCATGGATGACAAGCAAATCGTGCTGCGCAGCGGCTTGAGCAAGGAAAGGCAACTGCTGACCCTGCTCCACGAGCTCACGCATTTTCTGGCGCACACCGATGCACAGCTCGACCGCACCGTCTGCGAGTACGAGGCGGAGGCCGTGGAGAAATTGGTCGGTGGTCAACTCGGGCTGAAGGACCCGATGGGCTTGGCAATCGACTTGAGTGAGGTCACGGACGATCTGCTCGCGTGCTCGGTGGTGCGCGTGCGGCGGGTGGCCCGGACTTTATTGAGCGCTGCGCTAGACAGTTGAGCGCTGCGCGAGCGTGTTGAGCGCTTCGCTAGAGACGCAGCCCGCCGTCAAGATCCAGGCAGCGCCCGGTGAAAAAGTCATTTTCGATGATGAACTGCGCGGCGTGTGCGATCTCGTCGGGCTGGCCCAATCGCTTGAGGGGAACAGGCGCGATGACTTTCTCGAGCACTTCGGGCTTCATCGAGGCCAGAATGTCGGTGTGCGTAAAGCCGGGCGCGATGGAGCCGACGCGTATCCCGTAGCGCGCGAGTTCCTTCGCCCACACGACCGTCATCGAGGCGACGCCGGACTTGGCGGCAGAATAGTTCGACTGGCCGGCGTTGCCGTGGCGGGAAATGCTCGAAATATTGACGATGACGCCGCCCTTCGCGAGCTTGATCATGCGTTCGGCGGCTTCGCGCGCACATAGAAACACGCCGGTGAGATTCACATCGATCACCGCTCGCCACTGCTCCAAGGACATCTTGCCGACCACTTCGCCGTCCTTCACCTTGATCAGCAGCGCGTCCTTGACGATGCCGGCATTGTTGACGATCACATCCAAGGATCCAAAGTCGCGCACGACGGCATCGAGCGCGGCCGATACGTCGGCCTCGCGCGACACGTCGACCGTGTAAGCCATGGCGCGGACGCCGAGTGCGGCGCACTGCTGGCTCGCCGTCTTAAGATCTTCCGCGTTCATGTCCAAGAGGGCGATGTGCGCTCCTTGGCCGGCAAAGCGCAGTGCGAGTGCGCGCCCAATTCCGCGCCCGGCGCCGGTGATCACGATGGTTTTGTCTTTGATCTTCATTCGCTCATCTCTCACTTGGTCTTGGGCTGAGGTTCTTGTTCAGGCGCAGGCGGTTCCGGCTTGGCACCGGAGAAGGCGGACATCATCGAGGCCTGGATCTTTGACCATTGATCCATGTTTTGGCGCGCGAATTCGGCCAACGGCGCCATGGGTCCGGCGAGTGCTTTCGTCATCTCCGCGCGCATGGACTCTTGCTGGCGCACCAGTGCGCCCACGCTTTGCTCCATGTATTTCGTCAGCATTTCCTGGACGGGATTTCCATAGAACCGAATGATGGCTTCCAACAATTCGGTGCTGAGCACCGGCGTCCCGTATTGGTCTTGTTCGGCGATCACCTGCAACAGCACCGCCCGGGTGAGATCCTCACCGGACTTGTCGTCAACCACCTTTACTTTTGCGCCCGAGACGATCATTTTGCGGATGTCTTCGAGCGTCACGTGGCGGCTTTCGGTCGAATCGTAGAGGCGCCGATTCGCGTACTTCTTGATGAGGCGTTCGTTTGACATATTGTTTCTATGGTGCCTTGCCCGGCCAACTCAAGGGTTTAGCATAGCGCCGTTAGTATGCAATGCACAAATGCGAAAATTTGGGATTTAACCCCTAAAACGGAAGAAAATAATGCATTGCATAGAGCCTTGAGATGAGTGCTCCCGGAGCCTCTATTGGCGCTCACCCTTTCAGCGCCGGCTTTCTAAAGGCCTGGGTTGACCAGGCCGGCGCGATTCAAGACTTGTTTGTGCGCCTGGCGGATCAGTCGAGTGCCGGGCTGCCGCCCTCGATGCCGCCGCCGCACCTCGCGCCTTGGAAGGATTTCATCGACGGCTTAGGGTGGGGAAGCTTCGATCCTGCGCAGATGTTCCCCGGCGCCCCGGCGTTGGGACTGTCCCGGGAGTACCAAGAGACCGCTCGACGCCTCGTGGAATTGGGTCAGCAGTTTCAGCAGCGCTATGCCGAATTCGCGCAGCAAAACGCCGCGGTCATGCAGGACGCTTTTCATGTCATGAAAAAGCACCTCGACGCCGCACCGTTGGCTCGCAAGTCACCGGCCGATCTTTACGACGCGTGGATCGACTGCGCCGAAGGCGCGTACCACCAAGCCGCGCACAGCGAGAGCTTCGCGCACCTGCTGGCGGAGCTGTGCAATATTTCCAGCGCCATTAAAGTCGAGCGCGGAAAACTCACCGAGCAACTTGCCCGGCACCTGGACTTGCCGAGCAGGGGAGAAATCGATTCCCTGCATCGTCAGGTTCGTGCGCTGACCACTGCGATGCGCACAGCCGCCTCCGGCTCCGCATCGAGCCCGGTCAAGCCGCCCAAGCCCACGCGAACTCCACGACCCACCCGCACTCCGCGGCAGGCGCCAAACCCGCGCGCGGCGCAAAGCCCGCGCGCGGCGCCAACTCCGCGCAAGCGCGCCAAGAAATGAGCACCGTGCCCGATTCACTGGCGCAGTTGCTGCAAAGCGCCGCGGCGATGCAGGAAAGCGGACGGTCGGTGCTCAAGACCATGCTCGGCATGGGCGAGATTGAGGTCGGGACCTCGGAAAAGCATTGCGTGTACAGCGAAGACAAGATTCGCCTGTACCGCTATGCGCCGCTGGCACGCTCGGCAGGCTTGAAGCCGCTCCTCATTTGCTACGCGATGGTCAATCGGCCCTACCTGCTCGATCTGCAGCCGGACCGCTCCTTCATCCGCGAGCTGCTGCATGCCGGACTGGACGTATACCTGCTCGATTGGGGCTATCCGGACGGCGCGGACCGATTTTCAGGCTTCGACGAATACGTCGATGGATACCTGCGCCGCTGCGTTGAGTTTGTGCTCAAAGAACACGCCATTGATTCGCTGACATTGCTCGGGGTCTGTCAGGGCGGCACCATGAGCCTTTGCTACGCCGCGCTTGCACCTGAGCAAATTGCGCAGCTGATCACCATGGTCACGCCGGTCGATTTCAAGACCCCGGAAAACCTGCTGTCGAAGTGGGCGCAACACATCGATGTCGGTCTGCTGACGCAATCGGGAAATGTCTCGGGCGATTTTCTAAACCTCATCTATCTGTCGTTGATGCCGTTCCGCCTCACGCAGCAGAAGTACGTCAATCTGCTGCAAATGCAGGGCGATCGCGTGGCGCTCGAGAATTTCATGCGCATGGAAAAATGGATATTCGACAGCCCCGATCAGCCGGCGACCGCGTTTCGCGAATTCATCCAATGGTTCTTTCAGGAGAATCGACTGATTCGCGACGAACTGACGCTGGCCGGCAAGCCGCTGCGGCTCAAAAATGTCACCGCGCCGGTGCTGAACATTTTCGCATCGAAGGATCATCTGGTGCCGCCGAGCGCCAGTATCCCCCTGGGCGCGCACATCGGCAGCAAGGATTATGAGGCCCTGGAAATTGATGCCGGGCATATCGGACTGTATGTCGGCGGCAAGACCCGCAAGACCGTTCCCGCCGCCGTCAAGGTGTGGCTGCAGAAAAGGAACTAACCGGCGTCGGCATGCCCCCAACCGCGCAGGCGGTTCTTGATGCGCCTGAGCAAGCCGCCGCCCTGCTCTCCCGACGCATCCGCGGATGGACCTAGGAAAAATCGCAGCATCTCGCGGCTCGCGTCGGGTCCCGCCGCATCCGTAAAACTACCGGCGGCGCCACCCCCCGACCACGCATGCCCGGCATCGTGCACCAGCCAATTCTCTGCCAGGGCGCGGCCCGCCGCGTCGCGATAAATCGTGCGCGTGAAGGCGCGGCCGTTGCCGTCCTTAGGCTCTGCCATGGTGGACTTGTGGCCTTTGGGCGCAGGGCCGCCCAGCCACTGGGCGATGATCTGATCGGCATTGCGCGCATTGACCGTGCTGTCCTGATCTCCGTGGAAGACGATCAGCGGAATCCTCTTCGCCGGTAGGTGCGCGCCGATCCCTGCACCGTCCTTCATGGCCGCGATCGCGGCGAAAAAATTCTGGGCTGCGCCAAAGGCGACGCCGGAATGAATGCCGACGGCGGCGTACAGATCCGAATACGTTGCCGCCATGATGGCCGCCATGGCGCCGCCCGCCGACATGCCCGCGATATACACGCGCCGCGCATCGATGTTGTAGGCACGGATCACCTCACGCGTCATGTCTGCGATGATCGAAGGCTCCCCCTGATCTCGCCGCTGATGGGCGGCAATGAACCAATTCCAGCATCGAGTCTGATTGGCCGATTCCGATTGCGCGGGATACAGCACGAAGAGGCCCTGCTCCTCGGCGATCGCATTCATGCGCGTGCCGAGCGCGAAATCATTCGGATCTTGCAGGCAGCCGTGCAGCATCACCAGAAGCGGCAACGGCTGGCCCTGGTAGCGCGACGGAATGAATAGCTTGTACGGCCGCGATCCGTGGCGGTTCGCGTACGAGCCCTCGATGAAGGAATCGCGAGCGGGGGACAATGGGGTCAAGCTAGCTCCTAGCCGATCCGCGCGCTTTGGCCGCCGTCCACCGGCAAAGCGACACCGGTGATGAAGGCCGACTCATCGGAATGCAGGAACAGCGCGGCATAGGCGACATCCCAGGCAGTTCCCATCTTGGCCATGAGGGGCACGCGCTTATCGCGTTCAGCGCGCACCTGTTCCTTGGAGATGTTGCGGGCAGTCGCCTGGCCTTCAATGGCCATCGGCGTATCCATCAGGCCCGGCATGATGGTGTTGACGCGGATGCCGTACTTGGCGTTGCTCAAGGCCAGCTGCTGGCCCAGCATGTTCATGCCGATCTTCGATAATTTGTACGCCGTCAGTCCCGGTGCGTAGGCCACTGCGGCGATCGAGGAGATATTCACGATCGTGCCCGAGGCCTGTTCGCGCATCACCGGCAGGACCGCCTGGCAGGAGAGCAGGCAGCCCTTCAAATTGATCTGCATGATGCGATCGTAGGGTTCCTCGGCGATCTCCGCCGGCGGCCCATCGCCCGCACCGCTGCCGACATTGTTGTGCAGGAAATCGACGCGCCCCCACGCCGCGACGCACGCGCCGACATAGGCCTTGCAATCCGCTGAGCGAGTCCAATCGCCGGCCATACATCGCGCCTCGCCGCCTTCCCGCGCAATGATTGCCGCGGTCTCGTCGGCGCGCTGCAACTCCCGGTCCACCAGCAGCACCTTGGCGCCTTCGCGTGCGAACAGCATTGCCGCAGCGCGCCCGTTGCCGATGGTGTCCCCGGGCGTCTGGCCGGCCCCCACGACAATTCCGACCTTGCCTTGCAGTCTCACGAACGAGCTCCGGGCAGAAAGTCATCGAGCGGCACTCCAAGACTATTCAACGCCCAGGAGACCAAGTTGTATTGACCGATGGTGAAAACCAGATCGATCATTTGCTCGGTGGAGTATTTTTTTGCCAAGGCGCTCCAAGTGGCATCGGACACCACCGAGTTCTCGAACAGGTCATCGACCGCCTGCAGCAGCACGGCGTCCTCGGCCGCCCATGGGCCGGTGGGCCCGAGCTTGACGCGTTCGATTTCCGCTTCGCTGATGCCTTCGCGCTTGGCGATCTCGACATGCTGCGCCCACTCGTATTCAGCCTGATTCAACCAGCCGATCCGCAATATGAGCAGTTCGCGCTCGCGCGCCGGCAAGCTCTGCTTGCGCAGCACGTGGCCCGCGAATACGGTCCAGCGCCGCACCAGCGTCGGATGATGCATCAGCACTTTGAAGAGATTTAAGTCGCGGCCGTTGATGCGATGCTTGGCGGCGGTGTCGGCGTCTTCCGCGGACAATTGCGAAAGATCGCGCATTGGTATGCGCTGTTTGCGCTTGATCATGCCTTCCCTCTCCCGGTGTTCTTAAAGGTGCTCGCGCTGCGCCGGCAAGATTATCACCATGGCGCTGGCTGATCAGCGAAACCCGTCCGTCAGCGTCTGCAAGAATGCGACGATGTCTTGGATGTCCTGCTCGCTCAACGCGGAGCGCTGGCCCGGATGGCGATCAAAGGGGACCTGCGTGTCCAGATTGACCACATAGGCGGCGGGCAAATCATCGAATTTCAAAATGCGCCCGTCCGGCGCCCGCGGATACCACTTTTGCGGCTGCGTGTCCCGCTCGGCGTAAAAACGCACCACATCGCTCAGCGAACGAAACACGCCGTTGTGCAGGAACACGGGACGGCGCGCCGCATTGCGCAGCGAGGGCGTGCGAAACAGCCCGCAGTATTCGTGCCGGTCCTGCAAATCCGTGCGCCATGGTCCGCACAAGCCGAGATCAACATAGCGGCGATCGGCATTGGCGGGGATGGCCCGATTGCGGGGCGCGCCGATCCCGGCAAAACCGAAGTCCGTGAACTGCGGCAGCGCGCCTTTGATCATCGCGCTGGGGTGGCAACGGGCGCAGTTGCCTTTTTCGGGGTCGTTGAATGCAGCCAGTCCGCGCAGTTCCTGCTCGTTCAACGAGGCCTCGTGCCTGAGGAATGCATCGTACTGGCTGCTGTAGGGATAAAAATCGGCAGGGCTTTGTTGATAGGCCTCGAGCGCCATGAGCACGCCCTTGAACGCGAGTGCCTTGTCCTCAAAGATCTTCTGGCCGAAGAGGCCGCGAAATTGCGCGGCGTAGCCCGCCTGCACGTGGGCGAGCACAGCCCCGGCATCCGTGTTGGCCATCTCGAAAGGTGAGAGCAAGGGCAGGCGCGCCTGATCGTGAAACGACTGAGAACGCCCATCCCAGGTGCGTCCTCCCGCGGGCCCCTGATCGACGCTGTCATCGCCGTCATCGTCGACAAAATGCTCAGTGAACGGCGGCACGTTGTGCGTGTACTTGAGCGAAGGCACGGCGCGCACGCCGAAGCGGCGCCCATCCGCGCCGCCGCGCTGCACGGGCAGCTCGTTGTCCGGCCCAAAATCGTGTTTTGGATCGTGGCAGGTTGCGCAGGATATTTTTCCCGAAGCGGACAGGCGGGGATCCGCAAACAGCTGCCGGCCGAGCGCGGTCAATGCCGCTGCTCCGGGCATCGGCTCAAACGCAGAGTAAAACGGTTTGTCCTGCGCGCGCGCCGGGCCGATCAATACGGCGCCGAAAATCATCGCGCGGAACCATGCCGCGGTCGCGATCAGAATTTGCGGGCGCGTTACCGCGATGTCAGTGCACGCGCGTGGGCGCGATTGTGCCGCTGTCGGCGACAACCGGTGCCTTGAACAGCTGCTCGACATCCACCGCATCGAAGACGTAGGCGCGATTGCAAAAATCGCAGTGCACCTCGACCTTGCCGCGTTCCGCGATCACGCTGCGCGTTTCGGCTTCGCCAAGGCCCTGCAGCATTCCGGCGACGCGCTCGCGCGAACAGCGGCAACGAAAATACACCGGCGACGGCTCGAACAAGCGCAGATCGTCTTCGTTGAACAGCCTGTGCAGAATCTCCGCATCGGCAAGCGTGCGCAGCTCTTCCGGGGTCAGGGTGTCGGCGATGAGCTGCACGCGTCGCCAGGCGTCCTCGATCGCGGCGGCATCGGCGGCCGGTAGCGCGCCGGAGCCGGGGAGTTTTTGCAAGAGCATGCCGGAGGCGCCTTGCACGTCGGCGTGCAGCCACAGCCGCGTCGGCAATTGCTCCGAATTCTGAAAGTAGGCCTGCAATGAGTCGGCCAAGCGTTCGCCCTCTATGGGCACAATGCCTTGATAACGTTGCGCGCCCTCATCGGTCTCCAAAGTGACGGTGAGGTTGCCGTCGCCGATGAGTTCGTTGATTTTATGTGCCCCGTTGGCTCCCAGGTCGCGATAGCGAGCCAGGCCTCGGACCCCCAAACCACTGGTGCATTGCGCGAGCAGCAGGTGCATCGGACCGTCGCCCTGCAACTGCAATGACAGGACGCCCTCGAATTTGATGGTGGCAGCCAGCAGCAGCGACGCCACAACCGCTTCGCCCAAGGTCTCGCGTATCGCATCGGGATACTGGCGGTGCTCGATCAGGGCGCGCCAGGCGGCGTCCAGGTGCACCAGGTGTCCGCGAATCGGAAAGCGTTCGAACAGGAACCGATGCAAAGTGTCGCGGTCATGCATTGCCGCCGCCCAATTTGGCTTTAAGCAGTTCGTTGAGCTGCGCGGGGTTGGCCTTCCCTCCGGTGGCCTTCATCACCTGTCCGACAAAGAACCCAAATAGCTTGTCCTTGCCCGATCGATAATCCGCGAGCTGCTTCGGGTTCGCC
>Ga0210402_10004700_pt1 | contig 12374 bp, 10 predicted proteins | sample IncBWC7MmetaG_FD_161055 | JGI IMG/M metagenome (GOLD analysis project Ga0210402, IMG submission 161055) | Forest soil microbial communities from Barre Woods Harvard Forest LTER site, Petersham, Massachusetts, United States - Inc-BW-C-7-M | ecosystem: Environmental > Terrestrial > Soil >...
TCACGGCATGATGATCGGCCCGCCTTTTCCGAAGGGGCAGCCGAACGCCTCGCGCCGCGATGCCTATCCGCCGGAAGGCGGTCCGCAGGGCTCGTCGCTGTCCTTCATGCAGAAGCAGCATCTCGATCCGAACAATGTCGTGCTCGGCGTGCTCAATCCACTCAAGACGGGACAGGGCATCCGCAATCATGATCTCGCGGCCGCGATTTGCTCGGCGGTCAACGACTGGCAAATCGAGAAATGGACCAGCAAGGACCGGCGGCTGAAAGCGTCGATTGTCGTCGCCAATGAGGACGGCCCGACGGCGGCGGCCGAAATCCGCAGGCGCGCGAGCGATCCGAACTTCGTGCAGGTGCTGATGCTCAGCCGTAATGTCGAGCCGCTTGGCCAGCGCCGCTACTGGCCGATCTATGAGGCGGCGGAGGAGGCCGGCCTTCCCATCGGCGTGCATGCCTTCGGTTTCGGCGGCAACCCGATCACGCCCTCGGGCTGGCCAAGCTTCTACATCGAGGAGATGGTCGGTCATGCGCAATGCCAGCAGAGCGCGCTGGCGAGCCTCGTGCTGGAAGGCGTGTTCGAGCGCTACCCCAAACTGAAGATGGTCATGGTCGAAGCCGGCTTCGGCTGGGCGCCATCGCTGGCCTGGCGGCTCGACCGCAACTGGCAGCGGCTCAGAAGCGAAGTGCCGCATGTCCAGCGGCCGCCTTCCGACTATATCCGCGAGCACATCTGGTGGACCACGCAGCCGATGGAGGACCCCGAGCGGCGCGATCATTTGTTCGATGTGATCGAGTGGATCGGCTGGGACAAACTTCTATTCGCGACCGACTATCCGCACTGGGACTATGACGAGCCGTCGCGCGCGCTGCCGCCGGGCGTCAGCGACGCCAACCGCGAGGCGTTCTATCTCGGCAATGCGCGGAAGCTTTATGGGCCCGCATGATCCGGAAAAGTGGGAACCGGTTTTCCGATGAAGATCATGCGTAGAAAATAACCATGACACGGCACGTCATCGCCCCGGTGGACGAGCTGCCGCCGGGCACGCGTAAATTTGTGACGATTGACGACCGGCCGATCGCGATCTTCAACATCAAGGGCGAGTTTTTCGGGCTCTTGAATCGTTGCCCGCATCAGGGCGCAGCGTTGTGCGAAGGTCCGCTGATCGGGCTCGCACAATCCTCCGACCCCGGCGAGATCGAATACACCAAGCTCGGCGAGATCATCCGCTGCCCCTGGCATGGCTGGGAGTTCGATATCCGCACCGGCCAGTCTTACTGCGATCCCCGCCGTTTTCGCGTGAAGGCCTATCCCGTCAATGTCGAGCCGGGCGCCGCCGTGGTGAAGGGGCCATATGTCGCGGAGACCATCAAGGTCGCCGTCGAGAGCGACTACGTGGTGGTGGATTTGTGATCTTTCGTCATTCCGGGATGGTGCGCAAGCACCAGACCACAGATGCGCAATTGCGCATCGGGGAATCTCGGGATTCCGGGTTCGATACCCGAACTCGGGTTTACCCGAGTTCGGCAAATATAGCGGTCCAAGTCGGCAACAGCCGACTTGGATGCGCATCGCCCCGGAATGACCGTGCAAATGGCTAACTATGCCCCATCATCTTCCGCTCGCGCGCGTAGCGGACCAGCGCGACAAAGCGATAGAGGCCGTGGACGAACTTACCGTAGGGCATTGTGATGAACAGCGCGAACACCACGCCGAGATGCAGCGCGAGCAGCGGGCCCATTGCGGCGGTGTCGCGCAGCAGCAACAGCGCGAGGCCGGTCACGCTCGTCAGCAACAACATCAGGATGAATGCGACGTCCATGCCGGCGCGGGCCTGATCAGCCAGAACCGGATCGCGGGTCGATTTTGCAACCAGCAGGCCCGCAGGCCCGATCACGAGCCCGATGCCGCCAAGCGTGCCGAGCACGACGGGCAGATCCCACCACGGATAAGGCGCCTCGCGCACGAGCAGATAGTGATACAGCGTGCCGACGCAGGTCGCAGCAAAACACAGCAGGAATCCGTAGAATGTCAGATGATGAAAAATCTTGCGCCGGTCGGTCGGTCGATCATCCTCATTGAAGCAGCCGACGCCACCGCCGTCGAGATAGCGCAGCTCGCCGGCATCGCGGATCGCCTGCCACAGCGAGGAAGCATCAGTGCGCATGCCGACGGGCTCGCCGATGTCGCGCCAGAACGCGCGCACGCCCATGATGAGCGCGACAATCGCGTAAATGAATGCCGCGCCGAACAGCGCCGCCATCGCTTTATGCGGCATCAGCGCGTAGAACGCGCCGGGTCCGGCATGGGCGCCGTAGAGCACCTGCCTGTCGTTAAGCGCGGCAAAGCCGAGAATGAACGCCGCGACGCTGAGCGCGGCAATGAGGGTGATGGCCAGTCCGTTGCGCGCGAACAGGCCGGACAGGGCGCGCGGCCAGGCATAGGCGGCATAGGATTCCGCGCGCGCGACCGCGAGCGTCTTCGGCACGTTGACATCGAACTCGTGCGGCGGCGAGAACTGGCAATCGGTGTAGCAGGCGCCGCAGGAATGGCAGAGATTGGCAAGATAATTGAGATCGCCATCGGAAAAGGCACGGCGCATCTCCATGGCCGGAAACACCGCGCACAGCCCCTCGCAGTAGCGGCAGGAATTGCAGACCGTCATCAGGCGGTCCGCTTCGGTGAGAATCCTAGTTCCGTGCATGTCGTGCCGCTTCCCGTCCGGCGACGCGACCGAACACGCTGCCGATTGTCATGCCGATGCCGGCGGCATAGCCTTTGCCGAGCACATTGCCGGCCATGATCTCGCCGGCTGCAAACATGTTGGCCGATGGCATGCCGCCCTGCATCAGCATGCGCGCCTCCTTGTTCACGCGGGTGCCGAGATAGGTGAAGGTGATGCCAGGCCGCACTGGGTAGGCGAGAAAGGGCGGCGTCTCGATCTTGCGCGCCCAATGCGTCTTGGGCGGCGTGATGCCCTCCGTGCGGCAATCGTCGAGAATGGTGTGATCGAAAGTGCCCGGACGCACCGCGGCGTTGAAATCGGCGACGGTCTTTTCAAGCGCTGCGGGATCGAGTTCCAGCTTGACCGCTAACTCGCGGATGGTCGGCGCGCCGATCGGCGGAAACAGCGTCGGCATGAAGCTCGTGACGACGGTGGTGTCGAAGATGATGTAGGCGATCTGGTCGGGCTGCGCCGCGACCAGCCGGCCCCAGATCGCGTAGCGTTTCGGCCAGATGTCCTCGCCCTCGTCATAGAAGCGTGCGGCGCGCTTGTTGACGACGATGCCGAACACGACCGAGTCATGGCGGGTGATGATGCCGCCGTCGAATTTCGGCGCGCGCGCGTCGATCGCGACCGCGTGGCATTGGGTGGGGTCGCCGACCTCCTGCACGCCCTTGTTCAGCAGTATTTTGAGGATCGAGCCGCGATTATAGGGTGTGCCGCGGATCAGGAAGTTGTTGGCGGCCTCGCCCCAATATTCCCGCAGCCACTCGATATTGGCCTCGAACCCGCCGGCGGCGGCAACCAGCGTGGAGGCGCGGGCACTGACATGCATGCCATCGTGCTTCAGCGCGGCCGACAGGAACATGCCGTCCCTGATGTCGAGGTCCTTCACTTCCGCGTCATAGAGGATGTCCACGCCCAACTGCTCGGCCGTGCGATAGAGCGCGTTCAGCATCGCCCTTCCGCCGCCGAGGAAGAAGGAATTGGTGCGGCCGAGGCTCAGCGTGCCACCAAGCGAGGGCTGCCAGCGCACGCCCTGTTCGACGATCCAGTTCAGGATGTCCTTGGACTCCGCGATCATGAAGCGCGCCAGCTCTTCGTCGGTCTGCCCGCCGGTGACGCGCAGCAGGTCGTCCCAGAACTCCTCTTCCTTGTAGGGGCCGGTGAGGATGTCGGTCGCCGCGTCATGGGCGCAGCGCATGTTGCGGGTATGGCGGGTGTTGCCGCCGCGATAGAATTTCGGCGCGCCTTCCAGAACGAGGACGGAGGCGCCGGCTCGCCGCGCGCTGATCGCGGCGCACAGCGCGGCGTTGCCGCCGCCGATCACCAGCACGTCGTACTTGCGACTAAAATCGACCATGCGCACTTGTTATCGTGTTGGCATGGGTCAGGGAAGGGGCGCGAGCGCCGGCCGGACGTTCCACCCAGCCGGCTGCACAAACGCGCTACACTGTAACCGTTTCCCGTGTCTCGATGGTTCGCCCGGCGCGATAGACGGTGAGCGCGGCGATGATGGCGAGGGCTGCCGCACACATCAGCCAGTAGCCCGGAGATGCTTTGTCCTTCGTCTGATCGATCAGCCAGGTCGATGCGAACGGCGTGAAGGTGCCGAACAGGGCGGCGGCGAGCGCAAACGCCAGCGAGAAGCAGGTGGTGCGGACATGCGCCGGCACGATCTCGACCAGGCAGCCCAGCATGGTGCCGCTATAGACGCCGAAATAGAACGAGAACATCATCTGCACAGCCAAAAACTTGCCGAAGCTCGGGTCGTTGACGAGCCAGTGCAGCGCGGGATAGGCGGTGACCAAGGACAGCCCGGCGATCGTGAGCAGCACCGGCTTGCGGCCGATGCGGTCGGACACGGCGCCGCCAACGGGGTTCCAGAAGAAGTTGGTCACGGCGACGAGCAGCGTCACCAGCAGGGCGTCCTGGGTGGAGAGCTTCAGCACGCTCTTGCCGAAGGTCGGCGTATACACCGTGATGAAGTAGAAGGTCGTCGTGGTCAAGACTGCGATCATCATGCCCAGAATGACGATGCGCCAATTGGCCAGCGCCGAGGCAAAAACTTCGGAAGCGGTCGGATGCTTCTTCATCGCCAGGAACGCCGGTGTCTCTTCCAAGGTCCGGCGCAGGAAGAAGATCAGGGGAATGATCAGGCAGCCGATGAAGAAGGGAATACGCCAGCCCCAGGCGGCGACGGTCTCCGCCGGCATCGACTCGCTCAGCACAAAGCCCAGGATCGCCGCAACGAAGATCGCGACCTGCTGGCTGGAGGACTGGAACGAGGTATAGAAGCCGCGATTGCCCGGGGTCGCGATCTCGGAGAGATAGACCGAGACGCCGCCGAGCTCGACGCCGGCCGAAAAACCCTGCAGCAGCCGGCCGATCAGCACGATGATGGGTGCCGCGACGCCGATCGTCGCATAGGTCGGGCAGAACGCGATCACGACGGTGCCGATGGCCATGATCCCCAGCGTGACGATCAGGCCCTGGCGCCGGCCGATCTTGTCGATATAGGCCCCGAGCACGATGGCGCCGACCGGGCGCATCAGCGCGCCCAGCCAGAACACGCCGAATGTGTTGAGCAGCGAGGCGGTCTCGTTGTCGGATGGAAAGAAAGCCTTGCCGATCGCGGCGGCATAGAAGCCGAACAGGAAGAAGTCGAACTGTTCCAGGAAATTGCCGCTCGTCGCGCGCAGGATGGCGCCGACGCGCGACTTGATCTGCGGCGTTTGCGATGGCGACGTTTGCGACATGGGTAACCCTCTCCCCCCGGTTAACGGCCGTTTAACGGCTTGGCCGGTGCGGAGACGCGCTCTCGCCGGCCAACAATTGCTGTTGCCGCGGCAATCTGCCACGCCATTGCCGTGGGTCCAACCGGAAAACGCCTGATGAGCCGCCTGGCGCGCTGCATCAGGAATTGGAAAACTGGTTAACGCCTGTTACGGCAGCTCGCGATCTCCAAGCTTTCAGGAAGGATTTCAGGGTTTGTTCTGTGCGGAAGCCGTCACCCATTGCCGGAAGGCGCGCAGCTTGGGCGAGTCCGTAACGCCCTCAGGCGAGACGATGTAGAAGCCGGCATCCGCGGGAAGCGTGATGTCGAAGGGAACCACAAGCCGGCCCTTGGCGATGTCGTCCTTCACATAGGTCGTCCGTCCCATCGCAACGCCAAGGCCGTCGATCGCCGCCTGCACCGTCATCAGGATCAGGTCGAAAGTGATGCCGGGCTGCCTGGAAATATCCGCAGGCAGGCCGGCGGCGGTGAGCCACAGCCGCCAATCATCGCCGTTGCTGGTGTTGTGCAGCAGCACGTGGTCCTTCAAGTCTTCCGGGCAGCGCAGCGGCTTCTTTCCGGTCAGGAGCGCGGGGCTGCACACCGGGAACATCTCGTCCGCCATCAGCCATTCGGCGCGCAGCCCCGGCCAATGGCCTCTGCCATAGCGGATCGCGGCATCGACATCGCCATTTCTGAAATCGACCAGCCCGGTCGACGTCGTGATGCGCACGTCGATCTCCGGATGGGTTTCCTGGAAGGCCGACAGGCGCGGCAGCAGCCACTTCGCCGCCAATGACGCCAGTGTCGAAACCGTTAGCACGTTGTCCTTGTCGCCCCTGCGCAGAAGCCGGTCGGTCGCCAGGCGCAGGTCGTTGAAGGCGGCGCGGATGCCGGGGAGATACTCCTTGGCCTCAGGCGTCAGCGCGAGCGCGCGGTTCTTGCGGACAAACAGGCGGATGCCCAGTTCTTCCTCCAGCCGCCGGATCTGATGGCTGATCGCCGTCTGGGTGACATTCAGCTCGGACGCCGCCTGCGTGAAGCTCAAATGCCGGGCCGCCGCTTCGAACGCACGCAGCCCGTTGAGCGATGGCAGCCTGGCGATCATGGGCGTCCCCAATACATGACTTTATTTCATCCGAAGCGGTACAAAGTGTCGTTTGCGACGACGCAAGATAAGGCAGATATTGGGCTCCAACAGATAGAGGTAGGAGGTTAGAATGTCTACCTACACGCACGAATCGATGACAAATCATCATGTTCCGAGGATCTGGGAGGTGCTTAGCGAGACCTTCCATCTCTGGCGGCAGCGCTATCGGGCGCGCCAGGAACTGACGCAATGGACGGATCGCGATCTCCGCGACGCCGGCGTGTCCTGGAGCGACGTGGTCCACGAAGCCGAAAAACCCTTCTGGCGGGCTTGAACCAGCAGCCAAGCCGGCGCCGCCTCCTGAGAGGGGCGCCGGCCAACTTCTTTCAGCTCCTGCTTTGTGCTGATCCTGGGAGGCGGCGATGATCGCGTTTCGGTTCGACAATCTGAAGCAATATACGGACGTCGTGCGCTCGCGCCTTGGTGAGGCCGTGACGGTGCGCTTCGTCGAGCCGCGCGATGCGGAGGAATTGCAGAACTATTTTCGCTCGCTCTCGACGCGCTCGCGCTACAGCCGCTTTCTCGGCGCGATGCGCGAATTGCCGAAGACCGTGCTCGACCATTTCACCCGCATGGACGACGGTTTTACCGTTGTCGCGACCATGCCGGTCGACGGGTTCGAGAGCATCGTCGGCGAGGCGCGCTATGCCTTCCATGGCGACAGCGACAACAGCTTCGAGTTTGGCTTGTCGATCGACGACCGTTGGCAGGGCCACGGGATCGGCGCGGCACTCCTGAAGAACCTCGAATGCCGGGCCGCCGCCCTCGGCGCCGAGCGGATTTTCGGCGACACGCTGCGCTCCAACGAGGCGATGATCAGCCTCGCGCGCAAAACAGGCTTTGCCTTCACAAACAGCCCCGGCGATTGGAAGCTGGTCCGGTTCGAGAAGCACATCGACGTTGCGCCGAAGGACATTCCCTGCGCGAGCTGGCGCATTGCGGCGTCATCCCGCCAGGCTGATGCGGCTTTCATTCGCTAGACCCTTTTTCGTTCCGATTGAATCGGAACGGAGGCTCTAGTTTCTTGTTTTGACGCGTTTTCTTCACGCGAACCGGTATCCACCCCCGGATCAAGTCCGAGGGCATGCTTCGCTCGAAAACGCTCTAATGGAAAGTTCACCTCGCCCGCTTGCGAGCCGCGGGCGGGGAGAGGGTTTCAAATCCGTGCTCAGCTTCCCCTGAACACGGGCTTGCGTTTCTCAATGAAGGCTTGCACCGCTTCCTTGTGATCCGCGGTCGTGGTCAGGCGGATCAACCTCTCGGCCTCGTGGTCGCGCGCGGTCGCAAAATCGAACAACAGCGCCTCGTCGAGATTGTCCTTCATGTAGCGCAGCGCCAGCGTCGGCCCATCGGCGATCGACTTGGCGAGCGCGAAGGCTTCCGCCTGCAATTTGTCGTCCGGCACCACGCGGTTGACGAGCCCGATCTGCTCGCATCTTGCGGCATCGATCCGCTCTGAGGTGAACATCAATTCGCGTGCTCGCGCCGTGCCGACCAGCCGCGACAGCAGCCAGGCGACGCCATAGTCGCCGCTCAACGCGACGCGGAGATAGCCGGTGGAGACGAATGCCGATTGCGCGGCGATGCGGATGTCGCAGGCCATCGCGATCGCGAGCCCGGCGCCGACTGCAGGACCGGGCAGGGCCGCAATCGTCGGCTTGCGCATCGAGGCGAGCGCGCCGGTCAGAAGCCGCTGCCGCTCCTGCAGGTCTGCGACCTTCTCTTCATAGGACATTTCGAGCTTCTGCGTGTCACGGTTCGCGCCCATGCCCTTGACATTGCCGCCGGCGCAGAACGCATTGCCCGCGCCGGTGATCAGGAGCGCGCCGACCTCGGTATTCTCGCCGCAGGTCCGGATCACGCGGCGCAGCGCCGGGCTCAGCGTGTCGGACAGCGCATTGCGCACCTCGGGACGGTTCAGCGTGATGATGCCGACGCGGTCGCGGATGACACAGAGCAGTTCGTCGGTGCCGGTATCGATTTTGGTCTCGTTGGTCATTTTGCTTTCCATGGATTTTGGTCGTGCTGCATTTGCCCGCTGATTTCAGTTCCTGCGCGTCTCCTGTTTCAATGTCTCTCCGTCGAGGGGTTCGTAGGGTGGGCAAAGGCGCATTGCGCCGTGCCCATCTTGTCTCACGGATAGTTCTCTTTGATCGTAGAAAGGTGGGCGCGCTATCGCTTTGCCCACCCTACGATCCGTCGACGACGACACCGTCTTCCGGGATGGTGCGACAGCACCAGACCCGGAATCTCGAGATTCCGGGTTCGTCGCTGACGCGACGCCCGGAATGACGTTGGAACTAAAACTTCTCCACCCATGGCCGCAATTCCAGTTCCCAGCTCCAGGCGCTGCGCGGCTGCTGCAACACGCTCCAATAGCTTGCCGCGATTGCGTCGGGATCGAGCATCGAGTCGGGCCGGTCGGGATCTTCGGTGCGGGTCCCGCTGCGGATGCCGCCATCGATGACGAAATGGGCGACATGGATGCCCTGCGGCGACAATTCGCGCGCGAGGCTCTGCGCCAGTCCGCGCAGCGCGAACTTGCCCATCGCGAACGGCGACGATTGCGCATAGCCCTTCACGCTTGCCGATGCCCCCGTGAACAGGATGGCGCCGTGCTTGTTGGGCAGCATGCGCCGGGCGGCCTGCTGCGCCACCAGGAAGCCGCCGAATGCGCTGGCTGCGTAGGCCTGCGCGACCTCCGCCGGCACCAGATCGATGAAGGCGCCGCGCGTCCTGGCGCCCGCGTTATAGACGACGAGGTCGGGTGTCCCGATCTCGCGCTCGACCAGGCCGAACAGGCGTTCGACCTCCTCGGCATTGGTTGCGTCGCAGGCATAGGCGCGCGCGCCGGTCTGGCCACAGAGCGGGCCGAGCTTCTCGATCTTGCGCGCGGCGAGCGCGACAGCGATCTTCTCGCGTGTGAACAGCCGCGCCAGCGAGGCGCTCAGGCCCTCGCCGGCGCCGACGATCAGGGCGGTCTCGTATTTTGGTGTTTCCATGGGCGTGCTTCCTTGACGGCAGGAATGACTGATCTATGTCCGCAATCCCGCGAGGCAACCCGCCGGGTCAAGGATCGGATCAAGTGTGGCCTTGTCGGGCGTGACCGCATATTTGGCGCGCAGCATGGCGAGCGAACGGGCGTGATATTTCTGTGGCTTCTGGGTCCAGATCGCATCGCCGAGCTTGACGCTGAACGCCTCCTTGCCTTCGGCAAGCGCCTTTTCGTTGGCGAGCGTCCAGCTCATGAATTGCGCGCCGACCTGGCGGGTGAGGATCGGCACGAGCGTGTCCTTCAGCATGTCCCAGCTCTCGAACGCCCCCTCCGCCCGTGGCCAGAGCATGCGTTGCACCCAATCGAGCACGCGCGGCGCACCGCCCTCGATCAGGGCGCCCGCGGTCGGATCGGTCCACAGCTCGTAGAACTGGCCCCATAGGCCAAAATCGCCGTAAGCCGGCCGGCCGCCGAACAGATAGGGCCGCGCCTGAAGATGCGCTTCCAACAATTGCAGCATGTCCTTGAAGCCGGTTTCGATCTGCGAGGACGTCACGTCGTTGGAGCCGACGAACCCCAGCCGCTCCGCCATGCGCGCCCGCACCTGCTGCGCAAAGGCGGCGTGCTGCTGCTCGCTCGCTTGCGGCGCCCGCATGCGCGCGATACGCCCGGCCGAACTGATCTGGTCGACATCGCGGCTCCAGCGGTAGTGAAACATCCATTTGTTGCCCCACTCGTCACCGAATTCCTCGATCAGCTCGGAAATAAAGCTCGCCAGGCTGTCATCGGGATGGATCGACGGTTGCGGAAACATCATTTCCATCTTGTCGATGATTGGCGTGGAGTCTTGTATGCCAACACCCTGCGGTGTCACCACCAGCGGGATGATCGGCAGTTTGGCGTATTTCGCGTACTCCGCCTCGCTTTCGGCATTGCGCAAAATCCATTGATGCGGAATGCCTTTATAGCGAAAATAGCTGCGGACCTTGACCGAATAGGGCGACATCTCGGCGCCGAACACGCGATAGAGATCCGCCATGGGTCGCCTCCCCTTTGGATTGGCCGGCGGCTTCATCGGCCGGTCCGCAGGATGATCCAGATCATCTGGAGCGGCAAGCCGAAGAATAACAAGCCCAAGAATAACAAGCACGAGAATAGAAAATAGAAAGTCGAAGATCAGGGCGGAACGAGCAGGAGACGAAGATGCACCAGCTCCTCAAGCACGATGTCACAGCCGGAGCGAACCAGCCGGGACTGCTCGCGCCGGACACGACGGGACTGAATTTCTATCGCGCCGATCCAGCGCTCACCGATCTCCTGCGTATCCATCTGCCCGACGCGCTGTTTCGCCATATCGAGCCGCATCTCGACCGGCTGGGGCACCTTGCAGGCGGCCATCTCGACGAATGCGCGCGGCTCGCCGACCGCCATGTCCCGGTGCTGCATCAGCGTGACCGTTTCGGCCGCGACGTGCAGTGGATCGAATATCACCCGGCCTATCGGGAATTGGAGCGCGCTGCGTTTGGCGAGTTCGGCATTCATGCGATGTCGATCCGCAAGGGCATTCTTGGCTGGCCGGACAAATATCCGGTGGTCGCCAAGCACGCCTTCACCTTCCTGTTCAACCAGGCCGAATTCGGTCTCGGCTGTCCGATCAATGTCACCGATGGCTGCGCCAAGCTGCTGGCTAATTTCGGCAGCGAGGCGCTGAAGGCCAGATATCTCGACGGCCTGACCCAGACCGACATGGACAAGCTGACCCAGGGCGGCCAGTTCATGACCGAGAAAGAAGGCGGCTCCGATGTCGGCACGCTGAGCACGACCGCCGTGCATGAGGGCGATCATTGGCGCCTCTACGGCGAGAAATGGTTCTGCTCGAACGCGGACGCCAAGGTCGTGATGCTGCTGGCGCGGCCGGAAAGCGCGCCCGGTGGCACGCGGGGCGTCGGCCTGTTTTTGATGCCGCGCACCCTCGATGACGGTTCGCAAAATCACTACCGGATCGTGCGGCTGAAGGACAAGCTCGGCACCCGCTCGATGGCCTCCGGCGAGATCAAGCTCGAAGGCGCGATTGCCTATGCGGTCGGCCGGCTCGACCGCGGCTTTGTGCAGATGGCCGAGATGGTCAACTCGTCGCGGCTGTCGAATGGCGTCAAATCCACCGCGCTGATGCGCCGCGCCCATCATGATGCAATGACGGTTGCGAAAAATCGCGTGGTGTTCGGCAGCCGCATCATCGATCTGCCGCTTGGGCAGCGGCAATTGCTGAAGATCATGCTTGCGACCGAGCAGGCGCTGTCGATGAGCTTCCTCACCGCCGACGCGCTCGATCACGCCGAAGCCGGCAGCCAGGATGCCGCGGCGCTGTTGCGCATCCTCACGCCGACGCTGAAATTCCGCGCCACCCGCGACGCGCGCAAGGTCTGCGGCGATGCGCTGGAGATGCGGGGCGGCATCGGCTACATTGAGGAGTTTGCGACCGCGCGGCTGCTGCGTGACGCTCATCTCGGCTCGATCTGGGAAGGCACCGGCAACATCGTCGCGCTCGACGCGCTGAAGCGCGCGATCGGCCGCCACGGCGCGGAATCCGCGCTGGCCGCCGATCTGCATGCCCGGCTCGACGACAGCACCAACGTGCCGCAGGGCTGGCGTGACCGATTGCACGAGTTGACCGACCGCGCGGTCGGCTTTGCACGCGAGGTCGCCGCGGGGGCCGAGAACGAGGCCGAGG
>Ga0210402_10004701_pt1 | contig 12373 bp, 12 predicted proteins | sample IncBWC7MmetaG_FD_161055 | JGI IMG/M metagenome (GOLD analysis project Ga0210402, IMG submission 161055) | Forest soil microbial communities from Barre Woods Harvard Forest LTER site, Petersham, Massachusetts, United States - Inc-BW-C-7-M | ecosystem: Environmental > Terrestrial > Soil >...
ACTATAATTGAAAATTCCATCCCTATGCCAAGTCACCTGAATAGCAACCAGTTCTTGATAATTAATTAGCATCATCTCTGACTCCTGCTTTCTAATTTCTTTTTGAGCAGTCAAAAGAGTTTCAAGCATATAAGCTCTTTTCTCAGGAGTATAGGCACCTGGCCCATCACCGCCACCCCTTCTCTTGGGTTCACGCCAAGTAGGATCATTTCTATTATCAGCTAGCATATCTCTAAAATTAACCATTGGTTCCATCCATTCTTCCCCATTATCAATTAATGCTTGCATTGATTTATCTTTCTTAACAACAGTACAAACCCAACAACCAAATCTACTATTGCCACATGAAGGAGTAGATATATCAGTTATTAATGGACAATCACCACCTGTTGCATTATTATATATTGTAACAAGATCTCTATTTACCGCCCCCCAAGGAGAAGGGCTTTGTAAAAGATATTGCCACACCTCTTCTGTTGTAACCTCCGTTATAGGGGCAAAAACAAAAGCATTTGGCAAAGGATGTTTACGCAGACGACTGCTTTCAATCTGACTTTTATTCTTTTCAATACTCTTAGCACGCGATACACTCTCTTCTTTACGAGTGCCTAATAATATAATCGCGCGTCCAATTTCACTAATTGTGGACTTTATAAACTCTGATGTAGGATTAATCTTCAAGCGTTCTGTACACCAACGAAAAGTATTATTGGGAGCTGGATAACCCTTACCAAGTAAATTCACCCAGAAGGTATCTTCTAACTGAGGAATAGTTTTTTTAACATAAACAGGCATAGATTGTTTTGCTGCCGCCTTCTCTATTAGTTTTAATACTTTATCTGTATATTGAATGATTTTCGGATTTTCCACCAAAGTATTATTGCAAACTACATAAATAGAACGTTGCCTTAATCCTGCCGGTTCTTTTACTAAAGCTTCCCAAACTAGTTGCAAAAGCAAGGTTGAATCTTTACCCCCACTAAACCCTATAATCCAAGGAATATTACCATCATCTTCAAAGTATTGATCGATAATTTCTTTTCTCAGGAGCTTAGGGTCTAAAGCCATAGATATAGGTTAATTTAGGAATGCTAAGATATCATATAGTAAACTTATAGGGCTAATTGATCTGTATACAATATAATATTTTCCTAACTAGGTGAAATGTTTAAAATATACAGCACGCTGCACATGATTATAACATAATGATTATCAAGCAGTTTCACCACTTACTCATCAATATTTTGGGAAATTCTACAAATACTATCGCGTATATTAAGTTTTTATTTGGCCAGATTTTATTGGAGTATATAAGTAACACTACCATTGGTTGACTGATTTGCAACGGAACTATTCACATATATTTTTACAATTATTGGAGCACTTCCTGTTGATAGCGCCGCAAGAGTAAGAGCCCTTGTGTTTATTAACCCAGGATCTTTAGACCAATTGGCTTCATACGTCCAAGGAATAGTAGGAGAATTAATAGTTTCAATATTACCTGCTTCATCTCTAAAAATTATACTGTATATACTATCTCCTGATGTTACCTGATATTTTACATCCCAATAATTGACATTAGTAGAATAAGATTGCTTTTTGCAGGAAATAAAAAGAAGGATTGCACTTAAGAATAAGATTACTTTGCTCATTTCGAGAAGATTTATAATTATTAAAATTGTCGGGAGGATTACCTACTACTCAGTATAAGTAAATCTGAAGTAGTATTTACCATCATTGAAAGCCCCCACTTTTATATAAAATGGGCTTCCTTGTGAGTAACCTTTCCATACACCTTTTTTATACAAGGCATAGCTCTTGTTTATGTTTGTAGCCCAAGCATCGGCACTTTTATGGTTATGAGGCATTATATAAAAAACACAAACATGATCCCCACAGAATATGGCATCCATTGAGGATTTTGTAGCATAGTCCTCCCAGAGAATTTCTAGCTTCCCATCGCTATCATTTTGCTCTCTTATTTTCATTCCATCTGATTTTTCTGCATCTTGTAAAACTTGAACCTTAGTTTCTCCAAGAAAGTATTGAGAATACCCTATCTCGGAAAGAATTATCAGAATCATAGAAAATATCAACTTTTTCATTGGGGTATCATTTAAGGTTAAATATACTAAAGTATAGAGAATTCTCTATTGTACAGGGTGTGGACTTTCTTTCCCTTTGTATTTGTGAAGAAAAGAGCTAAAAGGGAATATTACGTTAATAAACCTGCACTACTATTGGTTGGTACTAAGATGAGGGAAATTCGCACTGCAAAGAAGATTTCCATTGAGAACTTAGCCAATACGAGTGGTATGGACTATTCCCAATTGTCAAGAATGGAATTAGGACAAGTAAATTTTACCATTTCATATCTATTTAGAGTAGCAGAAGCTTTGGGTGTCACTCCCAAAGATCTACTGCCATAGTTTTATAATCCTCCTTCATCTGCGAAAGAATAATATTTACCTTCTTCAGGAGCAAGTATAAGATGATCCAACAATTTTATCTCTAACAATAAAGCCCCTTCTTTTACTCTGTTGGTTAAATCCAGATCACTAAAAGAAGGTTCTAAATTCCCGCTTGGATGGTTATGAGCTAACATAATATTAGTTGCACCTGCTTTTAATGCTACAGCCAGGATAAGTCTCACGTCTGCTATTGTTCCGCTGATACCCCCGATACTCATTGGGAATACACCAAGCACTTTATTGGCCTTGTTCAAATACATAATTAAAAATCGTTCCTGTATATGGATAGTTTCTTGAGGGAAGAACCTTCGTAATACTGCCTGTGCTGCCCAAGAAGTTCTAATAACTGCATCTTCTACAAAAGAAGGGATATAGCTGATCGCTATTTCAGATATGTTTGTGATTTCTGTTTCCATGATTTAAGTTTTATGGTTATGAAGTGTTGAAGTGCTAATACAGTACTCGCAACTAACTGTTGATTATATATTCCAGAGCCGAGTAGAGAGATAATGATTCCGTTTAATCAACGGTTAGTAAGAGTTAACGCCACCACATGCGCCATATTTATAGCAGTGCTGGACTGGAAGCAAAGCGAAAGGACAGCCAAGGCCCTGGCTCATAAATAAAGCCGAAACATAGTGGAGGCAAAATCATTAGCAAGGCTGCTATAAATCAGCATGGTGGCGATAGAGTGTTGGAGCTGTTTTGGACGCGATAGCGGACAAAGGACAGCGGATGAAGGCGCAGCTACCTGAAGCTAAAAATGATGACAGATTGCCACTATTCTTTATAGAACATTGCACTCATAAATAAGCAATCTGGCGGCATTTTTGATGAGCAAGGGTAGCAAGACCGAGACATATTTCCCTGCTTCTACGAGCTTAATAATGACCGCAGAATTAATTCCTATTAAACCATTCCTAAAAGTGTAAATATTCTCATTTTGAAATAAGAATTTATATACAATGATGTACGGGATACTATCACCATCTCTAATTGTAAGGGGGGAGTGTTTATTGATGTACCCAGCTATTTTATACATATAAATGCTATAGAATATAAATGAATGAAGTACATATTTGAAATGTACTTTATGCTTAAAAAATGGCATTTAGTAGTGCCAGTCTTTTTTATACATATTTTTTACTCACTTTTTATGGGATTTTTAAGCAATTACGATGTAAAAATCTTTAAAAAACATGCGAAAATATTTGGTTTTCTCATATATATGTTATATATTTGCAATTCATAAGGAGTTCTTCTTTAAATAGTTGAATTATCGACCTAGAGGGCCCAGAGGGTAATTATAGGTCTAGAAGTCGGGTTATTAATTGCACCTTTGAAATAACAAGGAAAAATAGCGAGGAGTTGTCCCCGATACCTTTAAAAAATCATATAATTATACGTTATTGGATGGAGCATTTCACATAAGTAATAAGTGATCTGAATTAACAGAGTTTTTTAGCTACCATGTAGGTGTAAAGGATAGGGAAATGTAGAATTAAACTATTCATTCGTACGGCAATAATCAAAAATTATATCAAAAACTGGAATAGTTATTATTCTTTAGTATAAGCCTGGTTAAATAATAAGGTAACCTTCTAAGGGGATCTCTATGCTTATTCTATTCTCAGATTACATCCTCTAATACTTGCAATAGTAGTTTTTACTACTTGTGATAAGCAAGAAACAAAGGCTGTCTGAAAGTAGTCCAGTATTTCTACTTTGATAGAAGTTTTGACAATGATGTCATATCTAATTAATCCAAACTAATTTCCTAAATATCTAATCCTAATATTTGTTGTACAGATGTCTTCCTTGTAACACATGTCAAAAAATACTAAGTTGGTAAACTTTGACAAGTTGATAATTTACTGCTGCTGTATTTGAAATAGATATAGATTTATCAGCTTCATAGCTAATCCCTGTTTTATAAATTTAGGTGCCCTAGTTCCATCATCTCTGTTGCCTTATATCCCAATCTCTCTTCTTCTTTTACCACTGGCAAATCCAGTACTCTAATTTCTTAATTACTGATTAAAATATCAAATTATAACACATTTTATACATCATATGAAACTACTACCAAATGAAATATGGAGACCAGTACCAAATTATGAAAATGCATATGAAATAAGTACTTCAGGAAAGCTCCGAAGTATAGAGAGAGATATACGAATTGGATACAAAACAAGAAAGATAAGTGCCAAAATGATAAAATCAAGAATCAATAATTGGGGTTATGAAGAAGTAAAGCTTTCAAAAAATGGGTTAATGACAACCACATGTATACATATTTTGGTTGCAAAGGCATTTATACTAAACGCAGCTAACAAGCCAGAAGTAAACCATAAAAATGGGATTAAGACAGATAACAGTTTGCAAAACTTAGAGTGGGTAACACATGCCGAAAATATGCAGCATGCATATCAATATGGCTTAATTAAGGCTAAAACTAAACCTATAGTGAATCATTGCACTGGAGAAGAATTCAAAAGCATAAAAGAAGCAGCTACCTTCTATAATGTACCCTATGGATCGCTTAAAGGTTACCTTAATGGGAATAGAAAAATAACTACCTCTTTAAAAACTGAAATCATCTGTCTGGAACATGCAGCTTAAGCAAACTTGTTTTGAAGCTGTTTTAATCTCTCATTACTACGTTGGGACTCATTAACCGCATAATGCTTTAGAGTTACTGCCGTGGATGTATGAGAAGCCATTGAAGCTGCTGCATTAATATCCAATATAGTTGCTATTTCATCAAGATTAAGGTGTTTAAGAGAGTAAAAATCATCATTAATACCAAGCTTCTTTTTTATGTGAAGATTCCATCTTTTAGTTATTTGGAAGGACTGTATGGCTTCCTTGCCTGGTATTAAGCCTTTAGAGAAGATATAATCCTCATCCGCTGCATTCAATACTGCTTCCTGCCAAAAAGGTAAAGCAATGTCCTTAATCTGTTTTAATGTTTCCTTGTAATAAGTTCCTTTTTTGATAGTTACCATGAATGTTTGCCTATTGAGATCAACATCCTTCATTTTTATCTGCATCATTTCTGTAAGTCTTGCACCTGAGTGGAAAAATATATGCGTAAACAACCATAGCCTATATTGATGTTCTTTTAAATAAGTGTCAATCTTCTGTCTTGTTTCTATTGAAGGAAGTTTACGTAAGCGGTGTATAGTTTTCTTCTTAGAGATATCCCTTAGTAAATTGACTTCTACCACTTCCATCTCAATCATCTCTTTATAAAGGATCATTAAATAGCTTCTCAACCTATTATATCGGTGAGCACTTTCTCCATTAGTTAAATCAACATGTAGTAGTAATTGTTTAAGATGCTTTCTTCCAATTGCTGTAACAGGTACTTCTGAATAACCAAGTTGATTTGCTGCTCTTGATATTAAACTTATGGTATTTCGGATATCTCTTTTTGTAGATGGAGAAACAGTTAATCTTTTAGCAGTTAAATTCAATGCTTCAATAAATGGAGTAAAAGGTTCTACTTCAAATTTGATCGCTCCTTCTAAAACAGTTCTTCCTGTTATGGGATTATATCCTGATTGCAACTTTAGCTTCTCCTGTGCAATTAATCGTTTTGCTATTTCTTGTCTATCAGATAATAGCCCAATTTTCTTCATCCCTTTTAAAACTACCAACTTGCCATGCTTATACTTAGAAGTATCTCGGTATGCAGGATCATAGAATCTGTAAAATATATACCAGTCCTTCTTCATTGAAGCTCTGGCAGTATTCCAGTTTTTAGGGTGCACAGTTAATTCAGAAGCCGAACATTTGAACGGTAATTGAATCATTGTAGGGTTATTTACTTTGTTAACTTTTTAGTTAACTCGTAACCCATTAAAACAATGCTTTATATAATGCAAAAAGCCAAACTACTTACGCAGCTTGACTCTTATATCGTATCGAGGAGCAGACTTGAACTGCCGACCTTCGGGTTATGAATCCGATGCTCTAACCAGCTGAGCTACCTCGACTTATCATCCAACTTAAGGATAAGCGGGGTGCAAATATAAGCTGATTTACTTTATTTCCAATTTCAACAGCATCGCATTGTCTATAAAGCCTTCCAGCTCGTCGCCTACCACGCATTCACCCACACCTTCGGGCGTTCCGGTAAAAATAAGGTCGCCGATATTGAGCGAAAAATAATTGGAGATATTGGCTATAATAGCATCAAAACTAAAAAGCATTTTGGAAGAATTACCGTCCTGCACTTTTTCACCGTTCTTTATTAATTTAAAAGGAATACTCTTTTTATTAAACGCCGGATCCAGGTCAATGAATTTTCCTACCGCCGCTGAATTATCAAATGCTTTGCATTTTTCCCAGGGCAATCCTTTCGCCATTAAATCATTTTGAAGATCACGCGCGGTAAAATCTATACCAACCGTAATACCATTGTAATAATTAGCAGCATGGCGCTCCTGTATATATTTTCCGTTCTTGCATACTCTTAATACCAGCTCACATTCGTAATGCAATTCATTGGTGAATTCGGGATAATAAAAAGGCATATGGCTTTGCAATAAAGCACTCTTGGGCTTCATAAAAATAACCGGCTCCGTTGGCACTTCATTGCCGAGCTCTTTAGCATGCGCCGCATAATTGCGTCCGATACAAATGATCTTCATTACAGTCTTTTTAAGGAATTGATAGTAAGCGAATATAATGAAATCAACTTATACCAACAAACTCAAACGGCTTGGAAATGGCTACAGGAACGGATTTAACAAAAACGTTATATGAGCTTGATCGTAGTATTATTAACGGCAGTCATGGTTGCACCAATACCGGTTGTGGCAAACTGTTCAATAATTTCCACACATTTTTCGATCTTCAACCGAACGAGTGGTTCTTCCTGTTTTGTCCATTTGGCCAAAACAAAATCGGCCTGGCGGCCTTTCGGGTAGTCGTTACCGATACCAAAGCGAAGCTTGGGATAATTATCTGCGCCTAAAATATTTTCAATGTCTTTTAATCCGTTATGTCCGCCTGCAGAACCTGCTGCGCGCAAACGTATCTTATCCAATGGCAATGCAAGGTCATCAACAATAGTGAGTGTATTTTCCAACGAAATTTTTTCTTTATCCATCCAATATTTAAATGCCCTGCCGCTGAGGTTCATAAACGTAGTAGGACAAATACATACAAACACTTTGCCCTTCCATTTTACTTCGGCAACATAGGCTAATCGTTCCACTACAAAACTGCCGCCATGCTTATTTACAAAAGCAGCTACCACATCAAAGCCAATATTATGGCGGGTATTGGCGTATTCATTACCGGGGTTTCCCAATCCTATGATCAAAAATTTAGACATAATCATGACGAAGTTATTTACTTTTTTTCTTGATAAAAAAGATGCTTTAAAGATTTGCCTCAAGCCGGCGGGCTTCGCTACTGCACCGCTGCTGCTTTTGCTTCTTTGAAAAAATATGCTGCGCATTTTTTCAATCCCGACGTTGTCGGGACCGAACCAAAAGAGGCAGCTTATGCAGTAGCTGGTGTTAACTCGGAGAAATACTTGTTAATGTATTTGCTCTTCGAAACACCCTATCGATTCAGATGCATTTTCGGTGGCCTCAGAAAAATTGCGTTAAGAAATTTACGGAATGAAGCGTAACGGCGAAATTGATGATAATAGCTATGATGACGATATGACCATTCGCTCATCGATGGATGAAGATGCCGCTTAGCTATTTCGGCGTAGCGGAATGCAGTAAATTTTAGCCTATTTTTCTGCAGCCTTGATTTTTTTGTTACTTTTTTTATCAAGAAAAAAAGTAAAATAAGCAAAGCCCCTATTCAGGGATTTAGGAGTTATCTTTGCAACAACACATAAACCCATCATGAGTCAGTCGCCTTTTCAAAAATTTGTTGCCCCAAAAAAGAATAGTGTCAAGAAGGAAGAATTCAAGCAGGCAAAGAAAAAAGCCAAGAAAGAACGCGCCGCTGCGATCAACGCGCGCTTTGATGAAAAGCGAAAATTAAAACAGGAAGCATGGGAACTAAGACAAAAAGCAAAAGAAAGTGAAGCAGCAAGAGGCATAGTTGAAACAACAAAGAACAAATTACCAAAAGGTGATGGACAAGAGGCGAAGGGAACGAGACCGATCAGTCATGATCTGAAGGCACAAGAAATAAAGGAACAAGGCACAAGATCCAAAATTGCTCCAATACATAAAAAAGATGCGAATGCAGTTGAAATGCCACTCAATAAATATTTAGCTCATTGTGGTATTTGCAGCAGACGAGATGCAGTAGAGATCATAAAAAAAGGTGAAGTAAAAGTAAACGGCAAAGCAATATTGGAACCCGCCTTTAAAGTAAGCAATAACGATGACGTTGTTTACAATAATAAAAAAGTATTCGTTACCAAGAACCTGGTTTATATCTTAATAAACAAACCGAAGGATTATATCACTACCACCGATGATCCGCAGGGAAGAAAAACAGTGTTGCAATTAACCAAGAGCGCTACTACCGAAAGAATATATCCAGTTGGAAGATTGGATAGAAATACATCGGGCGTTTTATTAATGACGAATGATGGTGAACTCACACAAAAACTTTCTCATCCAAGTTATGAAGTAAAGAAAGTGTACGAAGCAACCTTAGATAAACCACTAACCAAAGTTGATTTTGATAAGATCATTGCCGGTGTGGTATTGGAAGATGGAAAGATAGCGGCAGATTCATTGGGTTATGTGGATCCGAAAGATAAAACGATCATCGGTATTGAGATACATAGTGGCCGCAATAGAATTGTACGCCGCATATTTGAACACCTTGGTTATGATGTAAAAGGATTGGACAGAGTTTTATATGCCGGTCTGACCAAGAAAAATGTACCGCGTGGTAAATGGCGTTTCCTTGCTGAAAAAGAAATACGCCAGTTAAAATATATCAACAAGACCAAACTGTCGAAGGATGCTAGTAAGTGATATTGAAATTATTGTAGAGACCGATTCTTTTGTTGTTGTAAATAAACCTGCGGGATTACTTTCTATTCCCGGCCGTGAAGGTTCTGAGATCTCCTTAAAAGAATTATTATTACAAAAGTACGGCAGCATTTATACCGTACATCGTTTGGATAGAGATACCACCGGTATCATCTTATTCGCGAAAGATGAAGCTTCGCATAAATACTTCTCCCAAAAATTCGAAGAAAAAGAGAAATTTTATGTAGGATTGGTGCATGGCAATCCTGCGAATGCAAGCGGTAGTATTGAAGAACCGATCATGGAACATGCTGTCATCAAAAATATGTGGATCGTTGACAGAAGAGGAAAGCCATCGCATACCGATTATGAAGTGTTGGAAAGTTTTGGAAAATTCTCGCTCGTTAAATTTCAGATACATACGGGAAGAACCCACCAGATAAGGGTTCATGCGAAACATATCGGCCATCCTATTGCAGCTGATCCTGTTTACGGAGATGGTAAACCTGTTTTACTTTCTTCTTTAAAAAAGAAATACAACCTTAGCAAAAAAGAAGAAGAAGAAAGGCCGATACTCAATCGTGTTGCATTACACTCTTATCAATTAAAATTTAAAGATGCGAAGGGTAAAGCGTTTGATCTGATCGCAGAACCACCGAAGGATATGAGAGCGTTGCTTCAACAATTGAGGAAACTCAGTAAATGATTTTGGAATTTTGAATTGGGAATTGCCAATTGAAATACAATTCCAAAATCCGCAATTCCAAAATTTAAAATCTATATATGCTACAAATAGAAAAGAGCCATCTTCCGACGGCTCTTTTTTATTTTAAACACTTCAACTAAATTATAAATTCGGTTGTGGTGTATAACGTAAGTATGGTTTTACCACTTTCACTCCTTTAGGGAATTTTTTGATCGCGTCTTCTGTAGTGATAGAAGGAACAACGATCACATCTTCACCGGCTTTCCAGTTAGCAGGCGTTGCCACGCTATGGTTAGCGGTTAATTGAAGAGAATCAACCACTCTTAATACTTCAACGAAATTTCTTCCGGTAGAAGCAGGATAAGTGATGATCAGTTTTACTAATTTATCCGGGCCGATGATCACTAATGAACGAACGGTTGCAGTAGCAGACGCATTCGGGTGGATGAAATCATATAAAGTAGAAACCTTTTTATCATCATCAGCAATGATAGGAAATTCAACTTCACAACCTTGTGTTTCGTTGATATCCTTGATCCAACCAAGATGTTTATCTACCGGATCAACACTCAATGCCAATACTTTTACATTGCGTTTTGCAAATTCTTCTTTCAAACCTGCGGTCTTGCCTAACTCTGTAGTACAAACCGGTGTATAATCAGCAGGATGAGAAAAAAGAATACCCCATGAATTTCCAAGAAATTCGTAGAAGTCAATTTCACCCAATGATGTCTTTGCTTTAAAGTTGGGAGCAACATCCCCTAAACGTAAACTCATAATATTAGGTATTTAATTTTTAAGTTGGACACAAAGATACGGGTAAACAGTCTATCAAAGAAGTAGACTTATAATTTAATTTTTTTCGGTACCTTTAAGGTCTTAATACCTCTCCTGCATGTTATCGAAAAAAACACAATATGCCCTGAAGGCACTGGGGCATTTAGCCAGTAAATACGGCGAAGGGCCGGTACTGATCTCGGAAATTTCAAGGAAAAAGAAAATACCCATCAAATTCCTGGAAACCATCCTTTTAGAGCTGAAACAGGCCAAAATACTCGAAAGTAAAAAAGGAAAAGGCGGTGGCTACTACCTGTTGGAAGCTCCTAAAAAGATCAACCTCGCTACGGCCATCCGTGTAGTTGGCGGACCGATCGCCCTGCTGCCTTGCGTAAGTATCAACTTTTATGAAAAATGTAAGGACTGCAATGAAGCAACCTGCGGACTAAACAAAGTAATGGTACAAACCAGAGATGCTACATTGAAAATACTGGAGAAGAAAACAGTTGCGGATCTGATCGATAGTAATTAATAATTGGTTAATTTATAATGGATAATTTGCATACATGCATCTAGTCAAAAAGTTTCTCTTACTTGCTACTTGCTACTTACTACTAGCTAATACAAGCCGCGCACAGGATTCATCACACATACGCATCTCTTTATTAACCTGTTCACCCGGCGAGGAAGTATACTCTACATTTGGCCACAGTGCGTTGCGGGTCACCGATAGCATTGCAAAAGCTGATATCGTTTTCAATTACGGAACCTTTGATTTTGATGACCCTAATTTCTACGGAAAATTTATCCGTGGTAAATTACTTTATTATGTTTCGGCAGAGTATTACGATTCTTTTAAAGTTGATTACCAAAGAGACAACCGCGGGATCATTGAACAGGTATTGAATTTTTCTCCCGAAGAAAAAATAATTATTGAAGGAGCGCTCTATGATAACCTGCGGGATGAAAATAAATATTATAAATATGATTTCTTTTTTGATAACTGTACAACAAGGTTGAGAGATATCATTGTCCGCTATAAACATCCAACACCTTTATTAAGTGAAGCCATGCCGCAAGGAACAAGGTTCCGCCAGGCGATCCACGAATATTTAGATAGTGCCCATCAATACTGGAGCGAATTATTTATTGATGTTTGTTTAGGTGAACATACCGATGCCGTGATGACCGCTCAGCAATCCATGTTCTTACCGGATAACCTGATGAGGTCATTGGCAAAAGATCCTCAACTGGTACTATCTACCAACAATCTTTTTCCAACAACTCCGGAAGATGATAGTTACTCTGCTTTCACTCCCACGGTTCTTTTTTCATTATTATTTGGTTTCATTCTTGTCGTAGGATTTTATAAAAACAAAGTGACCAATACCTTTCTCCGCATCTTTGATGGTTTACTTTTTTTTGTCACCGGTTTATTACCTTGCCCGCTC
>Ga0210402_10004703_pt1 | contig 12370 bp, 11 predicted proteins | sample IncBWC7MmetaG_FD_161055 | JGI IMG/M metagenome (GOLD analysis project Ga0210402, IMG submission 161055) | Forest soil microbial communities from Barre Woods Harvard Forest LTER site, Petersham, Massachusetts, United States - Inc-BW-C-7-M | ecosystem: Environmental > Terrestrial > Soil >...
GCTGTCCAGAGCGATCGGAGAGGGCCTGCTGGGTGATCGCGTGGGCAGACGCCCTGGCTGGCTGAGCGAGATGGTCCGGGAGGACGAGGCGTACCAGACCCCGCATTCGGTCGACTGGGCTACGGGGGCCGTCTTCCTGATCTCGGCTGCCTGCGACCGCAGGGTCGGCGACTGGGACGAACGGTTCTTTCTGTACTCCGAGGAGACGGACTACGCCGCCCGCGCCCGCACCCAAGGTTTCCGGGTCGAATTCCTTCCTGCCGCGCGTGCGTATCACAGCCTCGGCGGGTCAGGCCAGTCCAGCGCTCTGGCTGCTTTGATGGCCGTCAACCGCATCCGGTACATGGAGAAGCGCAGAGGGCGGGCGAGGGCGTTCCGGGCGGCGGTGATCCTCGGCGAGCTTGCCCGGTCGCGTGACCCCGTTCACCGTGTAGCCCTGCGGTACCTTCTGCACCGGTCGAGCTGGCCCGCATTGACGGATGGAAAGCGGGCGGGTGTTTCGACCGGAGGAAGTCTAGGAGAATAATGAACCTCGCGGTCATAACGCCTAGCTATAGGAACGATCTCGCGCTCTTCCTGGATCTCCATGCCTCTGTGCTCGCGCATACGGGGCCGGATGCCCTGCATTTCGTGATAGTTCCGCGCCAGGACTCCAGGCTCTTCGATGAGGCGACTGGCCCCAGATGCGTGATCATTACCGAGGAATCCCTATATTCTCGCCATTATCGACCTGTTCCCGCCGTCGACCGGGCCATGCACCTGCTGCCGGGCTTTCCGCCCTCTGCAAGGATTGCCGCGCTCAACCTCAAGAACCCCTTCTATCCAGTGAGAGGCTGGATTATGCAGCAGGCCCTGAAGATGGAGGCGTGCCGCCGGATCGATGCCGACCTTTTTCTTATCCTGGACTCGGACGTGGTACTGATCCGTGAGGTGAGTGCGGCGAGACTGACCCAGGAAGGCGGTCCCCGCTTCTACCGTCGCGACGGTGCCGTGGACCTCCGGCTACCACGGCATGTGCAGTGGCACGAGATATCGCGCAGGCTCTTGGGATTGCCGCTGCCCACGCCTCTTCCCGCGCCAGATTATGTGTCGTCCTTCAATGTCTGGGATCCGTGCGTCCTCCGCAGTCTGCTCGCCCGGATAGAGCGGGTAACGGGCCGGTACTGGATGGACGCGGTTACGGCACAGCGGAGTTTCTCTGAATGGACGCTTTACGGCGTGTTCGTGAACGAGTTCATGAAGGACGTTGCTGTGAGGGCAACCGAGGCGTCGTTGTGCCACAGTTACTGGGACCACAGGCCGCTGACTGCTGAGGAAGCAACTGAGTTCGCAGCCGCGACGGGTCCGGAAGATCTGGCGATCCTGATTCAGTCCAAGTCCCGGACACCGATGGCAGTCCGGCATGCCGTCCTGCGCGCCTTTTCAACGGCGGTCACCCATGACGAGGAGTTGTCCGCAGGCCCTGCAGGCCGTGACACGTCCAGCCGTGGCGAGCGTGAGGGAGGGCCCAGCACGGAACGCAGTGCTGTCCTCCGCTACCGCTCGTAACGCGTCTACCGAAGAGATCTGTCCTGTGGGGGCCAGGGGGCAAGGAGAGCAACGTGGCAGGAGAAGGAATGGATACGCAGATCCGCGCGGAAGTCACCGAGTTCATCGTGACGAATTACCTCTTCGGTGACGTCACGCGAGTTCCGCGGGATGAGGACCTACTGGTGGAGGAAGGAATCATCGACTCCACCGGCATCCTGGAGCTCATCCAATTTCTTGAAGACCGGTTCGGCATCGCGATTTCTGAGGCCGAAACGGTGCCGCAGAACCTGGGCACCATCTCCAGCCTCACCCAGTTCGTCATGAGCAAGTCGTCCGTTCGTCAGCTGGGCGTCTAGATTCCGGAAGGGGGCGCCGTGCCGCATTGCGCGAATACAAGCGACTACCTGCTGGCGGAGGCTGCGCCGGACGACGTGGCGCTGGTGGAGGCCGGTCAGTGGTATACCTACCGGGAATTGCGCGCCGCCGCCGGGAGGCTGGCGGCCGAACTGGCGGCGCTGGATCTTCCCACGGGTTCCCGGGTGGGCCTGCTGGGTCCCAACTCGTTTTTCTGGGTGGCCGCCTACCTGGCTGTGATGAAGCTCAACCATGTCGCCGTGCCGTTCTCCGACAAGCTCACCCCGGACGATGTCCGCCGCAATGCGGGCCTCGTCGGGTGCGCCGCCGTCTTCGCGGATCGGCGTGTGCCGCGTACGCTCGCCGCAGCCTTCGGCATGAGCGTCGGGGTTCTTACCGACCAGGCTCTCCTGTCGGGGCGGGAGCCCTACTGGCCGGACGCTGGCTCAGTCGACCCGGGCGCCGACGCCGTACTGATGTTCACGTCGGGCACGACCTCCCGGCCGAAAGCCGTACGTGTGACGCACGGCAACATCCAGGCGAACACGGACTCGATCATCACGTTCCTGGAACTGCGCAGCGATGACCGGGTGCTGGTTATCCTCCCGTTCTTCTACTGCTACGGCGCTTCGCTCCTGCACACGCACCTGCGACGCGGGGGCCGGGTTGTCCTATGCAACTCATTCGCGTTCCCGGAGACGGCACTTGACCTGCTTGAACGGGAACGGTGCACCGTGCTCGCGGGCGTGCCCTCGTCGTTCCAGCTGCTGCTGCGGGCCAGTACATTCGCGCAGCGGGCAGTGCCGTCGCTGCGGCTCATCCAGCAAGCTGGTGGAAAGCTACCGCCAGTGCTCATCGAGGAACTGCTGGCGGCCAAGCCCGAGGCGAGGCTGTTCGTCATGTACGGGCAGACCGAGGCCACCGCGCGCTTGTCGTACCTCCCGCCAGACAAGCTGCAAGGCAAGTCCGGCTCTATCGGCAAGGGCATCCCCGGCGTAGAGCTGCGAGTGCTGGCCGAGAGCGGTGAACCGGTCGCGCCGGGCGAGCGGGGCGAGATCTACGCGACTGGCGCGAACATCTCCCCGGGCTACTACGACGATGCCGAAGGGTCCGTTGCCAAGTTCACGCCGTATGGGCTTCGCACCGGGGACCTGGCCGTCGTTGACGGCGACGGATATATCTTCATCGTCGATCGCCGGGACGACTTCATAAAGTCGTGGGGCCACCGCATCTCCAGCCAAGAGGTCGAGGCGGCTGCCCTCCGGATGGAGCAACTTGTCTCGGCAGCCGTGATCGGTGTACCGGACGACCGGGCGGGCGAGGCGGTCACGCTCTTCGTCACCGCCAGGCCAGGGGTCATGGTCTCCCCGGATGACGTTCTTGCCGTGTGCCGCCGCCACCTGCCGAAGTACATGGTGCCCCGCTCGGTCCTGATCCTGGACACATTGCCGCTCAACTCGAGCGGGAAGGTCGCCAAACGGCGGCTGCGTGAGATGGCCGCAGCGGGAGCGGCAGCGCGGTGATGTGAATCGTAACGTTCGACGGTCGCAGGAGGTGCCGGACAATGCTCCGATGGTCCCGGTGGAAAGCCGGTCGCCCGCTGGCGGCCATGGTCGCCCTGCTGATCGCGGGCGTCACTCTGTTGATCGTGGTGTCGCGGGAAACGAATAGGGAGAGATCCATGACGAGCCAGCGCGAGGAGGCCAGGGCGTCCGCCATCACAGTGGGCGAACTGGCCAAGGTGTCCAGCACGAGGGTTTTTTTCGGTCACCAGTCCGTGGGGATGAACATCCTGGAGGGCGCCAGCAGCGTGTATGCGGCATACGGCATGACGGCTCCGCCGATCGGGCAGGGCGCGGTGCCGGGCCGCGAGGGCGGGTTCATTGACCACGCGTTCATCGGCGAGAACGGAAACCCCCTGCTCAAGATCCAGGACTTCGCGGCAAAGCTGCGCGCGGGTCTGGGCGAGCAGGTGGATGTGGCGATGATGAAGCTCTGCTACGTTGACATCACGAGCGGCACGGACGTCCGCGCCGTGTTCGATGCCTACAGCAACACCATGGCCGCTCTGCGGCGGGAGTTTCCGCGCGTCACCTTCATCTATGTGACCGTGCCACTGACCACCCAGCCGGGCCTGCTGTCCAAGGTGAAGAGCCTGCTCACTGGCAGCGGCGGGTCCGCGGCTGACGACGCGGCCCGGGAGCGGTTCAACGCCCTGCTCCGCCACCAGTACGCCGGTGATCACCTCTTCGATCTGGCCGCTGCCGAATCCACTGCTCCCGATGGCGGACGCGTGGCCGGCACCTACGACGGGCAGCGCTACTACGGACTGTATGACGGCTATGCCTCAGACCCCGGGCACCTCAACGCCGAGGGAGCCCAGGTGGTTGCCGCCGCGTGGCTGACGGCGATCGCCCAGGCCTCCCCGAGGTAGCCGCCAGTGAATGCGGGGGTGGGGACCGACATCGTGGCGGTCGGCCGTATCGGGGCGCTTATGCGAGACAGCGGAGCGGCATTCCTGGAACGGTGGTTCACCGCACGGGAGATCGGCTACTGCTTCAGTAAGGCCGTGCCGAGCCGTCACTTCGCGGCACGTTTTGCGGCAAAAGAGGCGGTGGTCAAGGCGCTGCCGGTGGCCTGGGACGGGCCGCTGCCCTGGCGGCACATCGAGATCGCCAACGACCCGCGCGGCATTCCGTCGGTCAGCTTGTCCGGTGCCATCCTGGACGCCGCGACCGGGGCCGGAGTGGACGAGATCAGGGTGTCTCTGTCGCACTGCGACGAGTACGCCACCGCGATCGCTCTCGTGGTCGTCACAGATGAACCAGTGCTGCCAGCGGAACCGCGGACGAGAGGTTATGGTCAGTGAATCGCAACGCAGTCGAGCAGGTCCTCCGGGACTATCATGCCTTGCGCCGTCCGGACACCGACCCCGAACTCGAGGCAGTGCGCGCCGCGATCCTCGTCGAGGACGTCTTCGACGTCGTGCTGTCTGACGCCGAGATCGACCCGGCAGTGCTCGGTGATGCTGGCGCCGTGGCCGCTTTGGTCGCCGTCCTGCGGGGAGCCGCCTGATGTGCGGCATCTGCGGCATCGTCAGCTACGCTGGCCCGCCGGACCTGACCCTGCTGCGCCGGATGATGGGCCGGCTCGGGCACCGAGGGCCGGACGGCAACGGATGGTATCGCGACCAACGAGCGGCGCTAGGCCACACCCGGCTTGCCATTATCGACACCGCGGGCGGTGCGCAGCCACTCTGCAACGAAGACGGCACCGTGTGGGTGACGTTCAACGGAGAGATCTTCAACTACGTCGAGCTCGGGGAGGAACTGCGGCAGCGTGGTCACACCTTCAGGACGGCGGCCGACACCGAGGTCATCGTCCACGCCTGGGAAGAGTGGGGCGAGGAATGCTTCTCCCGCTTCAACGGCCAGTGGGCCTTCGCACTGTGGGACCAGCGTGCGGAGCGGCTGGTGCTCTCCCGTGACCGGCTCGGGGTACGCCCGCTCTTCTTTACCCGTCTGCCGGCGGGCCTGCTGTTCGCGTCCGAGGTGAAGTCCATCTTTGCCGATCCCTCGGTGGAGCGCGCGTTCGACCCTGCTGGTCTCGACCAGACCTTCTCTTTCTGGTCGCCTGTTGCGCCCCGCACGGCGTACCGCGGCATCGAGCAGCTCGAACCAGGGCACTACGCCGTCCTCGACCGGGACGGGCTCCGGAAGGCCTCCTACTGGCGCATCACATTCCCTGAGCGGGGCCGAGAGCCCTCACAGGACGTCCAGGAGAACGCCGCGGCCCTTCGGGAGCGCATTATCGAGGCGACTCGCCTCAGGTTCCTGCGCAGTGACGTCCCGGTCGGAGCCTACCTATCGGGTGGTATCGACTCATCCGTGACAGCCGCCGTCATCGCCCGCTACACGGACGCGCCCCTGCACACGTTTTCGCTGCGCTTCGCCGACAGCGAGTTCGACGAGGGCCAATATCAGAAGCAGATGTCCGCACTGCTCGGGACGCAGCACCAGGACGTCATGGTGAGCCGCTCGGAGATCGCGGCGATCTTCCCCGAGGTCGTCCGGCACGCCGAGACCCCGATCGTGCGTGCAGCACCCGCGCCATTGTTCCTTCTCTCCAAGCTGGCACGGGACAACGGCTGCAAGGTCGTAGTCACGGGAGAGGGCGCCGACGAGGTCCTCGCCGGGTACGACATCTTCCGCGAAGCACGGGTGCGCCTGTTCTGGTCGCGAGATCCGGGATCGGCGAAGCGTACCCGGGCAGCGGAACTGCTCTACCCGTGGATGGCCCGGTCCCCGGGCCGGGTACCTGCCTTCGCCCGGAGCTTCTTCGGCCGGAACCTGGACCCTTCCGATCCGGCTTTTTCGCATCGGCCCCGGTGGGATTCGACCTCGGTGATCAAGACCATGCTGTCGGCTGACATGCAGGACAGGATCGGACGCGCCGACGCCGGGGACATCGTCGCGGCGATGCCGTCCGGCAGCGAGAACTGGGACCCGCTGAGCCGGGGCCAGTGGCTGGAGATGACGACGCTGCTGGCCGGCTACGTCCTCGCGTCACAGGGCGACCGGATGCTGATGGCCAACTCGGTGGAGGGGCGATTCCCGTTCCTCGACCGGGATGTGGTGGATTTCGCCAACGCCCTGCCGGCGCGTCACAAGCTGTTCGGCTTGGAGGAGAAGTACCTCCTCAAGCGGGCCTTCGCCGATCTAGTGCCGGAGGACATCATCCACCGCACGAAGCAGCCCTACCGAGCGCCTGATGCCGCAAGCTTCTTTGCGGGCGGCAGCCCCGCCTGGTTCGACGAGGTCACGTCGGAGCGCGCCGTCGCGGCGGCCGGGGTGTTCGAACCATCGCTGGTGGCTGGCCTGCTGGCGAAGTGCAGGCGGACCGGCGGAGAGAACATGAGCAACACGGACAACATGCGGGTTCTAGCGGTCGTCTCCACGCAGCTCACACATGAGAGCTTCATCGCCGGCGGCGGCCAGGGGACGATGGACAGGGCACTCCCTGATCCCTCGGTCGCCGTCGATCTCCTTACTGATGACAGGAGTGCGCCATGACGATCTCGACCCGCCCTTTCGGGCGCGCGAGCCTGCGGATCGACCCTGAGGTCGAGACAGCGAAGATCAGCGCGAGCCTCACCGCCTATCTCGCCCAGTCGAAACGGCGGGGCGTCGTCGTCGCGCTTTCCGGGGGGATCGACTCGAGTGTGGTGGCAGCGGTCTGCGTGGCTGCCCTTGGCAAAGACCGGGTGTTCGGGCTGCACATGCCCGAACGGGAATCGTCGTCGGACACCATCATGCTGAGCCGGCTGCTGGCCGATTCGCTGGGCATCGACTCAGCGCTTGAGGAGATCTCACCCATCCTGGAGGCTGCTGGGTGCTACCGGCGCCGTGACGACGCGATCCGCAAGGTGTGCCCGGAGTACGGACCCGGCTATAAGTCGAAGATCGTGCTGCCGAGCGTTATCGACTCCGACAGCTTCCGCCTGTACTCCGTTGTCGTCCTGGCTCCCGACGGCATCGAGACCAGGCACCGGCTCACGCCGGAGTCCTTCCTGGGAATCGTCGCGGCGACCAATTTCAAACAGCGCGTGCGCAAGATGCTGGAGTACTACCACGCGGACCGGCTCAACTATGTCGTGACGGGGACACCAAACCGGCTGGAGTACGACCAGGGCTTCTTCGTGAAGCTGGGAGACGGCGCGGCAGATGTGAAGCCGATCGCCCACCTCTACAAGACGCAGGTATACGCGCTGGCGGAATACCTGGGCGTCCCGGAGGAGATCCGGTCTCGTCCCTCGACCACGGACACGTACTCGATGCCGCAGTCACAGGAGGAGTTTTACTTCTCCGTGCCGCACGATGTGATGGACCTGTGCCTGTTCGGCAGGAACAACGGCGTGCCCATCGGCGATATCGCCGATGCCACCGGCCTGACCGCCGAGCAGGTCGGCCGCGTGTTCGGCGACATCGACCAGAAGCGCAAGACGACCCTGTACCTGCACCTCGCCCCGGAACTCGTCGGCGATGTCCCGGAGATCTCACACGCCCGTGACCAGTTCGTGACCTGACTTGTGTCGCCCACCGGGATCATCCGCGCGTCCTCCTGGTAGGAGGGTAATCGTGTCCGGCCCCTTAATTCCCGCGCGGGATTAATTATGGTCAGGCTCGATTTGAGAATGAGATACCCATTAAGGATGGTGAACCAGTGCCGGGCGCCTGCGTGTGCGAAGCAGGAGGGCTATGGGCTGCGTTTCGGGCCGATCTCGGTCGCTATGAGTCTCGCAGGGCAGGGCTCTTGTCACAGGGACTGTGGGCGACCACGGCGTATCGGCTTAGTCACTATGCCCGCTATCGTCTCCATTCACGGTTGCTTGGAGTGCTGCCATACATCTTCCAGCGCGTCATCGTCGCGCTTACCGGGATCGACATCATCGCTCATGCACACATCGGCCCCGGCCTTTATATCCCGCACGGCGGATATATCGTGGTTGGTGGTATCCGGGCCGGGAGGAACTGCAATTTTTACCAGGGCGTCACCCTGGGCAACAGCGCGACCACCTTTGACAACCCTGATTTCACGTCTCTCGTTCCAACCCTCGGCGATGGCGTGTGGGTCTTTCCCGGGGCCGTAATCGCTGGTGGCGTGACCTTGGGTGATGATTCGGCTGTGTCCGCCAATAGCCTGGTGGTCCGCGACGTTCCGCCGGGAGGCGTGGTGATGGGTGTGCCGGCTCGCCTGGTATCGAGGCGCAGCGGTTCCCGCCCCGTTGATGAGCGAGAGATCGCCGATGACGAGCGCAACGCCTCCTCGGCGGTGGAGGCGGACGCTGGCCCTGTGGGGCGCGATAGCCATAGCCTGGAACCCAATCACCATTCCGTGGCGGGGTCCGGTGGCTGACCTTGATAAGAGTCCTTGACCTGCCCGCTCGCGATCGCCGCGGCCGGTCCTCTCCTATCACGCGCAACGCGTCAACCAACGGGTGAGTGGATCACTGCGATTGTGGGGCTCTGTCTTGATCAAGAATGCATTCCGGAGGCGTCCCAGTTTCCAGCCCGGGACGATCCGGGTCTTGATGAGCCCTGGCCCGGATCAGCTGGCCGACAACCCGTCCCTGCTGCTTCTGTTCGGTGAGGTAGCCAGGAACGGTGTCCAGATCGCGCCCTTCTCCGGCAAGGCCAGCCTGCTCGGGCCGCATGACGTGATTCATGTTCACTTCCCGGAATGGCTGGTCAGGTGGAAGAGCATCTGGGTGGCGTCTGTCGACGTGGCCGCCATCGCGGGACTCCTCTGGCTGGCGCGCCGACGTGGTGCGGTGATCGTATGGACAGGCCACGACCTGGAGCCTCATGAACTAGCCCGCCCCAGGCTCTGGCGGGTCTACAGCAGGCTCTTCCTCTCACAGGTGGATCTCCTGATCTCATTCGGCGACGGGGCGACGGCTCTCCTGGTCGATCGATACCCTCAGCTCGCCCGGGTGCCGACCGCGGTCGTCCCACACGGCCACTACCGGGCTTATTACCGGTCTCGGCCCGACGGGGCGGCACTGCGCGAGGAGCTCGGGCTCGACCAGCGCCCGGTCCTGCTCTGCTTCGGTCTTGTCCGCCCGTACAAGAACCTCCCCGGGATCATCCAGGCGTGGAAGCAATTGCCGCAGCCTCGCCCGCTGCTGGTGATAGCGGGGCGGCCAATGGATGCCGCAACGACCGAGGCGGTCAGGCGGGAGGCCGATGGCGCGCCAGATGTTCATCTCCTGCTCCGCTTCATCCCGGCCGAAGAAGTGGTTACGCTGTTTGCCGCGTCGGACGTCGCCGTGATGCCGTACATGGCCCGGAGTGCACTCAACTCGGGTGTCGCCCACTTGGCGCTCTCGCTGAACACGCCCGCGGTCCTGAACGACACGCCGGTGGCCCGGGATCTGCGTGACGTGTTCGGGAAGGAATGGGTGTGGCTGTGCGACGGCACTGCCGGGGACGCGGTGCAGCAGGCCCTCGCGGCTGCCGCGGCGACCCGACCGACGGAACTGGATCTGCGGGCCCTTGACTACGGAAGACTGGCCGCGAAGACCCACCGCGCCTATGCTGATGCGATTGCGGCGCGGCTCAAGGGGAGATGACGTGCCCGGCGTCCGAGGGAAACGCCGAGCACGCAAGTGCCCGCTGACCGCCAAGTCCCTGCTCGCTCTGGCGACCATGGGCGCCACAGTCGCGATCGGCACCTCGATAGCGTCGTGCTCTAGCTCCGATTTGCCACCGGTCGTCACGCTGCGCCCGATCGATGGCGGCCCGAATTACTTCGCCGATATCAATCCGCGTAGCGCGTGGATGGACCAGCACATTCTCCTGGGTGCCTGGCTCGAGCAGCCACTGAACGCCACCGATGTCGCCTACGACCGCGCGACCGGCGACAACATCTACTGGAACCTGGCCGGCAGCCCGGCTCCCACGGCAGCCTGCGGCGGCTCGCCGTGCCGGGCCGACTACGACGTGATCCGGCGCGGCGGCATGCACGTGTCAGCGCCGGACACCGACGCCAGCAGAGGCTCGGAAACCGTCGCCTACGAAGGCTCCGACGAGTCCGACATGCAGTACGGCCCTGGGTCGGACAAGTGGAATAAGAAGTACAACGACACCAAGGGCGGCTGGAACAGTTGCATCCCTCCTCAGGATAAGCACGGACAGTGCGGTTACACGGTTGCCGGGTGGTACTACAGCGGCGTCCCGGCAAGCTTCGGCTCGCTTGGTTACCCGATAGCTCATACGGTGAAGCACCAGGGCTACGGCAAAGGCGTCCTCTTCTGGGAGACCACGGCGCAGGCCGCTAAGTTCATGAGATTTTCGGACATTCTCTCCGCTGATAGTTACTGGATGACCGATCCTGGTCTCGACAACGTGTCGCAGGGTGGCTGTGCACTTTTCCCGACGAGCCCTGTCATCTGCAAAGACTATGGCGGATCGGGTCTGACGGATGCCCAGCGCGCGCTGCCTGCTAACTATGAGTACAACGTGACGAGACTTGAACAGCTGCAGGCACTGAACGGGCCGCCAAAGCCGGTGATCGTGGACGTTGAAACTGGCTGCCCGGGCTCCAATGGTATTTGCACGACTCCGCCAGCGATGACGGCGGCGGCTTGGCACGCACTGATCGCCGGAGCGAGGGGCATCCTCTGGTTCCAGCACAACTTCGGCGGCCCGTGTTTCGATTTCCGCTCGATCATCGACGGCTCTAACCCTGCCAGCGGCAAGTACAACTGCCAGCAGACGCCTGGAGTGACGCTGCATGACATGGTCGTGGCGCTCACTCGATTCAATAAAGAAGTGACCAGCCTCAACACCGTGCTGCTCGCGCCTTTTGCGGACCATTACGTCACGGCCAACGGTGACGTCGCCAGCATGGCGAAGTACAGCAACGGCGTTTACTACGTGTTTGCCGGATCGGGCCGCCCCGGCGTGCCGCCACGGCCTGACCAAAAGGTCACCTTCCAGCTGGCAGGCTCGCCTAACACCTCGGTTACGGTCCTGAACGAGCACCGCACCCTACGGGTTGTCAACGGTGAGTTCACCGACACGTTCGCGAACGCCGACACGGTTCATATTTACCGGGTGGGCTGAGTACCACCTCAGCTGAGGTAGGCCTGGATTTCGGCGAGGCCGACGTTCTGGGTGCTGGTGCTTACCGAGGTGATGTTGAGCTGGAGGGTGGTCACGGTCTTGGCGGTGAAGCTGAGCGAGGACGCCGAGCCGCTGTTGGGCAGGGTCCCGACGGTGATGCTGCTCCCATCGCTGAACGCGATGTTCCCGCCGGTGATCTGGTCGCTGCCGTTGGGCCGGTCGTAGAGCACGATCGTGTCGATGGTCTGCGGGCTGGACCAGGTCAGCTTGAGCCAGCTTCCGGCCCCGCCGCTCACGGTGGCCCACTCCTCCATATAGTTCCCGGGATAGCCGCCGACCGCCCCGTCGATCGCCTTGCTGGCGGTCTGGCCCGTGCTGGCGTTCTGCGAGGACGCCGTCGCCGTCGCGGACAAGGCCAGGTCGGGGCCGGCCGCGGTGCTGGCCACGGTGATCGCGACGGTGGCCGGGTTGCTGCTGGCCTGCCCGTCGCTGACCACCAGCTGGAAGGTCAGGCCGTCCAGGCTGGCCGGCGCGGTGAAAGTCGGCTGGACCGCGGTGCTGCTGGACAGGGTGACCTGCGCGGCCCCGCCGGTCTGGGTCCACTGGTAGGTCAGCGTGCTCCCGGAGGGACCGGTGCTTCCCGAGCCGTCCAGATGCACCACCGAGCCGACCGCCACCGTCTGGGCCGGCCCCGCATTGGCGGCCGGCGGCTGGTTCCCGCCTCCGCTCCCGGATCCGCTGAGGTAGGCCTGGATTTCGGCGAGGCCGACGTTCTGGGTGCTGGTGCTTACCGAGGTGATGTTGAGCTGGAGGGTGGTCACGGTCTTGGCGGTGAAGCTGAGCGAGGACGCCGAGCCGCT
>Ga0210402_10004705_pt1 | contig 12363 bp, 8 predicted proteins | sample IncBWC7MmetaG_FD_161055 | JGI IMG/M metagenome (GOLD analysis project Ga0210402, IMG submission 161055) | Forest soil microbial communities from Barre Woods Harvard Forest LTER site, Petersham, Massachusetts, United States - Inc-BW-C-7-M | ecosystem: Environmental > Terrestrial > Soil >...
GTTGCGGCTGAGAATTCGCAAGCGAGTGGCGGCGGCTCCTGCAAAAGCGCCGTCCTAAATCTCCGGCGCATCATTACGAAGAAACATTTGTTTCTCCTTCTAGGAATTCCTTCCGTGCCGCGATACCATGCGTGTGCTTGCAGGTAAGTTACGTAATGGAACGGCCGGTGCTCCGGCGGAGGCAGTTGGATGAAACGAAACAGGATTGTGCACCGAATGATTCTTCTCGCGGCGCTAAGCATGAGCATGCCGGCAGCACGCAGCCTGGCGCAAGAGAGCGGGGCGCCAGCCGCGGCAATCCCCGATATGCGCTGGGGTGTGAAGATTCCAATGCGCGACGGCGTCGCACTCAACGCGACGGTGTTCCAACCGCACGCGCAAAAAGATCCGCTGCCCGTTATCTTCACGTTTACACCGTACATCGGCGACAGTTACCTGGACCGGGCGATGTATTTCGCACAACACGGCTATGTGTACGCGCTGGTGGATGTACGCGGGCGCGGCAACTCTGGGGGATCGTTCGAACCGTTTGTGAATGAAGCGAAGGACGGCTACGACGTCGTCGAATGGCTTGCGAAGCAATCGTATTGCAACGGGAAAGTCACGATGTGGGGCGGTTCGTACGCGGGTTTCGATCAGTGGACAACGCTCAAAGAGTTTCCGCAGCATCTGGCTACGATCGTTCCTGCGGCCGCGGCGCATCCTGGAGTGGACTTTCCTTTCGAATACAACATTTTCGGGCCGTACATCGAGCAGTGGCTCACATTTACCAGCGGCGCCACAAGCAACGCAAACCTTTTCGGGTCCGCACCATTTTGGGGAGCGAGGACCCACGAATACTACGATGGCCATCTGGCATTCAAGGAATACGATCGCATCGCTGGGAATCCGTCCGCGGTATTTCAGAAGTGGGTCGCGCATCCGATTCCGGACGCGTATTACGACGCGATGGTGCCGACGCCGGAACAATACAAGCGCATTGCGTTTCCGATTCTAACGATCACAGGGCACTACGACGGCGACCAGCCCGGCGCGTTCACCTACTACAAGCGCCACATGGAGTACGGCTCGCCCGATGCGACGCAAAATCATTATTTGATCATCGGGCCGTGGGACCACGCGGGAACAAGAACGCCGCGCAGGGAAGTCGGTGGACTGAAATTTGGGGAAGCGAGCGTTTTGGATCTGAACAAGCTGCACACCGAGTGGTACGACTGGACGATGAAGAGCGGCAAGAAGCCTGAATTCTTGAAGAAACGCGTCGCTTACTACGTTGTGGGCGCGGGAGCGGAGAATTGGAAGTACGCGGATAGCCTGGAGAGTATTTCGAACGAGAAGCGCACGCTTTATCTGACTTCCAACGGGAAAGCAGAGAGCGCGTTCCAGTCGGGCGCGTTGGCAGAAAAGCCAGGAACTGGTGCAGGCGCTGACAAATGGACGTACGATCCGCTCGATACGCGGCCGGGCGACGACGAGCCTATGGATGACGCAGCCGGCCTGACTTCGCAGTGGTCGGTGATGAACACATACGGGAACGGAGCGGTTTATCACAGCGAGCCTTTTGCCGAAGCGACCGAGGTAACCGGCTTCTTGAAGCTAAACGCGTGGCTGTCGATGGATGTGCCCGACACCGATCTTGAAGCAGACGTCTATGAGATTTTGCCGGGCGGAGAATCCGTTTATTTGACTGGCGCGACAATTCGCGCGCGGTATCGCGAATCTTTGCGGCAGGAAAAGCTGGTCACCTCAGGGAAAACGGAAAAATACGTTTTCGACAACTTCACATTTTTCTCGAGGCGCATCGCCAAGGGCAGCAGGCTGCGGCTGTTCGTGCACTGCCCAAACACGCCCAACGTCGAGAAGAATTACAACAGCGGTAGAGTTGTTTCGTCGGAAACTGGGAAAGATGCGAAGACGGCGCACATCACGCTGGCGCATGACGCGGAACATCCGAGTGCTCTGGAGTTGCCGGTGGTAAAGTAGGGGTATGCCGAAGAAGAAGACTTACACAGAGGGCGCAGAGTCCACAGAGAGCACAGAGAAACTACCAAACGCGAACAAGCCGGGCGAGCTGCAGAAAAAACTCTTTCGGTCGGGATTTGTGGCCATTGTGGGGCGGCCGAATGCGGGGAAGTCGACACTGTTGAACCGCCTGGTGGGGCAGAAGGTAGCGATTGTCACTTCTAAGCCGCAAACGACGCGCAATCGAATCCAGGGAATCGTAACGCGGCCCGACGGGCAAATTGTATTTATCGATACGCCGGGGCTTCACGCAGCTGACTCCGCATTAGGGCGGCAGATGATGCACGAAGTGGCCGCGGCGCTGGAAGGTATTGATGTCCTGCTGCTGATGGTCGACGCTGACCGCTCGCAGCCTCATGCGGACGATTTGCTGCTCGAAAAGGCCAAGCGGTTCCGCGGGAAAACCATCCTGGCGTTGAACAAGGTCGACGGACTTCCGAAAGAAAAACTGTTGCCGCTTATCGAGGCGTACCGCAAGGCGTTCGAATTCGCGGCCATCGTGCCAATCTCCGCCCTCAAAGGTGCGGGCTGTGACGACCTGCTCGCCGAGATTCTGCGGTTGCTTCCCGAAGGAGAACCATATTTCCCCGAGGACCAGGTGACGGACCAGCCGGAGCGTTTCCTGGCCGCGGAGATCGTGCGGGAGAAAGCGATCCAGGCGATGTATCACGAGTTGCCGTACGCCCTGGCGGTAAAGGTAGATAAGTTCGAGGAATTGCCCAAGCTGTTGCGCATTGAAGCGACGATGAACGTGGAGCGAGACTCGCAGAAAAAAATACTCATCGGGCGCAAAGGCGAGATGCTCAAGAAAATCGGCACGCAAGCGCGGAAGGAACTCGAGGAGTTGTTCGACACCAAGATTTACCTCGGACTGTTCGTGAAAGTCGTGGCTAACTGGCGGGAGAATCCCCACAGCGTTCGTGAGTTAGATTGGCACGCGCAACTCGAGGCTTTGGGCGAGGACGACCACGACCACGGCGAAGAGTGAAAAATACTTTCCACTCGAATTGTTTGTAGCGTTAAAAGCGCCCGAATGAGCCTGCCCAGTTAGTATGGCGCACTGCCGTTGCGGCCATATCCGCCGAAAGACCAGCGTACCCCCACTGTCGTATAAAGCCCGTAAGGGCCATTTGTCCGGAGGTCCGCCGGCCCCAGGTAATTGGAATAACGCCCTAAATAATCGACTTTGTGCTGTGTGACGCGCAGATTGAGGTGTCTCGGCAGCTCAACAGAGACACCCACGGAGCGTTCGAAAGCGATAGGCTCCATGGAACTGAGATAGCTCACCTGAGGGATATTTTTTCCAAAAGAAAATTTCGGCTCAAAGAAAAAGAAAATGTGTTTCGCAAAGGTGCGATTCAGAGGCTGCAACTCGACGTAGCCGCTGAACATATAACGGGCGTAGGCCGTACAGGCGGAAGCCGCTCCGCCGGAACTCGCAGGTTGCGGAAAGGCGCATCGTCCCAGGTCCGGCTCATTGTGGGAGGGCGCCACTTCGAAGTCCGTGTAGCCGCGTATCCAGTTTCGCGGAAACCAGGAAGAGGATGCGGGCCGTTCATACCAGACAGGCGCCGCCTGGATCTTCGGTGCTTCGGGAATGGGCGCCGCAACCGGTGTAATGATGGTTTCGGTTTGCGCGCGCAGTACTGGAGTAGCGAGACAAAAAAACAAAACGAGACGAGTCGAGTGCTTTCCCACGACGGTTCTCCTTCAGCCTTGCGTGCTTGGGCTTGCGGGTCGAAGCGCTCTTCGAATAGGGGGAGACCCGCCGACAATTACAGCGGGGAGCTGTTAGCGGCGGATGAACTTTTGAGGGTCCGGCCTGGAAGCCCGTCGTTAGCCTCGAGTTGCGGAGATTGTATAATATTATACAGCCATTCCCTAGCTGTTATTTTCGATTGTTTTGCCAGTAGGCGTAATGTGACTCTCGCCCAATTCGATTTGAACGTTGTAGCTGCGTTCGTAACACGCTGAACCGACTTAGTCCGGTGCGGCAATGCCCAGCGATTTCATTTTGCGGTAGAGGTGGCTGCGTTCCAGGCCCAGCGCCGAGGCTGTCTGCGTCATGTTCCAGCGGTGCTCCTGCAATTTTCGCAGAATGAATTCGCGTTCGTACGCGCTACGCGCTTCGTGCAAGGTCGAGTAAGGATGCTCGGGGCTTTGGGCGGCTCCGCGGAAAAGCTCGGGCGGCAGGTGGTGCGGCTCAATGCGTGCTTGCGGGCAAACAATCACGAGTCGTTCCACCAGATTGCGCAACTCACGCACATTTCCCGGCCAGGGGTAGCGCACAAGAACGTCCATGGCGGGCGCGCTTAGCTCGCGCGTTTTTTTTCCATAAGCGGAACTGAATTCATCAAGAAAATACCGCGCCAGGGTGGGAATATCTTCCTGTCTCTCGCGAAGTGGCGGCACGAAGAAGGGAATTACGTTTAACCGATAGAAAAGATCCTGCCGAAATGCGCCGCGAGTGATCTCCTGTTCGAGATTCTTGTTTGTGGCGGCAATTACGCGCGCATCCACTGTGATTGTCTGGCTGGAGCCCACCGGTTCGAACCGTTGTTCTTCCAGGACGCGTAGCACTTTGGATTGCGTTCGCAGACTCATGTCGCCAATTTCATCCAGAAAGAGCGTGCCGCCATCGGCCTTCTGAAATTTTCCAACTTTATCTTCGGAGGCGCCGGTGAAGCTTCCTTTGATGTGTCCGAAGAGTTCGGACTCGATGAGTTCCTCGGGTATGGCCGCGCAGTTTACTTCGACAAAGGGGCCCTTGCTGCGCAGGCTTGCGGCGTGGAGCGCGTGGGCAACGAGCTCTTTGCCGGTCCCGCTTTCGCCGTAGATGAGCACGCGGCCGTTCGTAGGGGCGGTTACGGCAATCTGCTGACGCAGCGCTTTCATCGGCACACTGTTCCCGATGACCTGGTAGCGTTGGCCAAGTTCGCTGCGTAGGACTTGGTTCTCTTCCTGCAGCCGCCGCTGTTGGACGGCGTTGCGCACCAACACAATAATCTTTTCAAGCGAGAGCGGTTTTTCGATGAAATCGAAGGCGCCCAGCTTGGTGGCCTTCACGGCAGTCTCGATCGTGCCGTGGCCGGAAATCATGATGACCGCCGGGGCACGGGGAATGGATTGCAAGCGGCTTAGGGCTTCTAATCCGTCAATTCCGGGTAGCCAGACATCAAGAAGAATGACTTCGAGATCGCCGGAGGCTGCGCGTAGCAGTGCTTCTTCGGCGGAGGCCACTGCTTCCACGTTGTAGCCTTCGTCTTCAAGGATGGAAGAGAGCGATTCGCGAATTCCGGCTTCGTCGTCGACCACCAGCAGGCGGGGCTTCGATGTCATCGAGTGACTTCCGTCCCGCTGTGATCGGCGATACCTGCAGGTATCATTTCCGCCGCGGGAAGTTCCACGAGGAAGCGCGAGCCTGCCGGCTGATTGTCCTCTACATGAATGGTGCCGCCGTGCTCGGCGACGATGCGCGCCGCGATGGCTAAACCGAGGCCGGTGCCGCGATTCTTCGTCGAGAAATGCGGTAGAAAGAGTTTATCTTTGTCCTGCGGAGATATTCCGTGCCCGCTATCCGAAACGCAAATCTCGACGGTTTCAGCATCCGGATGCGCGCATGTGGAGATGAGAATCTCCCGGACCGGCGAGTTTTCCAATGCCTCGGCGGCATTGTCTATGAGATTGACCACAACGCTGCGCAGCAGCCCTCCATCCGCTCGCACCGCCGGAAGGTTTTCGCCCAGAATCGTGCTGAGCGTGATGCCATCGAGTCGCCCGGAGAAAACCTCCACCGCTTCGTGGACAATGGTGTTGGCGTTCGTGGGCGCCAGCTTGGCGCTGGGGAAGCGGACGAATTGCGAGAATTCGTTGACGAGCGCCGCCAGCGTCGAGACTTCCCGTTCGATCAAACGCGAACATTCCTGAACCAGCTTCGTCAGTTCGAGGTCGCGTGGGGCCGCGGATTTGGCGCTATCGCGGCGCTCCAGAAAGCGAGTAAGCCGCTGCGACGAAAGCTGAATCGGCGTAAGCGGGTTCTTGATCTCGTGCGCGATGCGCCGCGCGACTTCCTGCCACGCGGCCGATTTTTGCGCGCGCAGCATTTCGGTGAGATCGTCGAGAACCAGGACGTAGCCGGAGTTGGCGCGCCGCGGCCCCAGCGAACTGGCGGTGACGGCCAAATGCAAGATGCGTCCGGAGACGACCGCCTCAATTTCACGGGAGACCACGCCCATGCGCAGGGAGCGGCGCATCAGAAGTTGCAGGACCCGCGAGCCGTCCGGCCCCAGAAGGTCATCCAGAGTTTGCGCGTTCCGAGCGTCGCCGCCGAACATCCTCGTCACGGCAGTATTGGCGCGGAGAATGGCCCCGTTCGCATCCAGCGAAATGACTCCTGTGGGAATGTTCTCCAGAACCGTTTCCATCAATTGGCGCCGCCGCTCCAGTTCTTGCACGGCCTGCTGGAGATTCCGGGTGAACTGGTCGATTTGCGAACGGTTGTCTCTCAGTTGCGTCGTCATCGTATTGAAAGACCGTACGAGAACGCCTAGCTCGTCCTGAGCTTGCTCGGGAACCTGATAGTCGAAGTTTCCCGCAGAAATCTCGCGCGTGCCTTCGGCGAGCGCTTGAATCGGAATGGTGACCTGCTTCGCGAGAAACAGCGCAACCCACATCACGGAGGAAAGGAGCAGCACGGTGAAAAGCAGAAGGATAAGCAGCATCTGCTTCTTGAGCGCCCTCAAATCTTGTTTCTCCTGAAAATATTCAAGAGTCTGCGCCTGAATGTCCGTAATGCGAGAAAGGAAGTGCGGGCTGGTGCGGTAAGCCGCGACGGTATACCCAACAGGTTGGCCACCCCGCACGATCGGAATCCGCGCCGCGAAATAATCGTTGCCGCCGGCGGTCCAGACTTCGATGCCGCTGGGCATAGTGCGCACCGATTTCCCCAGGACTCCGGCCTGGGTGCAAATCGTCCCACTCCGGTCTTCCGGCTGGTCATCACATACGACGCCGCCTTGGATCGAGTTGCCATCTTTATCAAGAATCCACACGGCATCCGCGCCCCTTGCGAAAGCGTGTTGCAACTGGTCGCCCAGCGGTTGCGAAGCTTCCCCTTGAACTTCTGTCGCGAGGCGGCGGAGTCGCGGTAGTTGCGTCCTGCCAAAATCAGTTATCAACTCCTGTGTCTTCTCGGAGGCGATCTCCAGCGGACGGGGGAACCAGCGCATCAGGGTTCGGTTGATCAGCGAATAGCTGACGATAAACATAAAAATGATGGGCAGCAAGGAAATGGCCATTGCGCCTACGACCATTTTCGTTTTAAAACGTGCGCCCAGTTGCTCGCGGCTCGTCTCCGCCCACAAACGCAAAACGGTCCGGCCGAGAATCAGCCCAAACACCAGCAGCGCCGCCGTAATAAAACTCGAAACGGCATAGAGCGGCATCAGCGCGCGCCAGCTTTTTGGTTCGAAGGGAACGTCCAGCGACCCAAACGTAAAAACAGCCGCGAGCAGCAAAGTGAGCAGGCTCCCGCCGATCACCAGGCTCCAGCGCTGTTTGGAATCGAGACGACTCATTCCGCGGCCACCTTCATGTCGACAAAAAATCGCCTGTAAAACGTCCGGCGAAACTCTCGGGCATCACTCCCCCATGTTTTACGCCATCTAAGAGCATTCTAATCCCTAAGCGGACCAGCTGCGGACTTCCGAGAAAAGATCGCAAAACTCCAGCGGAGTTGTACAAGCACATCCCCGCGATGCCGCGTTTGCCGCGCAATCCGCTGCAAATCCCCCTCTCTCGCACGATAGCCACCGCGCACTGGCAAGTCAAGAACTGCACCTGTACCTCGTTCGAAAAACCTGCCCGTGCGTACAGGTATTAGCCATTTCAGAACTATTCTCTAATTTCCGCACACCTTCGCACTCGCCGTTTGCTATGTTGACTCTGGGTGCAAACCGGCAGGGAGTGCTGCGGATGTCCGTCCGTTTGGGCGAGATACTTATTAAAGAAAGCCTGATCACTCAGGACCAGCTCCAGAAGGCGCTCGAATTTCAGCGCGCCAATGGTGGCAAGCTGGGAAGCTGCCTGACCAAGATGGGCTTCATCACCGATGATGACATCACCGGTGTGCTCTCTCGCCAGTACGGCGTTCCTTCCATCAATCTCAAGTATTACGAAATCGATCCCAACGTTATAAAGCTCATCCCGCAAGACACCGCTCTTCGTTATCAGGTCATACCGCTTTCGCGCGTCGGCTCCGTCCTCACCATTGCGATGACCGACCCCACCAACGTCTTCGCGATGGACGACATCAAGTTCATGACCGGCTTTAACGTCGAACCGGTCGTCGCCTCCGAATCCGCCATCGGCGAAGCTATCTCGCGTTTCTACGGCGGCAACGAACAGAACACAGAAGAACTCAGCAAAATGATGAAGGACCTGGTCGACGAAGACCAGGAGCTCGAATTGGCCGCCGAAGAAGCCGAGCTCGATACCGCCACTCTCGAAAAGGCCGCCGAAGAAGCGCCCATCATCAAGCTCGTCAACCTCATCTTGACCGACTCCGTCAAGCGAGGCGCCAGTGATATTCACATCGAGCCTTACGAGCTCGAGATGCGCGTCCGCTTCCGCGTTGACGGGCAACTCCAAACCGTCATGACGCCGCCTCTCCGCCTCAAGGACGCCATCACCAGCCGCCTCAAAATCATGGCCAAGCTGGACATCGCCGAAAAGCGCCTCCCGCAAGACGGCCGCATCATGATCAAGTACAAGGCCGACGGCAAAAAGAAGGAACTCGACTTCCGCGTCTCCACCGTCCCTACTCTCTACGGCGAAAAAATCGTTCTCCGGCTCCTCGACAAAGAAAACCTTCGCTTGGACATGACCAAGCTGGGTTTCGAGATAGAGTCCCTCAAGAAATTCGAACGCAACATTTTGAAGCCCTACGGCATGGTTTTGGTCACTGGCCCGACCGGCTCGGGCAAAACCAACACTCTTTATTCTTCGGTCGCTCGCCTGAACACTGTCGATACAAACATCATGACCGCCGAAGACCCGGTCGAGTTCCAGTTGGCGGGCATCAACCAGGTTCAGATGAAGGAGCAGATCGGCCTCAACTTCGCAGCCGCCCTCCGCGCTTTCCTTCGCCAGGACCCCAACATCATTCTGGTCGGCGAAATCCGCGACTTTGAAACAGCCGAAATCGCCGTCAAAGCCGCGCTCACGGGACACTTGGTGCTCTCCACGCTTCACACCAACGACGCTCCGTCCACCATCAGCCGCTTGATGAACATGGGTATCGAGCCTTTCCTGGTCGCCACTTCTGTAAACCTCATCTGCGCACAGCGCCTTGTTCGCCGCGTCTGTTCGAATTGCAAGGAAGAGCTGGAGCTCCCCGAGCAGGCGCTCATCGACGCTGGCTATTCCCCCGATGAGGTTAAGACGACAAAAATTTACCATGGCAAGGGCTGCAATACCTGCAACAAGGGCGGCTACAAAGGCCGTACCGGTTTGTATGAAGTGATGGAAGTGAATGACGAGCTCCGCGAATTGATACTCGTCGGTGCCTCCGCTCTGGAGCTGAAGAAGAAAGCTATCGAGCAAGGCATGATCACTCTTCGTCGCAGCGGTTTGGTGAAATGCGCCCTGGGGCAGACTACCCTCGAAGAAGTTTTGCGCGAAACGGTTTTATAGGAAAAAGGTGAACAGATGGCCGGGATTACCCTGAGCGAGTTGCTCAAAAAAATGATCGAGATGGGAGGCAGCGACCTCCACATCACCACAAACAGCGCACCACGCGTTCGCGTTCACGGACACCTGCGGGCGCTCGACATGCCGCCTCTGACGGCCGCCGATACCAAGTCTTTGGCCTACAGCGTTCTTACCGATGCGCAAAAGCACCGTTTCGAAGAGAACCTGGAATTGGACTTTTCCTTCGGCCTTAAGAATCTGGCCCGCTTCCGCGGCAACGTATTCAATCAACGCGGCGCCGTGGCTGCCGTTTTCCGTACCATTCCCTGGGAAATTAAGAACTTCGACGCCTTGGGTTTGCCCACGGTCGTCCGCGGCCTTTGCGATAAACCGCGCGGCCTTGTCCTCGTCACCGGCCCGACCGGTTCCGGCAAATCCACCACGCTCGCCGCGATGCTCGACAAAATCAATGCCGAGCGCGAAGAGCACATGATCACCATCGAGGACCCCATCGAGTTCCTCCACAACCACAAGAAGTGCCTGGTCAACCAGCGCGAAGTTCACGCCGACACGCACTCCTTTGCCAACTCTCTCCGCGCCGCTCTTCGTGAAGATCCCGACGTTGTCCTCATCGGAGAAATGCGCGACCTCGAAACCATCGAATCGGCTCTGCGTATCGCCGAAACCGGCCACTTGACCTTTGCCACGCTTCACACCAATTCCGCGGCTTCCACCATCAATCGTATTATCGACGTCTTCCCGTCCCACCAGCAGCCGCAGATTCGCGCGCAGCTTTCCATGGTGATGGAAGGCATCCTTTGCCAGGCCCTCCTTCCGCGCGCCGATAACCGCGGCCGCGTCATGATCATGGAAGTTTTGATCCCGACTCCTGCCATCCGCAACCTGGTCCGTGAAGACAAGATTCACCAGATATATTCCGCGATGCAGACCGGTACCGGACAAACGGGAATGCAGACCTTCAACCAAGGTCTCGCGAACGCCTATTTTAGCAAGCTCATTACTCTGGACTTGGCTCTTTCTCGCTCTTCGAATGCGGACGAATTGCAGGACATGATCAACCGGGGTGTCTCTTCGCCCGGGGGTAGTGGACCCAATAGTTCGAAGACCCCGGTAGGGAAGCGGTAAAGATTTTTAAGAGCTGCAAGGCTCTTGATTTTTGAAATAGTAGGATTGAGGAGGAAAGAATATGCCGGTCTTTACTTATCGTGGAACGAATCGTTCCGGCGGAAGTGTCAGTGGTGAAGTCACCGCTACAAGCAAGGCGGAGCTACAGAACCTGCTTCGACGCCAGCAGATCACGCCTACGAAGATGTCCGAAAAAGGCAAGGAATTCAACATGCCGACCTTCGGCGGTAGCGTCAGCGCCAAGGAGCTGGCGATCTTCACTCGACAGTTCTCGGTCATGATTGATGCCGGCTTGCCGCTCGTCCAGTGCTTGGAGATTCTCGCGAGCCAGCAAGAAAACAAGATGTTTCAAAAAATCCTGACCGGAACTCGCGGTTCGGTGGAGGGCGGCGCCACGCTCTCTGCCGCGATGCGCCAATACCCCAAGGTCTTCGACTCCCTCTACGTCAACATGGTGGAGGCCGGCGAGACGGGCGGTATTCTTGACACCATTTTGCAGCGCCTCTCTTCCTACATTGAAAAGAACGTCAAGTTGCAGCGCGCCGTCAAGTCCGCCATGGTCTACCCTGTCGGCGTCTTGACCGTGGCCGGCGGCGTCATCGTCTTGCTCTTGTGGAAGGTCGTCCCGATTTTCGCCACCTTGTTCGCTGGCCTCGGCGTCGATTTGCCTCTGCCTACCAAAATCGTCATCGGCATGAGCAACATGATCGGAAGCATCTTCGGTCTTCTCGCTTTGATCGCCTTCGGCGCCGGTCTCTTCGGACTTAAGGTCTGGTACGGCACGCCCCAGGGCCGCTTCGTTCTGGATTCCGTTATTCTGAAGTTGCCGGTCCTTGGCATCCTCATGCGCAAAATCGCGGTCGCGCGCTTCACCCGCACCCTGGGCACGCTGATCGCCAGCGGCGTACCTATCCTTGAGGGTCTCGACATTACTGCCAGAACCGCAGGAAATGCGGTTGTCGAAAGAGCCTTGCAACAAGTCCGCAAGTCCCTCGAGGAAGGTAAATCGCTCACCGAACCTCTCAAGGACTCCGAAGTCTTCCCGGGCATGGTCACGCAGATGATCAGCGTCGGCGAACAGACCGGCGCCATGGACGCCATGTTGCAGAAGATCGCCGACTTCTACGAAGAAGAAGTCGACGCTGCCGTGAAGGACCTCTTGACCGCTTTGGAACCCGTCATGATCGTGTTCCTCGGCGTGGTCGTCGGTGGCGTGGTCATTTCCATGTATTTGCCGCTCTTCTCCCTGATCGGCAAGTTGAGCCAGATGCACTAATCGCAGCCTCGCGCTGCCAGCATTATCCAATTGGCGGAGGGCAGGGAAGGAACTCCCAGCCCTTCGCCATTTCTGTCTAAACTAGAGAATGCCCGGGAGAATACGGGGTCAGGAACGCGGGCCGTCGATGGATCAAAGCACGACAACTAGGGAGTGGTTAGGCTGGCTGACCCGTGTCCGCTTGCTTACGATTCTCCTGATCCTGGTCGTCGACCTTTTCTGGCCGCAAT
>Ga0210402_10004706_pt1 | contig 12362 bp, 10 predicted proteins | sample IncBWC7MmetaG_FD_161055 | JGI IMG/M metagenome (GOLD analysis project Ga0210402, IMG submission 161055) | Forest soil microbial communities from Barre Woods Harvard Forest LTER site, Petersham, Massachusetts, United States - Inc-BW-C-7-M | ecosystem: Environmental > Terrestrial > Soil >...
GAGGAAGACCTCGCCGTCCGCCTGCGAGAGCTCGGCTCGGGGAGCCGGCGAGACGAGAGCGTCCAGGCCGCTCTCGCCCTCGTAGCGCCAGACCGGGCTCGACGCCAGGTCCGCCGCCGTCAGGTCCACGAGGCGCTTCACGGCGTGAAGGCTAGCGCAGAAACGCCGCGGGGCAGAAGGGGATTCTGAGGTCCGGGGGGCCGGTTGGGTGGCCGGGTCAGTCGGCCCGCAGGGCCGCCATCGGATCCAGGCGCGCGGCGCGGCGGGCCGGCAGGTAGCTCGCGGCGAGGCCGATCGCAAGCAGCAGCGCCGCGACGACGCCGTAGGTCAGGGGGTCGGAGGGCCCGACCCCGTAGAGGACGCCCGACATCAGCCGTCTCGCGAGGAAGGCGGCCGCGAGCCCCGCGGCGGCTCCGGCGAGGGCCATCGCCATTCCCTGGCCGACGACCAGGCGAACGACGTCGCGCGGATGCGCGCCGAGCGCCATGCGCAGACCGATCTCGCGCGCCCGCCGCGACACCACGTAGCTCATGACGCCGTAGATCCCGACCGCGGCGAGCAGGGCGGCGACCCCGGCGAACACGGCGAGCAGCAGGGTCTGGAACCGGGCGCGGGCGTTGGCCTGCGCGACGACGTCCGGCATGGTCAGGACCTGAGAGATGGGAAGGGTGCGGTCGATCCGCCAGACGGCCGCGCGCAGCGCGGGCACGAGAGCGGCCGGGTCGCCGTCCGTGCGGACGACGTAGGTGACGTAAGCGGCCTGAGGCCCCGACGAGTCGGTGAGCTGCTCGCGCTGCAGCAGCGCGAGATAGATCTCGTCGTCGGGCGGCGCGCTCCAGTCGTTCTGCACCGCGTTCTTGACGACGCCGATGACGGTCAGCCAAACGGGCGCATCGTCGGGACCGTCGACGGCGATCCGCTTGCCGAGGGCATCCTCGCCCGGCCAGATGCGCCGCGCGAGAAAGTCGTTGACGAGGACGACTCCGGGCGCGCCGGCCGTGTCGGTGGCGGCGACGTCGCGCCCGCGCAGGATCGGCAGGCGCATCGTCGCGAAGTATCCGGGCAGAACGGCCCGGTATGCCGCGACGGGCGACTGCCCGGGCGCGGGTCTCGGCCGCCCCTCGACCGTATAGGGGAATCCCCAGATGTCTCCCGCGATCGGCACGTGGTTGATGGCGCCGGCGGCTTTCACGCCCGGAATCGCGGCGAAGCGCTCCAGGATCTCGGGGTAGAGGACCTTGCGGCGGCCCGGCTCCGCCTGGCGCGTTCCCGCGACGGAGACTTCCATCGAGACGACGCCGCGCGGGTCGAAGCCCGGGTCGATCCGGCGCAGCGCGACGAAGCTCCGGACCATCAAGCCCGCGCCGACGAGCAACACGAGCGCGATCGCGAACTCCGCGGCGACGAAGACGCGCCGCAGACGGCCGCCCTCGCGCGAGGCGCCGGAGCTGCCGCCGTCCTTCAAGGCCTCGTGCAGTCCCACGGAGGAGGCCTGCAGCGCGGGAGCGAGGCCGAAGGCGACGCCGGTCGCGAGCGCGACGGCGAACGTGGCCAGCAGGATCCGAGCGTCGAGCCGGACGTCGGAGAGGCGCGGGATGGAGGCCGGGGCGAAGGCGAGCAGCAGCTCGAGCGCCCAGGCCCCCAGCGCCACGCCGGCGGCGCCTCCGGCGGCCGCCAGCACGAGCGATTCCGTCAGGATCTGCCGCACCATGCGGCCGCGGCTCGCGCCGATGGCGGCCCGCAGCGCGATCTCCCGCCTCCGTGCGGAAGAGCGGGCGAGCAGCATGTTCGCGACGTTGGCGCAGGCGATGAGCAGCACGAGGCCGACGGCGCCGAGAAGGACGAGGAGGGCGGGCCGGACGTCGCCGACGACCATCTCCTGGAGACCCGTGACCCGCACGTCGCGATTGGTCCCCGGGTACTCCCGCTCGAGCGCCGCGGTGACGGCGGCGATTTCCTGCCGCGCCGCCTCGAGCGAGACGCCGTCTTTCAGGCGGCCGAAGACGCGCAGGCTCGAGCCTTCGCGGTTCGAAGCGCGAGCCCGCAGGTCGAGCGGCGCCCACACCTCGGCGTCGGTGTGCCAGAACGGGGCGAACTGGAATCCGGGCGGCATCACGCCGAGAACGGCGTAGGACTCGCCGTTCAGGGTGACCGCCTTGCCGACGACGTCGGGGTCCGCGGCGAAGCGGCGCTTCCAGAGCCCGTCCGTGATGAGGATGACGTGATCGCGGCCGGCGGCATCGTCCGCGGGCAGGAACGCTCGGCCCAGGCGCGGGCGGGCGCCGAGCATCGGAAGGATGTCCGCCGTCATGCGCATGGCCGGCAGCTTCTCCGGCACGTCGCCGCTCGTCAGGTTGGCCGACCAGTTCTCGGCCGCCCCCATGCTCGCAAACGAGCGGCTGCGGGCCTTCCAGTCGAGGTAGTTGCCGGGAGCCACGGGATTGCGGCCGCGGTGCAGCAGGACGACGAGGCGGTCCGGGCTGGCGTAGTCGAGCGGCCGCAGCAGGATCGCATTGACGACCGAGAGGATCGCCGTGTTCGCGCCGACCCCGAGGGCGAGCGTCAGGACGGCCACGGCCGTGAAGCCCGGCGACCGCTTGAGCAGGCGCAGGCCGTAGCGCACGTCCTGGCCGAAGCGCTCGAGCGATCCCCAGCCCCACTGCGCGCGCGTCGTCTCCTTGACCAGGGCCTCGTTGCCGAGCTCGCGCCGGGCCGCGATTTGCGCGTCGCGTTCGGTCTCGCCCCGCGCCACGCGGTCGGCGATGGCCATGGCCAGGTGGGCGGCGATCTCGTCGTCGAGCTCCCGCTCGCGGCGCCGCCGGCCGAAGAAGGCGAGAAACGGCTTCATGCTTCGTCCGTGACCGGCGCCCTGGGGGCATCGAGGACACCCGACATCGCTTGCATGAGACGTTCCCAGCGGGTGCGCTCCTGCGTCAGCTTTCGACGCCCCTGCGGCGTCAGCCGGTAGATCTTCACGCGCTGGTTGTTCTCGGAGGTCTTCCACTCGGCCCCGACGGCCCCTTCCCGTTCCAGCCGGTGCAGCGCCGGGTACAGGGACCCCGTGTCGACCTGGAGGGCCTCGTTCGAGCCGGCCCGGATCGCCCCGGCGATGCCGTAACCGTGCCGGGGACCCCAGGTCAGCGTCTGCAGGACGAGCAGGTCCAGTGTGCCCTGGAGCAGCTCGATCGGGTTCTGGTACGGCGTTCGGTCAACCATGTAGACAGTCTACATCCTTAGACGCGGCGGGGGAACGGGGGTTTCGCTCGGGGTTGGCGGAAATCGCGAAGGGCTTCGGGTGGATATGATGCGCCGATCAACGAAGGAGCCACGCCATGAAGAGTGCCCGCGAGTTCTTCGCCGAGAGTTTCAAGGCCGAAAAGCCGAAGTTCGTCCGCGTTCTGCAGGCGGTGCCGGGAGACAAGGCGGGCTACCGCCCGCACGAGAAGTGCAGCGCCGCCGGCGACATCGTGTGGCTGGTCGCCAGCGAATGGGCCGATGCCTGCGAGATCATCGACAAGGGGAAGGTCGACTTCGTCCTGAAGCCCGCGCCCGCCCGGGTCCAGGACTCCGTCGCCGCCTTCGAGAAGAACGCCGGCGAGATCGAAAAACGGCTCGGCAGGCTCGACGATGCCGCCTGGGACCGCAACGCCCAGTTCCTGGTGGACGGCAAGGTGGCGTGGGAAGCGCCCATGGGCGACATGCTGTTCGGGTTCCTCTTCGACGCGATCCACCACCGCGGCCAGCTCTCGAGCTACCTGCGGCCGATGGGCGCCAAGGTGCCGTCCATCTACGGACCGTCGGCGGACGACGCGGGCTAGGTCGCCTTCCGCTCGTACTTCCAGTTGCGCGACTTGCCCTCGCCGATCCAGCCGACGGCGATCGCGAGGCGCTTGTCGCGCGTCGCGTCGGTCTTCGCCTCGAGGATCCACTCGGAGTAGTCGCGCCGCTGGCTCGGGCTCATGGCCGCAAAGCGCGCCGCCGCGCCGGCTTTTTTTCGCAGCGCCGCCGTGAGGGCCGCCGGCACGGGCAGCGGCTTCTTCGCCTTGCGGACCGGGCCGAGACGGATGCCCTCGTCCGCGAGCCGCTTCGCCTGCCGGACGTAGCCGACGATGACGGAGTCAGCCGGCAGGTCCGACAGGGTCCGGATGCAGCCGAACTGGCCCATCGCCTCCGTGTTGCGCTCCAGGTTCATCGCCCGGTTCCAGAAGCCGAAGGTGCAGTGCGCCTTGAAGGCGGCCATGCCGCAGAAGATGCCCTGGTAGTCGAAGTGCGGCATGCCCCACTTGATCCCCTCGACGACCTCCGGACAGCCGCGGTGGACGAGGCGGCGCAGGTGCTTCAGGATCGGCTTCGCGAACGGCGCGGATCTCGCGATGTAGGCGTCGACGCGCGGGTCTTTCTTTCCCATGTTCAGTGCTCCTTCGGAATCCGGATCGTCCAGCTCGTCTGGGATCCGTCGTTGTCGAACTGTCCAAGCGGCCGCAGGGTGCCGGGCGTGATCGCGCCGATCGTCATCCTCGGCATTCCGTTCAGCAGGATGTCTCCGCCGGAATCGGTGGCGATCGGCTGCCCGCATCCCTCGGCAAAATTCTGCCAGGCTCCGAGGGGAAGGACGACTCCGTGCACCGTCCATAGGAGCGTCCAGCCCTGGGCAGGCGCCCCGGCGCCGTCCTCGACGTGGACGAGCAGCAAGGGAGTCTCGGGTGCGAGCTCGACGTTCGCCTCGATCTCGCCGGGCGTGTCGGGGCGAGGCCAGACGTCCACGCCTCGGACCTCGATGGCGAAGCCGCACTCGAGGATTTCCATGACGTGCAGGCCCGTCGCCGCGGATCGAAACTCGAATTCGCCGGTGGCGGACGTCATGCTGGCCTGGGCGAACATCATCCCGCGCGGGTCGGGATCGAGATTGACGCGAACACCGCTCAGGGCTGTTCCGAGCGGGTCCGTCACGACGCCGTGGAGCCGAAGCCCCTTCTCGAGCCGGATCTCGACGTCCTTGCCAGCGGGGGTCGGCTCGACTTCGTGGAGCCGGGACGGCGCATAGCCCTTGTGATGGGTCTGCAGGTCGATTCTCCGGGCGGCCAGGTTTCGCAACTCGAAACGGCCGTCGCTGTCGCTTTGAGTTTCCGTCTCGAAGCGCGCGGCTTTCGCCTCGCCCTGTTTCTCGACGGACGGAGTCGCGAGGATCCGGACGTCGGCGATCGGCACGCTGGTGTCCGCATCGCGGACGGTGCCGCGAATCGTGGCCGCGGGAAGCAGGACGTCGTGATCCACTTCGAGGGCGTCGCGATCGATCGCGATGAATTCGGAAAACGGCGTCGGGTCGCCGGACGGCAGCGTCTTCAACGTCAGGTGTCCCGGGGCGGCCCATACTCTGAGTGCGTATTCGCCGAAGTCGTCGGAGACCGAGGAGACCGCCGGGCGAGCGTCGTGGAGCGGTGAGCTGACGGTGGCGCCCGCAACGGTGTCGTCCCCGCGCCTGACGGTGCCGTGGATCTTCACCGGGGCGAGCACGATGCGATCCTCCGTGGTCTCACCAGGCTCGACCGTGATGAATTCGAGGTGATCGAGGCCGCTCGCCGCGACTTCGGACTCGATCGCGACCTGTCCCGGCTCGATGCGCTCGAACTCGACGACGGTTTCGGGTTTCGGGTGGACGGTCTTCGAGCCGAGCTCCACATCCAGGCTGCCGCTGACGGTGGAGGTCCCCCTGAGGCGCACCGTGACGTCGCCGCCGGGCAGCTCGACTGGAAACACGAGTGTGACGCGGACGGTTCCGGGGTCGGGAATGACGAAGTCGCCGAGGTCCACGACGGCGCCAGGCCTGGGCGCACCGACGGCTTGCCGCCGCCTACCGCCTCCGGGCACCTCGACCTGCAGCTCCCAGGTCCCGACCGGGAGACTCGGGAAATCCAGAGCGGCGCGATTCACGGCAATCGGCCGCGTGGCGAAGAAGCGGGTCTCCTCGTCTTTGGGCGCGGGACCCGGGCGAGTCAACCGGGCGATCCACCGCGCGGGAGGCTTTCCGCTTCGCGCGCTCAGGATCCGCGCCTTGAGACTGGCGGCGCGTGTGAGGGTTGACGCGGCCGTGGTCACTGCTGGAGCGTGCGCGCTCACCGCCGAGACGAAGGCCGGCGCGAAACCCGGGACGAGGATCGCGACGTCCCAGTCTCCGGGAGCGAGCGCGAATCGCACCTTGGCGTTGTCCCCCCCCATTTCGACGGGCGCTTCGAACGTGGAGGCCTGCTCCCAGCCAGCTGCCGCATGTTCCCGGACCATGATCTGAGAGCCAGGGGGTTGTCCGACGCCGGAGAGCGGCCATGTGACGAGAGTGTCGTTGTCCGGGAGGTAGAGGGCGGCACCCCCCTCGGCTGCGCGAAAGAAGCGCAACCCCGGAGCCGACAATTCCGTCGTCGCGGGAACGCTGGCCCGTCCCTGCGAATCGAGCGCGACGGCCTGCCCGGACAAATGCAGTACGGCGGCGGCCGGGGCACCCGGAGCCGGCGCGAGCTGGATCGCGGGCGCCGGGCCGGCCAGGGCGCGGGCGAGCACGAGAAGGGCAGGCAACATCGTCGTCTCTTTCGGAGAAAGCGTCGACTCTCGACCGGAGTCTAACAACTCGTCGTCGCCGGGACTGGCGGCACGAGCTGTCGTACGGGACCCTGCTAGGCTTGCCGCGTGACTCGCCTGCCGAAAGTCGTAAATCCCGAGGGGCGGTGGCCGGTTCTCGTCGCTCTCGTCGGGGTCGGCGGGATCACTCTCTCGCTGCCGCACTCGCTCGTGCTGGGACCGCGCTGGCTCCTCCTCGCCATCGTGGCGGTGCTTTCGGTTCCGGCGACGCTCGCCCACCGTGCGGGAAACCACGCGATCGACGCGACCCTCGGGTACGTCATCAGCGGCGTCGTGACGAGCGCCCTGGCGGGCTCGCTCGCCCTCCTGATCATGCGGCTGCCGTCGAAGGCCGAGTCGCCGACGTCCTTGCTGCGCGCGGCGACGTTGCTCTGGGTGACGAACATCCTCGTCTTCGCGATCTGGTACTGGCGGCTCGACGCCGGCGGCCCGCACCGGCGCGCCCAGCGGCTGAAGCACACGGCCGGCGCGTTCTTCTTTCCGCAGATGATGGACGGCGCCCCGATCGAGAACCCCGAGGCCTGGTCGCCCCGCTTCGTGGACTACCTCTTTCTCGCCTTCAACACGAGCACCGCGTTCTCGCCCACGGACACGGCCATTCTGTCGCGCTGGGCGAAGGTGCTCTGCATGTTCCAGGCGCTGATCTCGCTCTCGATCGTGGCGATCCTCGCCTCGCGCGCGGTCGGGATGCTCTAGACGTCGCGAGCGCTTCGCTTCGCGGTCTGCGCCTTCGGCGCACCGGCGTCCGGCTCGCCCACAGGGGCTCGACCGGACGCCTGACCGCTTCGCTGCGCGCTCACTCCCGCGGCGCGCGCCTCCTCCCTCCCTCCGGTCGGGAGACTTCGCGCGCCGCGAACCCTGAGCCGCTGCTCGGCGTGTTTGCTGCCGCAAGGCGGGAGCTTCAGCGCGGGAAGAAGATCAGCAGCGTCAGGACGCCGCCGATGGCCAACGAGATCCAGGGGTCGGTGACGAAGTAGCCGTAGGCCATGAGCGCGATGCCGAGGAACAGCGGCCGGGGCTCGGAGTTCTTCCGGCCGTAGCGAAAGGCGAAGTAGCCGACGAATCCGAAGACGATCGCGATGACGATCGTCGCGATCGAGAAACTCCCGAGCAGTCCCCCGAGGTCCAGGCCTTCCACGCCGACAGAATACGCTCCTCCGGGCGCGCGGCTCTTCGCGTCAGGGCTTGCGCGGCGCCGCGAGTCCCCGGTCTTCGAGCAGCGGTTCGACGATCGGATCGCGGCCGCGGAAAGCCCGGTACATCGCGGCGAGGGGTTCCGAGCCGCCGCGCGAGAGGACCATCTCGCGAAAGCGCTGGCCGTTGGCGCGCGTCAGACCGCCGTTCTCCTTGAACCAGGCGAAGGCGTCGTCGTCGATGACCTCCGCCCATAGGTAGGCGTAGTAACCCGCGGCGTAGCCGCCGCCCCAGATGTGCGAGAAGTAGGTCGTGTGGTACCGCGGGGGCACCTGGACGAGGTCCACGTGGAACCTCTCGAGCGCCGCCTTCTCGAAGGCCCCGACGTCCTGCTTCGGGGCGTCGGCCGGCAGCGTGTGCCACGCCATGTCGACGAGGGCCGCAGCGAGGTACTCGGTCGTGAGGTAGCCCTGGTTGAACGTCTTCGCCTTCTTGATCTTCGCGACGAGGGCGTCGGGCATCGGCGCTCCCGTTGCGTTGTGCTTCGCGTAGTTGGCGAAGACGACCGGGTCGAGCGCCCAGTGCTCGTTGAACTGCGACGGAAACTCGACGAAGTCTCTGGGCGTGGAGGCGAGCGTCGGGTATCGGACGTTCTGGAACATGCCGTGGAGAGCGTGGCCGAACTCGTGGAAGAGCACGGTCGCGTTGGTGAAGGAAATGAGGGCCTTCTCGCCGGGGGCCGGCTTGGTGAAATTGAGGTTGTTGACGATCACGGGCTTCGTGCCGAGCAAGCCGCTCTGGTCCACGAAGCTCTCGCACCACGCGCCGCCGCTCTTGGAGGACCGCTGGTAGTAGTCGCCGTAGTAGAGCGCGAGCGACTTGCCGTCGGCGTCGAACACCTCCCACACGCGCACGTCCGGGTGATAGACGGGCAGGTCGGGCCGCGGCTTGAAGGTGATGCCGTAGAGCTTGTTGGCCGCGAAGAAGACGCCGTCGTTCAGGACCCGCTCCAGATCGAGGTAGGGGCGGACCTCCGACTCGTCGAGGTCGTATTCGGCCTTGCGGACCTTCTCCGAATAGAGCTCCCAGTCGGCCGCGCTCAGCGCGAAGCCGCCTTTCTCGGTGTCGATCTGTTTCTGCAAGCGCGCCGCCTCGCCGCGCGCCTTGGCGGTCGCGGCGGGGACGAGATCGGTCATGAGTTTTTCGGCGCTCTCCGGAGTCTTGGCCATCTGGTCGTCGAGGACGTACGCGGCGTAGGTCGGGAATCCGAGGAGTTTCGCCTTTTTCGCGCGCAGCTCGGCCAGGCGCGCCACGATCGCCGTCGTGTCGTTCTCGCCGCCGTGTTTGCCGCGCCGGACCGAGGCGTCGAAGAGCCGCTGCCGCAGCGCGCGGTCCGTCAGCGAGCCGAGCGCCGGCTGCTGGGTCGTGTTCTGGAGCGCGAGGACCCACTTGCCGTCGAGCTTGCGCTCCGTCGCGGCCTGTGCGGCGGCGGCCAGGTCGCCCGCCGAAAGGCCGGCCAGCTGCTTGCGGTCCTCGACGACCACCGCTGCGGCGTTGGTGTCGGCCAGGACCTTGTCCTCGAAGTCGGTCGTGAGCTTCGCCTCTTCCTGGTTCAAGGCGGTCAGGACGGCCTTGTCGGCCTCGGGCAATTCCGCACCGGCGCGCACGAAGCCGAGGCGGTCACGCTCGACGAGGTACTTGCCCTGCGCGTCGAGTCCGAGCGCATCGCGCCGGTCGTACAGCGCCTTCACGCGGGCGTAGAGCTTCGGGTTCAGGGAGATCGAGTCCTGGTGCGCCGCGAGCCTGGGCGCCACTTCGGCCTTGATCTTCTGGATCGCGTCGTTGGTGTTCGACTGGTCCATGTTGAAGAACACCTTGGCGACGCGCGTCAACAGCTCGCCCGACTTCTCCATCGCCACGATCGTGTTCTCGAACGTCGGCGGCGCGGGGTCGTCGGCGATCGCCGTCATCTCGGCCGCCTGGACCTTCATCCCCTCCTCGAACGCCGGCAGGTAGTCGGTGTCCTTGATCCGGTCGAACTGCGGAGCCTGGTCGAAGAGCGGGCTGGGGGCGGCGAAGGGGTTTGCGGCCGGAAGCTGCGCCCGCGCGGCCGGCGTCGGGAGGACGAGCGCGGCCAGGATCGCGGCGAGGGCGAGGAAACGGGGCTTCGTCATGGTGCCTCTCTTCGAATGTCGGGTTTCGGCGCGGATGGTCCCTCCTGACGGAGTGGACGGGGTTATATACGATGGAACGCGCCCCGGGATTTCCCACCGGGCCCCCGAAATTCGAAGGAGCCAGAATGCGCCGAGCTTCGCTCAAGATTCTCCCGATTCTTGCGGTCCTCGCGGGACTCGCCGCCCCGGCGGCGGCCGACGGCGGCGCGACCCTCGACCCGGCCCTGCGTGCCGCCATCGACGGGGCCGCCCGCGACGCCCTGTCCGCGACCGGGGCGCCGAGCGCGGCGGTGGCGGTCGTCAAGGACGGCAGGATCGCCTACGTCCAGGCCTACGGGTCCGCCCGGCTCTCGCCGGCCGTGCCTGCCGATCCGAAGATGCGTTACAGCATCGGCTCGGTCAGCAAGCAGTTCACCGCGACGGCCATCCTGATGCTCGCCGAGGAGGGCAAGCTCTCGCTCGACGATCCGGTCTCGCGATTCGTGCCCGGCCTGACGCGCGGCGACGAGGTCACGATCCGGCAGCTGCTGTCTCACACCTCGGGGTACCAGGACTACTGGCCACAGGACTACGTCCCGCCCTTCATGCTCCAGCCGACGACCGCGCAGGCGATCCTCGACCACTGGGCGAAGCAGCCGCTCGACTTCGAGCCCGGCACCCAGTACCAGTACTCGAACACCGGATACGTGATCGCCGGAGTGATCGTCGAGAGGGCGAGCGGAATGCCGCTGCTGCCGTTTCTCTCGGCACGCATCTTTCAGCCGCTCGCGATGGGCAGCGTCGCGAACATCGACCAGGAGCGCCTCGGCGACACGGACCCGACGGGCTACATTCGCTACGCCCTCGGTCCGCTGCGTCCCGCCCCGAAGGAAGGCAAGGGCTGGCTCTTCGCGGCCGGGGAGCTCGCGATGACCGCCGAGGACCTCGCGCGCTGGAACGTCGGAATGCTCCAGCAGAAGCTCCTGAAGCCGGCGTCCTACCGCCAGATGCAGACCGAGGTCCTCTTGAAGAACGGTCTCGGGATCTCCTATGGCCTCGGCATCGACGTGGTGAAGACGGGAGGCCGCCGCACCCTCGAGCACGGCGGCGAGGTCTCGGGCTTCACCGCGGAGAACGTCGTCTTTCCGGACGACAACGCCGCGATCACGGTGCTCGTCAATCAGGATGCGATCGGCACGGGTGGCGTCATCGCGCACAAGATCGCCGATCTTCTGTTTGCCGGGGACGGCGCCTCTGCGGCCGCCGCCCGCGCGCGCCGGATCTTCGAGGGCCTGCAGCACGGCAGTCTCGACCGGACTCTCTTCACGTCCAACGCCAACAGCTACTTCAGCGACCAGGTGGTCCAGGACTTCGCGTCGGGTCTGGCCCCGCTCGGTGCGCCGAAGGAGGTCACGGCGCGCCGCGGCAGCGAACGCGGCGGCATGACCTTCCGTCTCTTCGACGTGAGGTTCGCGGGCCGGACGCTCTCGATCTGGGAACGCGACATGCCCGACGGGAAGATCGAGCAGTTCCAGGTGATGCCGGCGGAGTGACGCGGAGTTTCGCGCGGAAGGGGAAAAAGTGCGGCCCGGGCTCTCGCGTTCCCGGGCCGCGGAGGGATGGTCCTACTGCGTCGGCGTCTGGTTGGTCGGGCCCATGTGATGCGGGGTGTGGGCGGTCGCGCAGGCGTTGAACTTTTCCTGCTCGTCGGAGGAAAGCTGCGCGAGAACCTGGTCGCGGATCGTCTGGGAGTCGGCCTTCAGCTTGGCGCGCGCCGCGTCGGCGATCAAAACGTCCGATCCGAGGACGGATTTCTCGGCGCCGGCGGCGAGGTCGGTTTGCATCTGCTGGTGTGCCGTCTTCATGGCTTCGCCGTCGGCTTTCAGGGTGGCCTTGCCGGCGGAAAGGCCGGTCTCGATGGTGGCCAGCTGTGCGGCCGGCAGATCGAGGCTGAGCAGGCACTGCTGCATCTGGTGCAGGCCGGATCCGAATTGAGCGTGCCGGCCGGCCGCGCCCTCGTCGGCGCGGGCCGCGGCGGCGGCTGCGAAAAGAACGAGGGCGAGGGACCGGGTGACCTGGGTGGGTTTCATGGGATCAAAGTCTCCTTTTTTTCTCTCTACAGGCGCCTACATAACTGGAGAACGAGCCGGGCCGGCCGGGGGTTACAAGAAGAGGAGAGCCCATTTCGAAGAACTTTGGCCGAGGCCGGGCGTCCTTCTGAAGAGACAGCGCCCCTCGGGCGCGGAAGGCGAGGGACCGTGGAAATCTTCCTTCAGGACGTTCGGTATGCGCTGCGCGGCATGCGCCGGGCGCCGGGTTTCACCGCGGCGGCGGTGCTGACGCTCGCTCTCGGCATGGGAGCGACGACGGCCATCTTCTCGGTGATCCGGGCCGTGCTGCTCGCGCCCCTACCCTACGCCGAGCCCGAACGCCGCGTGATGATCT
>Ga0210402_10004707_pt1 | contig 12361 bp, 13 predicted proteins | sample IncBWC7MmetaG_FD_161055 | JGI IMG/M metagenome (GOLD analysis project Ga0210402, IMG submission 161055) | Forest soil microbial communities from Barre Woods Harvard Forest LTER site, Petersham, Massachusetts, United States - Inc-BW-C-7-M | ecosystem: Environmental > Terrestrial > Soil >...
TGGGCGGTGCGGTCTCCCTCTGAAGCGCCTCGTCACGCTCAGCCTTGCTCACGTCGCGCTCGGCTTTGCTCTCTGCAAGCTGACGTTCGAGATCGGCTATGATCTGCTCGGGATCGGCTAACGTGTTGTCGGGCGTCGCGTTCATTGCTGACCTCGTCGGGACCGACCTTCCGGGCGGATCATACCGTAATCGGCACGGGCCTCCATAGATTGTGGATCGGACGCCTAGCGGAAGGGCGGCGAAATGACCGGGGGGCTCCGCCGGCTCCGCTCGTCCGGCGAACGGCTGCAATCGGCGGAACCCGGCCTTGCCGCGCCTGCGCTGAAGGACCGCAATCCACCCTAAGCAGCCAACTGACGGGGCGGTTCGTCTCACTCCGCCGCCATCACCGCCTTGCACGCGGCCGGCAGCGGCGGCGGATGATATGGCGTCGCCGGCCCGGCCGGAGTATTCAACTGCTCGAACCACCATTGCAGGCTCGCGTCGCACCCGTCGCCCTGCGGCGGCGGTGCCGCCTGGATGCAGTCGTGCTGATCCGCCGGGCAGCGGAACCGGATATGCATATGCGCCGCGTGGTCGTACCAGGGCCGCATCAGCCGCAGCCAGGACCGGTCGCCCCGCACCGTCTCGCAAAGCTGCTGCTTGATCGCCGGATTGATCAGGATGCGGTCAACCTCCGTCAGGCCGGCGGCCAATTGCAGCAGCCTCACTACGTCCGGCGTCCAGCGAGCGGGATCGACGCCGCGCTGATCCGCCCGGACCAGGCTGGGCAGCTCGACCGTCTCGCGCCCCGCTTCGGTCAGCACGGGCTTCGGCCGCACGTCGAGGCCGACATCGACATCGATGCCAAGCTGGTGGCTCACATGCCCGCCGGGCAACGGGCCGCCGCGCGGACGGGAAATGTCCTCGATGTAGAGGTCACCCAGGCCCGCCGCGTGCACCTCTGCGCCCAGACGCTCGATCCGCGCGATGGTCGAGGGCGCGCCCCAGAACGAGCTTCGCGCGAGATGGATGGTCTGGAAGCCCGGCCCCTCCGTCGGCAGCCGCACCGCGCCGGCAATGCACCCGGCCGCCTGGCCGCCGATGATGTGCAGTGGCCCGGGCGCCGGCGCATCTGGCGATGCCGCCACGGCCAGCAGGCCCGCGAGCGCCGCCGCGACCCATGCGAGGCGCCGCCGCCGATCGGCCGCCGCCTCAGAACCGGCGTCCGAAGATCGGGACGTAGCTCGGCCGGCTGGCCCTGCCCTCAACGGCCTTCCCCTCGATGGCGCGCGCACGGTCGCAGCACAGTCCTCGACCGTTTGATAGTGAAGCCGCCGCCAACCGCCACTGCCATCACCATCGTCATCCCGGCCGCGCGCAGCCGAACGGTGCGGTGCACCTTCCAATCCATTGTGCGGTGCACAGTCAAAATTTGCACCGGACGGGACGAAGCGCGCAACATCCCTCTTTGGCTTGGGTCCAGGGAAGCAAGGCCATGAAAACCGTTGCCGCGATCCTCAAGCACAAAGGCTATCAGGTCACCACCATCGAGCCGACCGCGACGATCCCGCGCGTGGTGGACGTGCTCGCCGAACACCGCATCGGCGCGGTGCTGGTGGTTGACGCCGCCGATCAGCTGCTGGGCATCGTCAGCGAGCGCGACGTCGTGCGGAGCCTTGCCGCGAACGGGGCAAGCACGCTGGAGATGACCGCGGGACAGCTGATGACGCGCGCGCTCCAGTTGGCGCGCCCCGAAACGACTGTGCCCGAGGCGATGTCGATGATGACGATGGGCCGGTTCCGTCACCTGCCCGTGATGGACCACGGCGCGCTGGTTGGTCTGATCAGCATCGGCGACGTCGTAAAGGCACGCATCATGGAGCAGGAGAGCGAGGTCGACAGCCTGAAGGCCTATGTCGCCGGGACAGGCTGACTGCTGACCGCCACTCCGCTAGGGCTGGGCACTCCAGGGCGGTGGGCCGAGATTGACATCGTGCGGACTGGTGACCGCACCGGTCGTGGCGCCGGCGGCTCCGCCGATCAGGCCGCCCGCGACGACGCCAACCGGACCACCGATGACACCGATGCCTGCCCCCGTGGCCGCGCCCGCCGCGGCGCCACCCTGTGCGCGCTCGGGTTCGTTGTAGCCGCAGGCCGCCAGCAGGCCGAGGCCGGCGAGTGCAATCATTGGCAGCGTTCGCATCGTGTCGCGTTCCTTATGTAATCCTGACGACCCGCGCCGGTCAGAGAGCGGGTGCATGGTGAACGCGGTAAAGCCGGTTCGGTGGCGTTCCCAACCGCGTGACCGATCGAGGCAAGTTGACGCATTGGCCGTTCCAGCTTTCCCTCACCCAAGTGCGCTGGTGGCCATCGAGGGGGAACATGACAAACGAAATCGAACTTCGCATCGCCGAGCGCGTTGCCTTCGCCGGCGAACACGCGTTCGGTGACACCGGCGCCTATGAGCGAATTTCGGGCCGGGCACATTTTGCGGTCGATCCACGCGTGCCGGCGAACGCGACGGTCGTGGATCTGGATAAGGCGCCGACGGATGACCGCGGCATGGTGCGTTTCGCCGCCGACTTCATGATCCTGAAGCCGCGCGAGATGGAGCGTGGCAACCAGCGGGTGTTCTACGATTACGGTAATCGCGGCCACAAGCGCGCGTTGCAATTCTTCAATGACGCGCCGCACAGCAACGGGCCGATCAACCTGGCGCACGCCGGCAACGGGTTCGTCATGCGGCGCGGCTACACTGTGGCCTGGCTCGCGTGGGAGGGCGACATGCTGCCCGGCGACGGGCGCATGGTGCTCGACGTGCCGGTGGCCAGCGACAATGGCACGCCAATCACCGGTCGCATACGCGTGGAATACATCGCTGACGTGGCCGGTATCACCTGCTTCCCGCTGAGCGGCCGGATCGCGGCACACAGTTATTCGACGGTCTCGCTCGACACACGTGACGCAACGCTGACGCGCCGCCGCTATCCGTATGACCGCCCGCAAGCCATCCCGAGCGATCAGTGGCAGTTCGCATGCGCCGAATCGGCTGTCGGCGGCGAGACGCAGTCGGTCGAGCGCGCCGTGGTGCCATCGGCGCGGCACATCCATCTTCCGGCGGGCTTTCAGCCTGGTTGGATCTATGAGCTTGTCTATACCGCGAAGAATCCGCTGGTGCACGGGCTAGGTCACGTCGCGGTGCGCGACTTCATCAGCTTCCTGAAATATGACAAATCCGATGCCAACCCGCTGCGTGGCGTCGAGAAGGCCTATGCCTGGGGCCGCTCGCAGACCGGTCGCTGCCTGCGCGACTTCGTCTATCGCGGCTTCAATGCCGATGCGAAGGGGCGCCGCGTATTCGACGGCGTGATGCCGCACGTTGCCGGCGCCGGGCGCAAATGGCTGAACCATCGTTTCGCCAGCCCGATCGTCTCCGGCGGCCAGCAATACGAGGACCATTTCAACATCGCCGACAGTTTTCCATTTTCCTACGCGTGGTCGACCGATCACCTGACGGGGAAGCAGGACGCGATCCTGAAGCGCCCCGACACCGATCCGCTGGTAATCCATACCCAGACCGCGACGGAATACTGGGTGCGCCGCGGCTCGCTGGCGCATACCGACACGCAGGGCAACGACCTCAAGCAGCCGGACACGGTGCGCATCCAGCTCTGGGCCAGTTCGCAGCATTTCGCCGATCCACTGCCGCGCGCGCCCACGCGCGGCATAGGGCAGAATTTCTCCAACGTCGTGTCCACGTCGATGTTCTTCCGCGCCAACCTCGATGCGATGGATCGCTGGGCGACGGATGGCACGTCGCCGCCGCCAAGTCGAAATCCGACGCGCGCCGATGGCACGCTAGTCAGTATCGACGAGTGGCGCCGTCAGTTCCCGGCTATTCCCGGCATCGCAACGCCGCGCGCTCCGAATGCGCTGCCGTTGCTCGACTTTGGGCCGAACGTGGAGCGCGGCATCCTGAAGGAGCCGCCGGAGGTTGTTCCGGGCCGGCAATACACGGTGCTGGTTCCGGCAGTGGACCGTGACGGCAACGACGTGTCGGGCGTCCGCGCGCCGATGGTGGCCGCGCCGCTCGGCACTTATACCGGCTGGAACCTGCGGTCACACGGCCACGGCCATGGAGCGCAGTTGCGCTTCGAGGGCAGCTATATCCCGTTCCCGGAATCGTCGCAGGAGCGCGTGGCGACCGGGGATCCGCGGCTCTCCATCCTGGAGCGCCTTCCCGACAAGGCGGCCTACATCGCGGCGATCACCGCGGCTGCGCGCGAACTCGTGGCGCAGGGGCTGATGCTGGAGGAGGACGTGGACCGCTGCGCCACCGCCGCTGCAAACTGGGGGAGGCCGCGGCATGACGTGTCGCTGGAGTAGCCGTCGCCCAAGGTCGACCGTCACCCCGATTATAATTGTCACCCCCCGCGAAAACCGGGGCCCAGGCCATCGCCAAGATCCTGCGCGAATCTCCTGGGTTCCTGCTTTCGCGGGAATGACGAATGTGCGCAGGAATGACGAATGCACGAGGACTCGCCGATGCCCGATCCCGCATACCTGTCCGGACCCGGTCGTCCGCGCCGCCCCAACATCATGGCGCGGCATCACGTCGTGGTCTCCGGTCATTACTACGCATCGCTTGCCGGACTGCAGATCCTCGAGGCTGGCGGCAACGCAATCGACGCCGGCGTGGCCACGGCACTCGCGATCGACGTGCTGGAGAGCCAGTTCGTAGGCTTCGGTGGTGTCGCGCCAGTGATGATCCACCTCGCCGAACGCGATGAGACGCTCGTGATTAACGGCGTTGGCGTCTGGCCGAAGGCTGCCCGCATCGAGCACTTCCAGCAGAAGTGCAACGGCCGCATTCCCGACGGGCTCCTGCAAACGGTGGTACCCGCCGCGCCGGCCAACTGGATCGCCGCGCTCGAACGCTTCGGCACCATGTCGTTCGGCGATGTCGCGGCATCAGCGATCCGTTTTGCCCGCGACGGATTCCCGACCTATCCGTTCTTCGCCGAAATTCTGGCGGCCAGGCAGACCGAGATTCGCCAATGGCCGACCACGGCTGCGATCTTTCTGCCGAACGGGCACCCGCCCACGGTGGGCGAGATCTTCAGGCAGACCGATCTCGGCCGCACGCTGCAGTACATGGCGGATCAGGAGATGGCCCACGCGCGCGGCGATCGGATTGCCGGACTTCGTGCGGCGCATGATGCGTTCTATCGCGGCGACATCGCCGACTCGATCGTGCAGCATCAGAAGGAGCATGGCGGTTGGCTGGTCGCCGAGGATCTGGCGGAATTCCACAGCCGTGTCGAACCGCCGTGCCGCATCCGTTTCGGGGACTTCGATGTCTATGGCTGCGGGCCATGGTCGCAGGGCCCGATGGTGCTGGAGACGCTGAATATCCTGGAGGGCCTCGATCTAAAGTTCATGCGGCACAATTCAGCCGCCTACGTGCACGCTGTGACCGAGGCACTGAAACTCGCCGCGGCTGACCGCGAGGTTTATTTCGGCGATCCGGATTTCATCGACGTGCCGATCGACGTGCTGCTGTCAAAGGATTACGCGGCGCGCCGACGCGCTGAACTCGATCCTGCAAAGGCGTGGCCAGGCATGCCGCCGGCGGGTGAGATCGGCGGCGTGTCGATCCCGCCCTGGCGCCCCGATCCGTCCGCCGGCGCGCCGCTGGAGGTCGCCGATACCAAGCCTGAGACGTCGTTCCTGTGTGTCGCCGACCGGTACGGCAACGTGTTCGCCGCCACGCCGAGCGATCCGACGATTGGCGGTGCGGTCGTGCCGGGCACCGGCATCGTGGCATCGATGTGGGGTTCGCGCGGCTATACCGGAGCGGATCACCCGGCACGCGTCGGCCCAGGCAGGCGTCCGCGCATGTCGGCTAATCCGGCGATTGCTATCAAGCCCGGTGAGATGGTGATGCCATTCGGCTCGCCCGGCAGCGAGGTGCTCGGTCAGGCGATGGTCCAGGTGTTCCTCAACCAGGTCGTATTCGGCATGGATCCGCAGTCGGCGTGCGAGGCGCCGCGCTTCGCCAGCTACTCCTGGCCGGAGTCGGCTCTGCCGCATACTTATCGGCCGGGGCATCTGTGCATCGAAGAAGATATCGGCGAGGTTACAGGCAAAACGCTCGCGGCCATGGGTCACCGCATCGAATGGTGGCCGGAGCGCAAGTATCTCGCGGGTTCGGTGTGCACCATCCAGTCGGATCTACGGACCGGCGTGAAATGGGCCGGCGCCGATCCACGGCGGACGGCTTATGCGGTGGGGTGGTAAGAAAAAAAGAATCACCGCAGAGGCGCAGAGGCTCGGAGATTGCAATGTACGCTTCGCGCAAAGCGCATATACTATCTTCCTCAGCGTCTCTGCGCCTCTGCGGTGATTCTTTCTGTTTTATCGCGGTGGCATCCGCAGCGCCCCGTCCAACCGGATCGTCTCGCCATTGATGAAGGTGTTGGTCGCAATGTGCTCGACCAGCGCCGCAAATTCCTCCGGTTCACCAAGCCGCTGCGGAAATGGAATGCCTTCGGCCAGGCTCTTCTGCAACTCCTGCGGCAACCCCTCGACCATCGGCGTGCGGAACAGACCAGGTGCGATCGCCACCACACGCACCCCGACGCGCGCGAGTTCCCGCGCTGCCGGCAATGTCAGGCCGACCACACCAGCCTTAGACGCGGCATAGGCAGCCTGACCGACCTGACCGTCGTATGCCGCGATCGATGCGGTGTTGACGATGACGCCGCGCTCGCCGTCCTCCAGCGGATCGAGTGCGCTCATGTCGGCCGCCGCCAGCCGCAGCAGGTTGAAGGTGCCGATCAGGTTGACGCGGATCACGCGCTCGAACGCCGCAAGCTGCATCGGCCCGTCGCGTCCGACGATACGGCTAGCCGTGCCGACACCCGCGCAGTTCACCAGCAGCCGCGCGGGACCATGCGCCTCGCGCGCATTGGCCACCGCTGCTTCAGCCGATACCGCATCGGCCACGTCGCACGCGATGCCAATACCGCCGATGCGGTGCGCGCTCGCCTCGGCTGCTGCCTGGTTGATGTCCAGTACCGCAACGCGGCAACCGGCGCGCGCCAGCCGTTCCGCGGTCGCAGCTCCCAACCCGGAGGCAGCGCCGGTGACGATTGCAGTCTGACCGTCCAGACGCATTGCAGTTTTCCTCGCGAAATGGCACCTCGTAGCCTGTCCTGGTCCGAGGGGGAGAGCAACGTCGTGTTCAGCCGCATCGTCATTGCGATACTGGTTCTGCTGTCGGCAGGCGCTCATGCCCAGGACAAGACGGTGCAGTTGAAACAATCCAGCTGGGTGCCGCCGGCGCATCCGCTGAACCCGGCGCTGCAGGCCTGGGGCGAGGACATCGACAAGGCCTCCGGCGGCACGATCAAGTCCACGCTGTTCCCGTCCGAGCAGTTGGGCAAGGCGATGGACCATTACGACATGGCGCGCGACGGCATCGCCGACTTCGCCTATGTCAACCCGGGCTACCAGCCTGGTCGATTTCCGATCATCGCCGCCGGCGAGCTGCCGTTCCTGATGGGCAATGCCAAGGGCGGTTCCGCAGCCTTGGATGCCTGGTACCGCAAATATGCAGCGACCGAGATGAAGGACGTGCACTTCTGCTTCGCCTTCGTGCTCGATCCGCTCACGTTCCACTCGCGGACCAAGAAGATCGTGCTGCCCGAGGACATCCGTGGCACAAAAGTCCGCCCTGCGGACGCGACGATCGGATCGTTCGTCACCCTGCTTGGTGGCACAAACGTGCAGGCCTCGGCGCCCGAAGCACGCGAGACGCTGGAGCGTGGCGTGGCCGACGCGATCACGTTTCCCTGGCAATCGACCATACTGTTCGGCATCGACAAGGTCGTGAAGTACGACATGGACATGCCGTTCGCCACAACCACCTTCGTTTGGGTGATGAACAAGCCGAAGTACGACGCCATGTCGCCGGCGCAGAAGGCGGTGATCGACAGTCACTGCACCACCGAATGGGCGGAGAAGGTCGCCAGCCCCTGGGCCGACTGGGAAAATGCAGGCCGGGCCAGGATCGCCGCTGAAGCCGGGCACGATGTCTACAAGCTGACGCCCGAGCAGGTCGCCGCCTGGCGCAAGGCTGCCGAACCGCTGAAAGCGAAATGGGCCGCGCAGGTAAAGGACTCCGATGCCGTGTTTGGCGAATTGCAGGCGGAACTGAACAAGCGCGGCGCACTGGCGGAATGACACGACGCGTCAGACCGCGCAAAAACGTCAGACCGCGCAAGACCGTCATGGCCGGGCTTGACCCGGCCACCTCCACCGGCGCGGTCGCCGAGTCGGATGGCCGGGTCAAGCCCGGCCATGACGGTTGGTGACTGTGAGCGAGGCCGGCGCCAATCGGGCTCGGCGCAACCCGATGGATCGCTTCATCGACGGCATCGAGCTGCTGGCCGCGGCCTTCGTCGGGATCGTCGCAGCCGACATCTTCATCTCGGTGCTGCTGCGCTACTTCTTCGCGGTTTCGATCCCCGACAGCTACGACTTCGGAAAACTCCTGCTGGGAATTCTGATCTTCTGGGGCATCGCAGCGACCAGCTATCGAGGCACCCATATCACCGTCGATCTGGTCTGGGCGGCTGCAGGCCCGCGCGGCAAGCGGCTGATCGACATCTTCGCCACGCTGGTCCTGCTGTTCGTGGTGAGCGTCCAGACCGCGATGCTGTTCGACAAGGTGCGTCTCACGCGCGCCGACAACGTTCTAACATTTGATTTGAATCTTCCGACCTGGCCGTTTGCACTGGTGGCCTGGCTCGGCGACGTGTCCGCGGTGCTGCTGATCGCGGTGCGGACGTACCGGCTGATCTTCCATCCGGAGAACGTAGCCGATGCGGGTGTGGTCAGACCTGTCGAATGATGGACCTGAGCAGCGACGCCGTCGCAGTCATCGGCTTCGTCGTGCTGTTCGCACTGATGCTGCTGCGCGTGCCGGTCGGCATGGCGATGGGCCTGGTGGGGGTCAGCGGCTTCGGCTACCTGGTCGGCGGCACGCCGGCGCTGAAGATGGTCGGGCAGACCTCTATGCGCACCGTCACCGACTACACCTTCGGCGTGATCCCCATGTTCCTGCTGATGGGCGCATTCGTATCGCGCTCCGGCATGAGCCGCGAACTCTTCCACGCCGCCAACAAATTTGTCGGCCATCTGCGCGGCGGACTTGGCATCGCCACCATCGCGGCATGCGCCGGGTTCGCCGCCATCAGCGGCTCATCGGTCGCCACCGCGGCGACATTCTCCACCGTCGCCTATCCAGAAATGCGCAGCCACCACTATCCGCAATCCTTCGCCACCGGGGTGATCGCCGCCGGCGGCACGCTGGGTGCCATGTTCCCGCCCTCGATCGTGCTCGCGGTCTACGGGCTGATCACACAGCAGGATATCGGCAAGTTGTTCATGGCCGGCATCATTCCGGGGTTGCTCGCCGTCTCGATGTACATGGCAACGATCGCGGTCATCGGCGCCGTTCGCCCGAACCATCTTCCGGCCGCGGAGCGAAGCTCCTGGAGCGCGCGCCTGCAGGCCATGCGCCAGGTCTGGGCGCCGCTGCTGCTGTTCGTGTTCGTAATCGGTGGGCTCTACGGCGGACTGTTCACGCCAACCGAGGCCGGTGGCATGGGCGCGGGCGGCGCGTTCCTGATCGGCGTGGCGCGCGGCCGCCTCTCGCGCGAGGACATCCTGGTCTCGCTGCTGCAGGCAACGCGCACCGCCGCCGCCGTGTTCACCATCCTGATCGGCGCAATCCTGTTCGGCTATTTCCTGACAGTGACGCAGACGCCGCAGAAGGTCACAGCATTCGTCACTGGCCTGGGCTTCGGGCGCTACGGCGTGCTGGTGCTGATCATGCTGATGTATCTCGTCCTGGGCTGCCTGATGGACGCGATGGCGATGATCATCCTGACGGTGCCGATCATCTTCCCGGTAATCACGGCGCTTGGCTTCGACCCCGTATGGTTCGGCGTGATCATCGTGATGACAGTGGAACTGGGGCTGATCCATCCGCCCGTGGGCATGAACGTCTTCGTCATCAAGACAGTGGTGAAGGACGTGAGCTTCTCCACGATATTCGTCGGCGTGATCCCGTTCGTCATTACCGATATCATCCGACTGGCAATGCTCATCGCGTTCCCCATCATCGCGGTGTGGCTGCCGAGCCGCATGTAGCAGGCAGATTCACCGCAGTGGCGCAGAGCCCCGGGCTTTCCTGAATTCTCCGCGTCTCTGTGGCTCTGCGGTGAATCTTGCTTACTTGCTTCTTCCAGGCGCGCGGCACCATCAGCCCCACAGCATTCGGCCGCATACGCAGCAGGAACCGACCGTGGCAGCCACGGTGCAGGACAGCGCCACCAAACGTCGTCAGTGCCCACCAGCGGCGGGCGGGCACGGCAACGGATTGCGAGAGCGTATCCATTTGGGAACCTCATTTGCTTGCGGTTCCCATCGTGGCGTCCTGCGGAGCGCCGATCGATTACGCGTGGAGTAATGCCATCACTGGCGCTGCACAGTCGTGGAAATGCCGGCTATGCTCGCCGCCGACGAAGCAGTTGGGAGCACCGCCATGCGTCGCATTCTCTGGGGTCGCGCCACGTCCAGCAACGTGATGAAGGTGATCTGGACACTCGAGGAGCTGCACCTTCCCTACGAGCGCATCGACGTCGGCGGCTCGTTCGGCAAGACCGACACACCCGACTATCGCGCGATGAACCCGACGAGCCTCGTGCCTACCCTGCAGGAAGACGACTTCACCCTGTGGGAGAGCAATGCGATCTGCCGCTATCTGTGCCACGCCCATGCACCGCACTCGACGCTCTGGCCGCAGGACCCGCACGCGCGCGCCAACGTCGATCGCTGGATGGATGCGCAGCAGACGCTGCTCAACCGACCGATCGGCGTGGTGTTCTGGGGTCTCGTCCGCACACCGCCAGACAAGCGCGACATGGCGGCGATCAAACAGGGTATCGAGGATGCCGCCCGGATCTGGGGCATGGCTTCGGCGGAACTGGCGAAGCACCCGTACCGCGCCGGCGATGAACTGACGCTGGCTGACATCCCCTGGGGTCCGCATCTGCATCGCTGGCTCAGTATGGACTTCGACCGCCCGGAGGTGCCGCATCTCCGCGCGTGGTACGACCGGCTCCTGGAGCGGCCGGCCTACAGGCAGCACCTGGCGGGCAAGGTCGTGTAACCCGCGCGAACGTTCAACGCGCGGCGCGCAGCCAGACTGTCTGCCCGGCGGCGAGGCTCGGCATCGGCGCCACCGGATCGAGACGCAGAAAGAACGTGTTCAGATCGTGGTCGCCGCTCGCGCGGGCGGCCCGCCATGCGGCGAATTCCCCCCAGTTGCGCATCTCGGTCAGTGTGCCGGACGCTGGGGCGGAAGTTCCCATCGCTTCCACAACAACGCGCGATCCGATCGCAAGCGGCCCCAACGCGTCCTCGCGCAGATTGAACCCGAACCAGCGTCCACCATCGGGAAGCAGGGTCAGAACTGGTTCGCCCGGAACGATGGCCTCGCCGATCTCCGGAACGATCGACCCGACCACCCCGGCGGCAGGCGCGCGCAGCAGCGTCTTCGCGGCCCTGGCCTCCACGACGTCGCGGGCCGCTTCGGCGGCTTTGACCTGCGCGTCCGCCAAGGCGCGTTCCTCAGCTGTCGGACCAAGCTGAGCCTCGGCATAGCGTGCCTCCGCCACCGCGACGTCAGCTTCGGCATGCGCCGTTTCAGCACGCGCCTCATCCAGGTCCTGCTGCGAGACATCCGACCGCGCGGCCAGCACGGACTTCCGGTCAACCTCCTGTCGTGCGTACACCAGGACCGCCTGCGCCTTGAATATCTCGCGCCGCAGGGCTTCCACTTCCTCCTGCCGGACACCCGCATAAACCCGGTCCCTGTCGGCGGCCGCCTTGTCGGCCTGGGCGCGCGCTTCGGCGACGGCTGCCCATAACTCGGGATTGCCGAGCAGCGCGAGCGGTTCGCCGCGCTGGACCGATTGCCCAGGCTCGACCAGCACGCGGGCCAGGCGGCCGCTAACTTCCGGTGCGATATGGATCTCCGTCGTGCGCACCACGCCAGCGACAACCGCGGAGTCGTCGGAGCGGCGGAACCGCTCGTACCAAATCCCAAGCGCGACGATGGCCACGATGACCACGCCGACGCCGAACATCCTGGCGCTAGGCAGTCGGCGCATGGGCTACAATCCGAACCCGGCGCAGATAGGCGAGTGATGCCGCCAGCGCGAAATAGAGCACTGTCAGGACCCACAGCGTTTCCCACCGCTGGCGCACCTCGAAGAGATTGGCGCCCATCTGGCCGATCCGCAC
>Ga0210402_10004708_pt1 | contig 12359 bp, 9 predicted proteins | sample IncBWC7MmetaG_FD_161055 | JGI IMG/M metagenome (GOLD analysis project Ga0210402, IMG submission 161055) | Forest soil microbial communities from Barre Woods Harvard Forest LTER site, Petersham, Massachusetts, United States - Inc-BW-C-7-M | ecosystem: Environmental > Terrestrial > Soil >...
GCGATATGAAGCGGGCGGAGCTGATAGTGGCATGTTGGGGGCTTCTTTTTGTGACTATGATTGGGCTCGGGTTTCGGCGTTAGTCTCGCCCTTTTTTCCGTCGTCTCCTTGGTTCAAGGCGCAGTGTTCTCCGTTTCGCGCACCTCCGCTCCTGGCCCATTGCAGAGATGCACACTCCGCACACGCTCCCATCAAATACTCCTATTTGCTCGCGCCGACACGACGTTTCTCACCCATTCTGATGCTGGATGATCTTGCAGGCCGCACTCGTCGCGGAGGCGTTTCATGCGTGCGGCCTGAAGCCTCTGCACGTGATGGTCAGGACGCGCTTCTTAGTGCTTAGAATCTGCGCAACAGCTCTTGGCAACCGGTCGCTTTCTCACGGCGCTCCCGGGCTGCACACCGACGCCGCCGGGCAAGCACTCCTCGCAAGGCCGTCCCCGCATTGAGCGCCACAAGAAGCGGCGCTCAATGCGGGCTACGCGGAGCTTCATTGCGCCCGCTCTTTTGAAGATGCGGGCGAGACCAAAGTCGGGCTTGCCCGACTTTGGTACTTTAAGAGATGTCGAAGTCGGCAACAGCCGATTTCGATCCCGCCGTCCCAGCATTACGCCTGCAACAGCCGCCGCAACCCGGCAACCGGCCCGAACTTGTCGAGCCCGTAGACCGCCGCGATCAGCTCCTTGGCGCCGCCGTCGCCGAGGATCGGGCCCATCAGGTCGAGCGCCTTGGCGGCGACCTCGTCGGCATTCATCGGGTTGCCCGGCGTGCCGCGCACCTCGTAGGTGCGGTGGCTGAGAGTGCGGCCGTCGGTGGTGTCGATCTTCACGATCGCCTGGCGGGCCGGCACCGCTGTCACCAGCTCCTGGTTCGGCACCGCCTCGACCAGCTTGCGCACCGCCAGCACCTTGGGGTCGCTCATGCGGGCGGCATCGTGGATGCTGGCGAAGGTCGCGCCGCCGTCCACGATCATCATGGCGACGAGGTGTTGCAGGCTGATATCCGAAATGGTGCGGTTGTCGACGATGTGCAGGCGATCCGCCGGCATGTCGACCACGATGCGCTTGACCTTGCCGGCGCGCACCGCCGGGTCCTCCAGCAGCGCCGTGACGGAGTCGAGTACCGATTGCAGCGGCGACCCCACGGTCCATTTCTTGATCGACGTATTCATGATTTCGTAGCGCTTGCCGAGCTCCGCCACGAGTTCGCCCGGCACCGGCTTCTCGCCCCCGATCGCGGTGAACATATTCTTGGTGCCGCTCAGGAAATCGTCGACCCCGGTGAAGCTCGACGCGATCATGGTTGCCGCCGTGACGCCGTTGCGGGCGCCCATGCCGCCGAAATCGAACGCCTTCTCCACATGCTCGCGGTCGCGCTCCCAATACGGCACGCCAGAGGCCTGCTGGGCCGCGAACGAGAACGCATGGCGCACCTGGGTCGGATTAAGCCGCAGCATCGCGGAAGCCGCCGCCGTGGCCCCGAACGTTGTCGAAAGCGAGTGGGTGCTGTTGCGCTCAGTGTAGAGCTTGCCAAAGCCGAGCGAGAAGATGAGCCGCGCCCCGATGTCGTAGCCGAGCGCAACGGCGCGCAACAGGTCGTTGCCGCTGCGGCCCGCGAGTTCCGCCGTCGCGAGCGCCGCCGGCACGATGCCGCAGCCCGGATGAAAGCGGCCGCGCAGATGGGAATCGTCGGTCTCGTCGCCGTGGGCCGCCATGCCGTTGGCGAGCGCCGCATTGACAGTCGAGGTCACGAGGCTGGTGCCGATCACGGTCGCCTGGGGCTTGCCGCCGAGGCTGTCGACGTAGCGGGCCGCCAATTCGCCGGCCTTGAGCCGGGAGCCCGAAACCATCGCCGCGATGGTGTCGAGGGTATGCAGCTTGGTCTTGGCGACGACCTCGGGCGGCATTTCGCGGTCGAGGGTCTGGGCCACGTATTCGCAAAGCGTTGTCGTGATCGGCGAGGTCGGCTGGTCAGCGGCGGGGTCTTCGGCTTCCGCGGCGGCCTTCGCGGCGGGCGCGCCAGCCACCTGCGCGAGGGATGGTCCCGTGGCAATCGCATTCGACAAAATCGCCGCGCCGCTCGCATTGATCAGCCAGCGTCTGGTGTGATCCGGATCATCGCTCATGGCATCCTCCCTGATATTTCGTGGATCATACTCCGAACGAAACACCTCTGTCGCGGCCTGCCATGCAAGGCCTCGTAGCCCGGATGGAGTGAGCGCATCTTCGCGGTCGCGTAATCCGGGGATGGTGTCATTGACGGCGGCCTTTCCCGGATTATACGACCGCACGCCATCATGACACCGCGGGAAACGTAATTTGGTCCGCGTGCGGCCGTTCCATCCGGGCTACGGGTGCTTGTGGCGAGCGTTGCCGCCGCGATATGGTCGCAACGGCGGAAAACAACGATGCACGATATTTCACCGCATGATGCCGGTCCCGCCCTGATCAGAGCGTGGATCGATCGCGCCGCGTGGCTTCATCCCAGCAAGCCCTATATCGTGTCGATCGAAGATGGCCGCACGATCACGTTCGGGGAATTCGCCCGCCTGGTGCACCGCATCGGAAGCTTCCTGGATCGCGCCGGAATTACGACCAACGACCGCGTTGCGCTGTTGGCCGGCAATTCGATCGAGCATGTCGCCTGCTATGTCGGCGTCATGGCCTATGGGGCCGCCGTCTGCACGGTTCATGTGGAGATGAACCGGCGCCACCTCGGCCGTATCCTGGCGCAGCTCAAGCCACGGCTCGCGCTTCATGACGATGACTTGATTCATGACATTGCCTCGGCGCCTTGCGGCATCCCTAGCGGGGCGCAGTGTCTTCGCCTCGGCCGCTGGGATGCGCCCGCGGCCGGCACGTGGTTTGCCGCAGTCGCCGATTGCGATCCGCGCGGCGCCCATGTTTCGCAAACCACCGAACGCCATGATGGCGTTATCTTCTTTACTTCCGGCACCACCGATCATCCCAAGGGCGTCGTACTGAGCTATCGCGAGCAGATCGGCAACGTCGCGCCGATGGCCGATGCTTTCGGTATATCGGCGGCCGACCGCATCTACGATTTTCGCTCCTTCAACTGGGCATCGGCGCAGCTGTTTGGCGTGCTTGGGCCGCTCTGCCGCGGCGCCACGCTGGCGATGCGCACGAAATTTTCCGCAACGCGGTTCTTCGACGATATCCGAGCCCACGGCGTTACGGTCGCGGCCGGCAATCCGACCACCATCAACATGCTGCTCGGCGCCGGTCACGCGCTTCGCGCCGGCGACGTGCCGACGCTGCGCTTCATCACGTCGAGCTCGGCGCCGCTGTCGGAGCCGGAGTGGCGCCGTTTCGAGGAGCGCTTCGGCATCCCGGTGGCGCAAAGCTACGGCAGCAGCGAGACTGCCTGGATCGCCATCAATCCGGGTCGCGAGCGACGCTTCGGCACCGTCGGCCGCCCGCTCGCGTACCATCGACTGGCCATTGTTGACCCGAACGGGTGCACCCTGCCGCCGGGTGGAATCGGCGAGGTCGAACTCGGGGCCTGGGACGATAACGAGTACCGTTACCTGGGCGACGACGGAGCCATGCGGGTGAACGGTCGCGGTCGGATGCGCACCGGCGACATCGGCTATCTCGATACCGACGGATTCCTTCATCTCACGGGTCGCGAGAAGGACCTCATCATCCGCGGTGGCGTCAACATCTCGCCCATGGAGATCGACGGCATCCTGATGCAGCGCGCCGAGATCGCCGAGGCCGCCACCGTCGGGGTTCCGGACGCCGTGTGGGGCGAGGAGGTGGTGAGCTATGTGGTGCTGCGTGCGGGCGCGCTTTTCGTGCCCGACGATCTCATGCGCTATTGCGCCGCCCAACTTCCGGCGTTCAAGGCGCCAAAGCAGGTCCTTCGGCGCGATGCGTTGCCCAAGAATGCGCGGGGCAAGCTCGATCGCAAGGCGCTGGTCGCGGAATGGGGGCGGGTGGGTAAATCGCCGGTAGCGAATTAAGGCGGCACATAAGCTGAGGAACGGCTCGACGCAATCCGCTGGACAGTTATCCCGTCCTTGACGATAATGATGGCCCGCAGGCGGATGCGGTCTTCGCTGGTCAAGAATTGGTCCCCTGTAATAGGTCCTCTGTCTGGCGCTGGGCAGTGGGACCCGGCAATAAAAGATAACGCCACGGATTTTGTCGGCGTTGAACAGGTTCCGTTGCAGTAACGGCTGCAAGGGAGGAGGAGACGACCATGCGCGACCGCATCTCGCGTTCGGCGACGACGGCGGCCATTGTGGCGATCGCTGTCAGTGCTACGATTCCAGTTTCCTTGACACGGACTTCGGCTCAGACTCCGGCAGCGCCCGTCGAGGGGCCCGCGTCGACGCTGAAAACGCCGTGGGGCGAACCCGATTTACAGGGTATCTGGACCGACGAAAATGACACGCCCTTCCAGCGCTCCCCCAAGTATGCGAACCAGGAATTTTTCACCGACACTCAACGGGCCCAATTCGACATAGAGCGATCGACGCTGCGCGGCCGCGATGCTCGCGGGGAGCGCGGGAGCGAGCTCGACGTCGCCGGCGCCTACAACGCGGTGTGGGGGGGCCGGAAGCGCACGGGCCGGCGCACGTCGATGGTTGTCGATCCGCCCGATGGCCGAATCCCTACGCTGACGCCGGAGGCTGAGAAGATGGCCGCCGCCGACCGAGACTTTCGTCTCGCGCTGATGCGAGCGACGCAGACTTGCAAACTCCAGTTGCCGGGGTGTGCCGGAGGCAAGTTTGATCCGACGCCGGCCACATCGCGGCGCGACGAGCTTTCCCCTCGTGACAATATCGCGCGCATGAATCGCCATGATCGTCCCGAGGACGGTGCGTTGGCGGACCGCTGCTTGACCATCGGGCTACCCGAGTTTGGAGCCGGAAATGGCGGCGGCAGTTTCCGCCGGATCGTGCAGACACCGGGGGGCATCGCGATTGCCTATGACGTGGGTCAGGGCCAAGGATGGCAGCGAAGCATTGTCATGAACGGCAGCCCGCACCTGCCGGCCGGCATCCGCCAGTGGTTTGGCGACTCGCGCGGCCACTGGGAGGGCAATACGCTCGTGATCGATGTCACGAACGTCAGTCCGAAAACCGATTATCGGGGCTCGCGCGAGAACTTGCACCTGGTCGAGCGCTGGACGCGGACCGGGCCGGCCACACTTGAATACGTCGTCACCATCGAAGATCCGACCGTGTGGACCCGTCCCTGGACCGTCAAGCAGGAATTCACCAAGCAGAACGAACAGGAAAACAGAATTTATTACGAACCGCGCTGCATCGAAGGCAACAGGGGCTTTCCCGCGATGATGAAGGCGGCGCGCCAGGAAGACCGCGAGTTTGCCGGGGGACGTGGACCTGATCCGCTGACCAAGGACAACGCGTCGGGAGGCGCTGATTCGGATCCGCTGCAGCAGTAACATGCCGCGGCAGAAGGAGGCTATCATGCGTGACTGGTTCTCCGGCTCGACGATAACGATCGCCATTGCGACGGCTGCAGTTAGCGCCGCCATTGCGATGACCATCACACCGACTTCGGCTCAGGCTCCGGCGGTTTCCGTCACGGCGCCAGCCTCAGCGCTGAAAACGCCATGGGGCGACCCCGATCTGCAGGGCATTTGGACCGACGAATCCGACACCCCTATGCAACGCTCCGCCAAGTACGCGAACCAGGAATTTTTCACCCAGGCACAGCGAGCCGATTTGGATAGACAGCGATCCGCCTTCCTGGGCCGGGACCGGCGTGCGCAGCGCGGGACTGAGGCCGACGTCGCCGGTGCTTACAATGCGGTGTTCACGCCCATGAAACGCACCGGTACGCGCACGTCGCGGATTGTAGATCCACCCAACGGCCGGCTTCCGCCGCTGACGCCAGAGGCTCAGAAGATGGCCGCCGCCGAACGAGCATTTCGTGTCGCCCTTTTGCAATCGACCGAGACGTGTAAAAACAAGGAGCCGGCGTGTAACGCAGGCAAATACGATCCCATGCAGTCGCCGCGATTCGCGGAACTTCCTCCTCGCTACAACACCGCACGCATGAATCGCCATTATGGTCCGGAGGATGCCACGCTGGCGGAGCGATGCTTGACCGGCGGGTTGCCCGAGTTTGGAGGCGTCAGCTTCCGCCGGATCGTGCAGACACCCGGCGGCATCTCGATCGTCTACGATGTGGGTCAGGGACAAGGGTGGCAGCGCAACATCGTCATGGACGCAAGTCCGCACTTACCGGCCAACGTCCGCCAGTGGTATGGCGATTCGCGTGGCCATTGGGAAGGCGATACCCTCGTCATCGACGTGACGAATTTCAGTCCGAAAACTGATTTTCAGGGTTCGCGCGAGAATTTGCACTTGGTTGAGCGCTGGACGCGCACCGGGCCGACCTCGCTCGAATACGCCGTCACGATCGAAGATCCGACCGTGTGGACACGGCCATGGACCGCCAAGCAAGAGTTCACCAGGCAGAGCGAACGGGAGAACAGAATTTATTACGAGCCTCGCTGTATTGAAGGTAACTTCGGCCTGCCGGGGCTGCTGCATGGACGGCGCTTGGAAGAGCTTGCCTTCGCGGAGGGACGGGGGCCTGATCCGGCAACCAAGGACAGTATAAAAATTGTGGAGTTTGAGGACGATCCGTTGCAGTAAGGTCTGTTAAAGGGAGGCCGTCATGCGTCACGTCTTCTCAGGTTCGATGATAGCCGTCGCCGCCGCCTTGACCGCTGTCAGTGCCGGCATTTCGGTTTCCGTCACACAGGCGTCGGCTCAGGCTCCAGCGGTGAAAACGCCCTGGGGTGAGCCCGATTTGCAGGGCATTTGGACCGACGAAACCGACACGCCTTTGCAGCGCTCTCCCAAGTTTGCGAACCAGGAATTTTTTACGCAGGCCCAGCGCGCCGAATTGGATAACGAGCGATCGGCACTGCTGCGCCGTGACAGGCGCGTGGAGCGCGGGACCGAGCTTGACGTTGCGGGCGCCTATAACGCCTTGTTCATGACTCAGAAGCGCACCGGCGCGCGCACGTCGATGATCGTCGATCCGCCCAATGGCCGGATGCCGCCGCTGACGCCGGAGGCTCAGAAGATCGCCGCCGCCGAGCGGGAATTTCGTCTCGCACTGTTGCAATCGACAGAGACGTGCAAAAGCAAGTCGGTGGCGTGTGCCGGCGGCAAATACGATTCGATGCCCTCTCCGCGACTCGCAGACCTTCCGCCCCGCTACAACACGGCGCGCATGAATCGCCATGACGGTCCGGAGGATGGCTCGTTGCCGGACCGCTGCCTGACGGGCGGACTGCCCGAGTTTGGGGCCGCGACCGGCAGCTTCCGCAGGATCGTACAGACACCAGGCAGCATCTCGATCTTCTATGACGTGGGCCAAGGCCAAGGGTGGCAGCGCAACATCGTCATGAACGGAATCCCGCACCTGCCGGCCGGCATCCGCCAGTGGTACGGCGACTCACGTGGTCACTGGGAAGGTAATACGCTCGTGATCGACGTGACGAACTTCAGTCCGAAGACCGATTTTCAGGGCTCACGCGAGAACTTGCACCTGGTCGAACGGTGGACGCGCACCGGGCCGACCTCGCTCGAATATGTCGTCACGATCGAAGATCCGAAGGTGTGGACGCGTGCCTGGACCGTCAAGCAAGAGTTCACCAGTCAGAGCGATCAGGAGAACAGACTCTATTACGAGCCTCGCTGCATCGAGGGAAACTATGGTCTCCCGGGGCTGATGCGGGGAGCGCGCGCCGAAGAACTTGCCTTTGCGGAGGGTCGAGGTCCGCACCCGGCAACAAAAGACAACGCCACCGATTTTGTGGGCGTCGAAGACGATCCGTTGCAGTAACGCCAGCAGGAGGCAAAAGGAGATCATCATGCGCGACCGGTACCTGCGTTCCATCATAACAGTCGCCGTTGCGGCGGCCGCTGCCAGCGCCGTTATTTCGATGTCCATGACACAGACGTCGGGTCAGGCGCAGGGCGCGCGGCCCGCGCGCGTCGAGGGCAAGCCCAACTTCAGCGGCATCTGGCAGGCCAATAATGAAGCCAACTGGGATTTGCAGGCGCATGCAGCGCGGCCCGCCGCGGTCACGCAGCAGGGCGTTTATTCTTACGACTATGCGCGGGTGCCGGCCGCCCCGGTTCTTGCACTGGGGGCCGCAGGCGCCGTACCCGCATCGCTCGGCGTGGTGCAGGGCGACGGGCAGATCCCTTACAAGCCAGAAGCCTTGCAGGTCAAACAGGAGAATGCGGAGCACTGGATTGACCGCGATCCGGAACTGAAGTGTTACCTGCCGGGCATTCCGCGGGCGATGTACATGCCCTATCCGTTCCAGATCACGCAAAGCACGAACAAGATTCACGTTGCGTACGAATTCTCGAATACCGCACGCACGATCCATATGGACAAGGTCGACGGCCCGCCCGACGATACCTGGATGGGCCACTCAGTCGGACGATGGGAAGGAGACACGCTGGTCGTCGACGTGACGAATTTCAACGATCGGAGTTGGTTCGACCGCGCGGGCAATTTTCATAGCGACGCGCTGCACCTAGTCGAGCGCTTCTCGTTGATGTCACCCGACATTATTTGGTACGAAGTCACGATCGAAGACCCCAAGGTCTTCACGCGGCCGTGGCGCATTGCGATGCCGATCTATCGGCGCGTTGAACCGAACATGCAGCTCCTCGAGTTTCGCTGCAACGAATTCGTCGAGGAGTTCATGTACGGAAATCTTCGCAAGCAGCCCTTGGTCAAGCACTGGGAAGGCGATACGATGACGATCGATATCACTCGGAAGGTGCCGCCAGGTGATCTCTTTTATCAATGGTACGGTAGGTAACGTGGACGGGGTGCCAAATATCCTAGCTCGGGATAGCTGAATCGCCACGGGTAACGGCACCTATTTTGTTTCTATGTGCGACAGGAGGCAATCATGCGAACGAAACTTGCTATAGTCTCTATCATGGGTCTTGCGATGTCAGGGTGGGCGTCTTCAGCGTCGGCGCACCACGCGTTTGCGGCGGAATTCGACGCAAACAAGCCGGTGAATTTCAAGGGCACGATCACGAAAATGGAATGGGTCAATCCCCATACCTGGTTGCACGTCGACGTGAAAAGCCCCGATGGCACGGTAGCAAATTGGGCAGTCGAAGCCGGTACGCCGAATGTCCTGTTCCGCCGTGGATTTACCAAAGACTCGTTGGTGCCTGGCACCGAGATCTTGATCGACGGGTACCAGTCGAAAGACGGGACTCAGCGGGCCAACGGCAGGGATCTCACGTTCCCTGACGGACGCAAATTGTTTCTCGGGTCCTCCGGAACCGGCGCTCCTTACGAGTTGACGCCCGGAGCCCCGCCCAAGACCCAATAACTGAGCAACCAAGATCGCGCTTCATCAGATGCGCGATCCCAGGTGCTCGTACCCGTGATGTCGTTTGACGGGATAGAAATGTCTTTTCTGGCTTTCTTCGAACAGCTGGCCGAAACATCGTGGAGCGTCGAGCTCCACGAATCGCAATATGCTTATTCCATCGTCGAATCGATTCATGTGTGGACGCTGTGTCTATTCTTCGGCACGGTGGCGATGGTGGACCTGCGCCTCCTTGGTTGGACCATGCGAGGTGTGCCGGTATCGGAATTTGCCAGACGCGTGCTGCCGTGGACTGTGTTGGCGTTCGTCATCATGGTCATCAGTGGCACGCTTCTGGTTTACGCCATACCTGTCAGGACCTATCAGAGTATTTTCTTCCGGGGCAAAATGCTTCTGCTGGTGCTGGCTGGTTTGAACGTGTGGTTCTTTCACTCACGCGTTTATCCGAAGGTGGCCGCTTGGGATCTTGACGGCGTACCACCCAGAGCGGTCAAGGTTGCGGGCGCGTTTTCGCTCGTCCTGTGGAGCTGCATCATTTTTTCCGGAAGAATGATCGCCTACAATTGGTTCGACTGCGATCGGCAGCCGCAACCAGCGATCATAAACTTCCTGGCCGGCTGCGTACCTACCGATTCGGGGCGGTGATGGATCTGCTGCCGTTCTTCCAGTGGTGCTACGAAACGCCGATCGGCGAAGCGATACGAAATTCGAACTGGATGTTCGCCTTGATCGAGGCCTGCCACCTTGTCGGTCTCGGATTGACGGGGGGAGCCGTGTTGATCGTCGATTTGCGCCTCTTAGGCGCAGGTCTGAGGAAACAACCCGTGGCGTTGCTCTCGGCCGGTGCCGAACCGTGGTTGGTTGGCAGTGTGACCTTGATGTTCGTGTCGGGTATTCCCCTGTTCCTTTCCGAAGCGATCAAGTGCCTATACAGCTTTCCGTTTTGGGTGAAGATGATCTCACTATTGCTGGCGCTCGTTTTTACGTTCACGATTCGCCGGCGCGTGACGCAAGCGGGGCCAACCTCCGATGGACCGCTGCCAGCCCGAATCACAGCACTCATATCAATAGCTCTGTGGTTTGGTGTGGCGTGGGGGGGACGCTGGATCGGGTATTCGTAAGCCGCGCGCGTGGAGCCGCCGGATCGCGCGAAAGGGCCGTTGGCACAAAGGCTATCGTTGCAGAGGTCTTGCGCAATTCCGGGGACAAGCGGCTTGGCGTTCCATAGCAAGCTCAACTGGCGTGCCGGGTTTCCATTAGGGGGTGAATATGGATAGCTACCTCTTCAAGCGGGCTCGCAAGTCGGCCGGTCTTCGAAGGTACCGGATGCTCCTCGTCAACCGTCATCTCCTGGCAATTGTTGCCGGGGTCGCATTCTCGGTGAATGCGTCTGCGCTGTTGCCGGCCAGAGCTCAGGTGCAGACGAACTCATGGATCAGTAGCTGGACCGCGAGCCCTCAGGCGCCCCGCGGGGTGATGCCGGCGAGCTTCTCGGACCGGACGATTCGCCAAATTGTGCATCTCAGCATAGGGGGAAATAAAGTCAGGCTCAGGTTGTCGAACGAGTTCGGCGCCAGACCAGTCCTGATCGGAGCCGCCAGCGTCGCAATGGCTGGCGGAAGTTCGGGAATCGTTTTTGGAAGCCTGCGACCGCTTACATTCGGCGGCGCGAAATCGGTCATCATTCCGCCGGGCGCTCCGGCTTTGAGCGATCCGGTGGAGTTGAACGTGGCTCCCCTTTCGGACGTCGCAGTGAGCCTTTATTTGCCTGCTGCAACGGACCTCGGGACGGTTCACGCGACCGGACTTCAGACTGCCTATGTTTCGACGGCGGGCGATTTCACGGCAAGTTCCGAATTTCCAATCGGGGACCGTTTCGCAAATCGTTTCTTCCTGGCAGCCGTAATGGTCGAGCCCAGTTCTTCTGTGCGCGCGATCGTGACGTTCGGAGATTCCATTACCGATGGAACGGCCTCGACTGTCAATGGCAACGGTCGCTGGCCGGACGTCCTCGCACGCCGTTTGAAAGAAGCCGGAGTTGCCGCTGCGGTCCTGAACCAGGGTATCGCGGGCAATCGCGTCCTTAGCGACGGCGCCGGCATCAGCGCCCTCGCGCGCTTCGAGCGCGATGTGTTGAGCCAGCCTGGCGTTTCGCACGTCGTGACCTTCGTTGGGATTAATGATATCGGATTTCCGGGCACCGCAATTGAGCCCAACGGAATCGTTCGCACCGCGGACGAAATCATTGCCGGCTACAAGCAGTTGATCGAACGGGCCCATCTCCGCTCGATCAAGATCATCGGCAGTCCGCTGACGCCCTTCGAAAATGCCCTCGCGGGGACGCCCAATCAGGGATATTTCACGCCCGACAAGGAGGCCAAACGCCTGGCCGTCAATAACTGGATACGAACGAGCGGCGCCTTCGACGGCATCATCGACTTCGAGCGCGTTCTTGCCGATCCGGCTCATCCGGCCGCGATCGCCGCAGCCTACGACAGCGGCGACCACCTCCATCCAAATGACGCCGGCTATAAGGCGATGGGCGAGTCCATCGATCTGAAATTGTTGCAATGACGGCGCGGGCGCCGCGACACTGACCGACCCACCGAACGTCAGAGGCCGGGCGCCCGGAGGCCCGGGCGTCCGCAGTCGAGGTCACCCCGGACGAAACGGGTAAACCGCGTGGCTTCGAGCCGAAGCCGATGCCTTGCGGCTCAGAAATCCGGCGTGTCCGCCTGCGGTACCATGGAGGGCTTTCCGTTGGGCTCGCGCGGATTTTCGGCGCATATGAGGTCCGTCCGGGGGCTCACGACGGGGCGATACGTGATGGTCGCCGTCCAGCGCAGTGTGAAGACGTTTTCATCCTCTACCGTGAAATGGAGCTGCAGCACCTTGCCCCGGTAGTTGGCGTCGAATTCCCCGCCCCCGCTGGCGCGGAAATTTTCCTTTTCATTGCGTTCAATCGCATCCTT